>ENA-UOUE01000701-UOUE01000701.1-compost-metagenome-genome-assembly--contig:-NODE-701-length-25816-cov-18.690470_pt1 | contig 25816 bp, 23 predicted proteins | sample MGYA00238146_ERZ747223 | MGnify/ENA primary metagenome ERZ747223 (study PRJEB28781, sample SAMN06268865) | compost metagenome | isolation source: single cell | place: USA: California, Emeryville, Joint...
GACGCAATAAGTTTGGCAATCAGTACTCGGTTGGCTCAGTATCAAAATTTCTTTATAGAGGAAGAAAGTTAATTAAATTTAACTATGGAATAGAAAATTAGTCAGGCGACTTAGTTTAATGTAGTTTAGTTTTTAGTTAAACTTTTTAATCTCGAAGGAATCAAATCGAGGTAACCAAAAAATTGTTAAATTCCCGAAGAAATGAGAATAGATCTCGGCCTTCTGATCCCGTTTCTCTCAAGATCCTCAACCCGGTACAAATACACCTAAGAAATTCAACGTGGATCTTCTCACGGTCCTTATAACGACAATTCCAAGCTTTTTTAACTGAATTCTACTCTCTCTGAAGCGACTCTACCCTGGAATTATACGTAATTCCATCGAAGCGAGAGCCTCCCGCGATGAGTGGGTCAAAGATGCAGAATTGACGAGACAATGCATTGTTATATCGAGTAGGATTCTACGCAAAGCGCTGATTAATTACGAAATGTTTAAAGTTCTAAAATAATTAAAATGCTGTTCGAATTAAGAATTTTTTTGTACTGATGCTTTAATTTTGCAAAAAAAAGAACGATCATGGAAGAATTTGCACTTGATTAAAATTTATCACCCGCAGATAGTTTTATAATCATTCGTCAGCGGGACTGTAGTTTAACAGATCTCATAATCGATAGCAAATTCCGCAAGGAACAAACGGACGATGAACCAAGAAAAAAGCTGTACAATCCGCCATCGTTCACTCTAAGTAACCCTTTTATAGATTTCGGCCCGCCAAAAGAGACAAGTTGGCCTGGTTCCCTCTCTAATCAAATACAGTCAGTGCATACACTTCAGAGAGACTCTAGCCAAGTGTTGCTGCAGACTAAAAGTAAGCTACTACATTGTGAGAGACCATTATAAGTGTTGATTTTATCATAGGAGAGCATCCCTCAGAGATTATGACTAAGGCAGAGGAACCAATGACTCAGTATTCACCGACTAGGCCCACGCTTCCTTTCGAAAGGATACTAAGTGGTGGGGGTAATGAGATGCAGACCCACCTCAAGCATTTAGAAAGCATTCTCAGAATGCAGGGCGCTCCCCAGCAGCCAATAGAGTTTAAGAGTCCTTCATTGCCCAATATCTCGGAACTTCATAACAGACTCGGAGGGCCTCGAAGCATGCTTTTACCTCAGAATACTGGTTCTGTGTTCCCGCCTATCGGGTTGAGTGCGTATATACCCACAAAAAATCCGATACAGCGACCTGGCTTTGTCCAGCAGCAAGGCATGACTCCTAATACGAGTCAGCTAAGCAAGCAAAGCGACTATCTGCAAGGAGTGCAGAAAATTCAAACCCAAATTAACCGTATAAACCTCCTTAACAGTCTAATAGACGAGCAACAAAACCGAAATAAACATGGAGCGGCCACAAAGCCCGGTGGAACAACGGACCTCGTCCTCGGCAGGAGCACTAGCGACCATCTGCCTCTAAATCCGCTGATAAACGATAACCGAACGCCTCATTTTTATCCTGGGCAGTTCGGAAAAACAAATTCTCAGGGCTTAATCAAGCCTAATCTAAGCTATAAAGGCGACCTTAACAGGCATATCTACAGCACACAAGAGTTAGGTAGATCCACGGCGTTGTCCGATGGCTCTAGTCCTACGCAAATAAAGCATATTTCCCTCGGAGCTCAATCATCGCTTTGGGAGATCGCAGAGTTAAAAAAATGCGAACAAAATCCCTCGCTTACTTCCCTTGATGAGGAAATCAATGACAAGCCGACTCAAACTACAAATTTGACTCAACCTACGAATCCTACATTCAACATGAGCTTACACAGTCAGTTCGAAGGGCTGAACATCAGCAAAGATGATCCTGGCATCCTATCTAAGAGGTCATATGGGTCTCTAATCAAAACAGGTCTATTTGACTTTTCTCAGCTGCATTCCTATTCCTTGCCTGACCTAGGCATCCTACAAAGCCAAAACCCTAAAAATTTTGAGAGAATAGAGTCGGAAGACAGTAATAGCCAACCTTATCGCTATGGAACGCGGTCAGTGCCTGGGATCTACTCGAAGGAAGAAAGAAACGACAAGATTTTGAAGTACAAGAAGAAAATTATAAAATGGAGGGTGGCTCATCCGGTAAACCGGAATTTTTCCGGTCGAAGTGTAGTGGCTGGCACCAAACCGCGAATCAGAGGAAAGTTCGTCTCAAATGAAGAGTATATGAGTTACCAGCAAAAAGAAAAGATTAAGAAAGAGTCTGAGCTTGGCTTGAGCGAGAAGAGCTCGCAGAGCAATCCGGATATGAAGATTGAAGAGTGTTCTTAACAAAGAATTAAGTTGCTTGCAAATCACAATTTTTTTGAGTTCATACATTGAAATATTCTTTTCCACGCGTTATTTCTCGTTGTCTGTGGCGAGTAGCCATTTACTTCGTTCTCTTGATAACTAACTGCAAGATATATATGCTCGAGTGATTAACAGCTTATGAAAATAATTTGAATTACCTCGTCTTAGCTGTTTGCTTAGCCAAAGAGAAAGCAGGACGAGCTTCCATGCCTTAGGGAACAAACAAACTTTTTTATTCGAAAAGCAGTTGATATACATCAAAAAGTGCTTGCTGCTGCCAAGATTGGTGCCAAATAGTTTCAAGCTAGTATAGGCTGAGTCGTATGAGTGTTTTCTGGGAGGAGGAGCTTTGAGACAATAATAGCATTTAAAGATCGTGTGCGAAAAAAAAAAACACAAATATTTTAATAAAATAAAAGCAGGATTTTGCGAATTCGGTTCTGAAGTATGTGATGAACTGAATTATATTTAAATGGTCAATAGAATTAAAATACTGATCTTACTGAGATTGAATATAATCTCGAATTTTATAGATACATCGACCCCAGGATCTGGAATTATTGAACGAAATTAATTCACAGCGTTCTGAAGAATTTCAATGGAATTCCATAGAAAACACATGATGAGATCCAAAATTCACACACAAGTCCGGAATTTGAGTAGATTGGCTAGCCGAGCATGCATTCTTTCAATTCACCAATTCAATATGCACACTTTTTCATTGATTTAGGTTAGGAATTGGAACTTGTGAATCTGCTTATTAATTGAGAGTGCTGAGAGCGCAGCTTACGACGATCATTTCCAGAGTAGTATTCTTTGTTCAATTGAACCTCATATGCGCGCATGCTCTATAATCGGTTGCTTTTTCAGGTTTTCTTCGGGTCCTGAGGTTTTTATTGAAGAAGCGTATAGTGCTGAGGAGATACTATTTGAGAATTAAGGGAGGAATATTATGAGTTACTCCTCATGATGTTTGAGCTCGGAAACGTGTTCGAGAGGGCTCAACCCGCCTTTGAATGAAAAGATACTAATTCAAAAAAATTCATTATTTTTGAATCAAAAAACCTGTTTTATTAAGAAATCTTGGCGAATTTCTATGAACAAAAAACCCGTTTTAATTAAGGACCTTGGCAGTATTTATTTTATTAAATCAAATCCAGGAAGCCCGCTCTATCTATTGTATAATTTCAGAGATTCTCAACAAGCAGCTATTACCTTACTCCTGTAGTAAGGCAAACTCGACAATGATAGAGCAAATTTCGATTAGGAATTCGTTGAAACTGAGGAGGAAGAAGAAAAAAAACCCCACAAATACACAAAGCGTAAATTCAAAATATGTTACTTAATTTCAAGAAACATCGCTATCCTTGGGCCTAACTAAGCAGCACACATCTGCAGTGTGAACTGACAGCAGAAATTAATTAGAAAAATCTCCATTTCTTTAAAAAAATGCTATTAAAACCACTCCACAAGTCTACCACGACCCTCATTCATCTTAATTGCCATAGCTCGAAATTTCTGGAGTATGCGCCTCTGTCGCCTGCGAATGAAAATACTCTTTGTAGTGCTTAGAATGGAGGTAGGCGCTCGATGGCCTTTTTGAGGGACTCTGATGCTTTTGGCGAGGATTCTTCGAAATAATTTCAGCAATAAGCTGTTGCGCGGGAGGATCCACGGCAGAGTTGATCAATGAGACTTTCGTATCTATATTGCTCTTCATGTACGATGCTATTGCGTGTTTTTCTACGATACTCCAATTTAGCGGTGAGTTAATCAGTTGTTTCCCATTTTGACTAGGATTCGTTGTATTCACGATAAGCTTAGATTGTCTTTGTCTATTTCCTGTCGAGGCAGACCTATACGCATACTGCGCCTGAGCAATTTTCTTTCTTTGAGTGATCTCTGGAGTTTCATTTATGCTCTCCTGGTTGTTTTTAGAAAGACCAAGCGAAAATCCATCTAATTTAATCGATCTTATATCTGCTTTCGGCCTCCCTTTGTAGGTCTTCCCATACTCCAAGGGATTCCCTACAGCATTTCGCTCTTTGGGTCTGTTGCCTGGTAACCCTTGGACCTGATGCGGTTTATCTCGATCAGTTTGGCTATTTTTCGACGGAGATGCGCTCTCAGTGATGTGTGCGCTTTCTTCTTGGACTGAGGTCCTTTCTTCTTGTTGAATTGAGGCCATTTCTTCACAATTTTCTCGGGTTGAGCCGTTGATCGTCATGTTCTTTGACTTATTCATGCGGAAAATAGTCGCTACTGGTTGAAGCAAATTTTGAAGGTGCTGGCGTTTCGGTTGCACAGACAGAGGCCGCGATGGTCGCTGATCCACAAAAAGAGCGCTCTGTCGCTTAAACCCAGGCTCGATCAAATAAGCGAAACGATGGACCAACGAAATTAGAGAATATTGCTCAAGGTAGTTTTCTCCTTTGAGCTGTGACTCGTTAGGATCATATTTTATTTTCTTTTTGCTAAACATGATCTTTTTATAATTATCTATTGATTTTTCGATGTAATTATTCCTGCTGATGCTCGATTGATACTGCTGAATGATCATCTCCCTTTTTTTCTCGAAATCTACCGTGAAACTGGTGGACTCTCCTGCCTTATACTTCTTTTTATTCATTTGGATAGTAACTGGCAGACTTGGCTCCAGGTCGCCGAGTATGTCTAAGTAGTTATTGTTCTTCTGAGAAACGACCTCGCTCGGAAGAGTTATAGGAACCGCTCGAAGCTTCACACATTCAGCTTCACTAAGCCCTTTGGTTTGACCTACCCCTTCGTTCTGAGGGCAAAACCGAGTTGAGTTTCTGCGCACTTCGATGCTCCTGTACTGCAAAAATTCAACGTCTTCTGATTTACTTTGAGGTATGTGTCACAACAAATCAGAAGAATCAAAAGGTAGTTACTTAATAGTGGCTGGATTAGACGCTCGCCGTACGTTTGGATTCTGCTCTCGTTTTCTGATAACAAACATGTGATTATTATTCCTACGATTGCATGAGTGCTAGAAGGAAGTTAAATGCTCTACCCTCTTTCATCAAAGCATGGAGTAGGACACGTCCCGTGTGTTTTAGCATCAGCATCAAGCGTTTGACCGTTTCTGTAATAAATCGCAGCCTCTGTAGGATTTTCAAACAGCGCTTGCTTTTCTCGCAGATTTTCCTGAAAGAAATTTCTTGAGATTTCGATAAACCACTTGCTCAGCATGGAAATGATCGGAAACTGCCCATTATCATCAGCGAAAGGAATCAGAATAATAAAATACGTTGAGATTCTTGTGAGTGTTGTATGCTTTCTTCAGATCCGCTGCTTTCGAGTTCAGATTCAACGCCTGGAGCAGCTTGAGGAAGACTTTTGCGATTGATTTCACTGTGCCATTCGCCTCATAGTTCTCATACACAAACGAAGGAAACATCTTTTGCATCAGCGAGTAGGACGTTTCCTGGAAGATGCTTTTTTAATTGAAAATAAACAATAGTCGGAAGCAGCGAAATTTACAGGAGCTGGGAGTCATCAAAGTTACGAAGCGTGTAGATTAACTCAAGAAATTCGTTTTCGCGAGAGATTCGAGTCTTTTCTTCTCGTCGAAGGTTGGTGAGATAGGCCACGAACTCCTTTTTGATAGGATTTGAGTTGCCTTTATTAGAAGAAGCGAGGTTTTGACGGTGCTCTTGAAAGAGCTGGTTTAGTTCTGATACGGCGTTGATGCGGAGGGTTATTAGTGAGAATATTTCTTGCATAATGTCTGCAGGGATTTAATTCGAACCCTGATAATAGTAAATAATTGAAATAAATAAAATATAACTAAAGTTTTCTCTGGTGAATGGAAGAAAAGCTGGTCGCTAAAAATAGAGGTATTATTGTGATGTAAAAGGAAATTAGTGGATGCCAGCTGACCAATGAAGCGTTATCGTTAAACAGGTTGCGCTGATATGAATCAACCGAGTGTTGAAGTCGTATTTGAGAGTATTCAAATAAGATTTTGAATGTATTTTTGGAAGAGTTTGTCAAGCTGTAGATGTTATGATTGCTCATGTGATAATTGAAGGTTTTCTTTGAATATGGAAAATGGAGGAGGATTTGAAGCTTATTCATTTTTTACAAATGAGAATAGTGTAAAATTAAAATCAATCTCCAATTGGTATTTAACAAAGCAATTCAAAGGCATTCACTCATTAGTGACCTAATTGAAAAATTTGAAGGATGCGTTTTCTATTGGAATTTTGATAACGAAATGGCTATGGACTTTATCTCTACTCAGAATAATATTCGTTCTTTGGAGATAGAAAGGGGTTTTTTAGCAATTCATTCTGTATCTGTAAGAAGCCTCAATGACACAGAATATTCGAGAAAGGCTAATTGGGACTCTGAGACCTGAAAGCGAGAGGGTGATCCATGTTATTCTTTTGAGAAAGTCGCTCCAATTTCGTTGCTTTCAGTTCTTTCGGCTCGCTGCACGATCACACAAAGCGATAAGATTTAGTTCATTTGAAGGGCGCCCTTGTTGGAGGAGATTCAAAGAATCGTCAATCTCTTTTCATTTATTTCAATAATACTGTTTCAAGAAAATAGAATCGCTATTCGATCTGTTGTCCAATTCAATAAAGCACCAAAAATTTCAGTCCAATCCAGACATTGCAATCGATTCTGATCCCCAAGCTCCATGAGTGAAAAGACCAAATATTATTTGTCATGTTAGGATGATCACAGGAGATAATAAGTCCAAATTAATTTGCAGACAAATGAAATTTTTTATAATTCAAATTTGAAATTTTATTTCAAAAATTTGTAAATCGAGTAGTTATCAAGCAATTGAGTGGTATTGGTAAAATTGAAGCAATGGAAATCGCTCTGGGTTTAAGAAAACACTGAGTTTTGAATGGTACCTGAACTTGAGTCTTAATTGACGGTAATGGAGTTTTCATTTTTGAAAAAATGGTAGAAGGGTAATTAAGTAATAGTTTCAATGAATGGGTTCTCTGTTTTCTAGCATGAGTTAGAATATACAGTAAATGTATTTAGGATGCTTTCTTTGGTATTGGTAAGAGTTGCCAAATATCAGATATAATGGTAATTAAACTTCTTTGGGACTTCCTCTAATTAGCATGGAAAATGGTAAGTATAAGAGTGAAATGTTTTAAATAAAAGTATCATATGAATTAAACAGAAAATTAAGCAATATACTACTACTAATGTCGATTAAATTGCATCTACTTTGTATTTGCATATGATAACACACACATTGACAAGAAAGTACTATATTTAAAACTATCAACTAATAAAAATATAACATAATAAACAGTAGTATTACTAAGTAATAGGGTAATTGAATTATTATGGCGAACTCATTTCATCATTCATCATTCATCATTTGGTTGCAAAGCAACACGAAAATGGAATGGAAGGAAAAATTGTTGCAGATTGTGTTTTCTGACACGTTCTCCTTAGGATTCAATTTTTGGCGAAATGATTGTTCATAAAACTAAAGAGAATTGAGTGTGACAGTAGGACCAAAATTAGCAAGTGTGAGGTGCTCTTTTCAGAATTTGATAAATATAGATGGGAAGCTTGGAAGAGCTCCTATTGTAAACCCAAGAACTTCTAAAATATTTTAGGTCCACTAGACGAAAAGAATTTTATATTAACAGAAGAATGAATCTCAATCGTTCTCCAATGCACAAACAAAAATTCCGTATCCAACCACCACTTTCGCAATATTGTTTCTCTTGCATTACATAATGAGAGTATTTGAGGATAAATTTAATAACATCAAATGTGGTCATGAGCTTACTACATAAGTCCATTAACTTCGAATTACGATGAATGCTCAGTTGGAAGATTTGTTGGAGTGTGAAATGGCGTTGTTTCTAATTTTTCCTAAAATGCCGCAACTGGAATAAATTTCACGTCAAGGGTTCGTATCTTTAATCATTTCAATAAATCAAAACAGTAGCAATCAAAAATCAGTATTCCAGCTTCTTAAAACGAATCCACTTAGAATTTCCCTTCAGAGCCTAAGCTATTTCAGAAAGCTGACTATTCACAAACCAAACCATTGATTCAAGCAACAGAAAGGAAAAATTTAGAAGATTTTAGCTTTACAATTAGCTAAGAGGTGTAAAATAATTCAGAAAGAAGTATAAAAAAATCTTCAAGAGCTAAATAGCAAAGGCGGTACTCCGAAATTGGTATTATAAGATGCTGACACTTTTGATCCAAAAAGCTATTTCTACTCGAAACGCAATTGACTCAAACGCTAAAAGATTAAACCCATTATTAAATTTTAAACCGTAAACAAACCATCAACAAACCAAAAATCTATTCCCAAAATTGTTGTTTCCAGTCTAACACTTCATATGTTTAGTACTTTACTCCATTAAACTCTCCAGATTGATGAAAATATTTCTAAGCAGCTCTTCTTAACTATAATTATCAAATCCTGAAAAATTCGCTTTTTCAAGAAAATTAATTTGAATCTCGATTTTCCTCAGCATTCGGATCTCGCGTAACGATCGAACCTCTAATGTGCATTTCCTTGGATGCCTTGATAGCTCTGGCTAATTCAAATTTTTTTGTCAGTAATTTTGGAGGAAAATAAAGATTTGATTTAAGATACCAATTCTGGAAATCTCATTTCGGCATTTCAAAATACGAAACTAACCCGTTGTCTAAGGCAGTCAAAATTCATCTCCATACAGATTCCTGATAAAAACGTCCTCGTAAACATAAACCAAAAAAAAACCCGATCAAACCAAATCTTTTCCTGATTAAACAATCTTCCTGCACAAACATTTGACAAGCATCCTAATCAACTTCGCTTTTCCTTACAAAAAAATCGTAAAGAAGCTATAATATCTTCTTTCATTAGCACTGTCTTTCAAAAACTCCATTGAAGGGAATAGTGTAAATTTTTTTCCCTTCTACAAGGGCATGTCAAACCAAGATTCGCAATCAAAATTTGATGGTTTAAATAATATCTCCATAAAATTAAGGATTCACCCTTTGGTAACATATCTGAAAATTTGTTCTCATTGGTGCTTTTCCGAATTAATCAACTTATTTACTTCGATTGGGTTAAAGGCTCACTGCCTTAAATTAGTCCAATCAAACTACAGTTTCATAAAATTTGAAAGTGCTGGTATTAAAGCACGCAAGCTCTTTTCAATCTATAATAATTCTCAAATCTAATCCTAACAAATTGTGACTCAAATCCAATGACTGAATATCAAGCAACTTCCGCCGGCCTTCCCAAACCAGAGCAGGTGATGAACGTCATCAACATCAACAACTTTAACAACAACATCTTCAATATTATCGGAACTTCAGGTGTATCCCAAAGACCATCCGTCAAAAGCGCAGGCAACTACGAGGCTTACGATGCCGAATCCTTATTCCAACCACAAGGATACTCTAAAAGTGATCCGTTCCCAGTGGTTTCAACCCAGAAAGAAGGAATTCAAGTCGATAATCTCGAAGGACCACGTCAATTCTTTAGAATTGAGACCCGGACCCAAAAAAGCCATGATTTCTTAACTCATCAGAAGTATCAAGACGCAGAGATGACAATCATGTGGGGTTTTGCGACTGTGTTGGTCATAATGGTCTCGTTTGCCGTTTTGGCGTTCTGGATGTTTGGATCCAAGATGCTCCCGGCGACTGGAAACCCGATCATTGATTTCATGAGGGAGGATTACCATTACTGCTGTGTGATTCCTCTGCTATACCCGGTTTTCTTCATCTTCATTTACAAGAATTGGGCGAGTCTGAAAGCCTTCAGACATAATTAATGCATCATAATTCCTGTTCATGTGACTAGGAACCCAGTGCGAGATAAGTAAGCACATCAGTTATTGGTTTATAATAAATTTTTTATGAAGAATGCCATTTTTCTATAAAACTTATTTGTATTTTTCGTTATGAAATGCTCGGTAGAAGTCCTATGATACTGCCGCTTAAGATATATATGCATACCCTAATATGATCCTATAATCAAAGAAATTTATGCTTGTTCCCTATTAGTTCATTATACTTACTTAATTTGAGATTTTTTATGAAAAGGCGATGTTTTTTTACGAAACAATGAGAGAAAAAAAAACGCATTGGTTTGTTTATTCGACTGTTTGGATTCCTTTTAGAAGACTTTCAATGGAGAATAACAAGCTGCTTAAGAGAATGAAGGCTTTATCTAACCTTATTATATAGCAGCAGCAATCAAATTAGAGTTTTATTATTATTTGTTAAGTTCCGCTTGCAATTTGAACAAATTTTCAATTTTTTTATTCAGCATAAAACCATGGCAATCATCTCACGTAAGAAAACACAAATGCTCAAGCTTATTATCTTGAGCCCATTAACTGAGAAGATCCTGCTCACCACTCATATCGTTTGCGTGCTAGTCATCGGTTTATACCTGCCTAACCTCTCGCAGCCTTCGGATTATTTCCTAACGACTCAAATCTACAAACAAAACGCTGCAGATGAGTTTATGAGCCTCACGAACATGTCGCAACTCCAAAATTTCATGAACTCCACCCTAATTTCCCAAGTATTTACTAACTCAACCACCGCAAATATGCCTATCACACCAATCTTCATCGAATTTTCTCGGTTTTCCGCCTTCTACGACTGCCCTTCAAACGCTTCGTATTTGAGCGAGACCTGCCAAAGCAACACGGACAATATATTGGATTATCTGCAGAATTCCCGCTACGGTTGCACTGATCATACCATGTGTCAGTATTATGGATGGAACCGAACCGGCACCATCACAGGATATTTGGGTGGATATATGAAATCTGATAGCATTTTCCTATCTAAAAGCAATGAAGATAATACTCTAGTCCTTGAATACTTTTATGACACCGGCTTATTCAGTCAGTCCGTAGCCGCAATTCAAATCCAAGGCTACTATTACAATACATGGACTGAATCAATCGTGCGTTATCAGTATGTCGCCGAGTTTTCTGGCTCCAGCACAATAACGAAAGCCTCGTTCCTTACAGATATATACGATCCAAACAACATCACGAATCAAATCCATTTCGTTTTTGCTATGATATTTATGGTTGAAATCATCGCAATGACGATCCGGGTTCTGCTAGAAAGCACCGTCCAGCTCAACCGAATCATTTTCTTCTTCTATCTGCCTTTCTTCTGCGTTGTGTACGGATGGCTGTTTCTATTCCTATTGATTTCTTCGAGAGCAAACGATGCTTCGTTCGATTACCAAGAAAAATACGCTGTTATCGACGATTTAGAGTCAGCTATTTACTACTTCCAGACTTATAAGTTCTTCACGGGACTACAGTTCATCTTCCTGCCCTTCAGACTCCTCACCTTGCTCTCCTGGAGCAAAAGCTCGCGGATTTTAACGCTTTTCTTCGTCATGATTTTCCGTGTTTTGCCTACATTTGCTCTGTATGTTGGCCTTGCGTTCTTCATCGGGATTTTCGTGCTACTCTCTTTTTGGTTGCCCTACCAATGGGATCTCCCTGAGTTGGCTGAATTTGGATCAACAATCACGAGATTCCCGCTCTTAACCTCTTCGGATGTCGTGAAGGCAGGTACGGTGTCCCGTACGATCGAATTCGATGTGTCTCTCATAATGAACTGGGTTATTAGAAATTTTACGGGACTGCTGTTTCTAGGAATGTTGCTTGCGATGACCGTTGATTTGATCCAAAGAGCCGCGCTAATCGATCTGGATGATTGGAGCCCGTCGGAGAAAGAGCAGAGGAATAAGCAGATGGAGCTTGAGCATAAATTCGAGCGGTTTTTGAAAGAACTCGGGCTGCAATTTGAAAAAACGCGAGGGAAATCCGATAATCAATCCATTGGAGATAACCGAATCCTCGTCTGGATTGACCCGAGAGAAGGCGAGCTAGCCGACGAAAACGACGTGCTTGAGCCTCTCTATGGGAAAGAGAACTTCAAAATCATGGTGTTCAACTCTCCCTCCGAGGTCGTTGAGTTTTTGAGGTATCTATTCAAACTGAAACCGAATTTACAGAGCTCAAAAGCGCAAAATCGGTTCAGAATTGTCGCTGAAAACTTGATAAATTTTTCTCACACTGAGCCATCGCAGGAAATGAAAGAATTTGAAAGCTTAACCCAATGGCTTTGGAGCTCAGGGTCAAAGGTCCCGGTCATGCTTTTTTCGAAAGTACACGTGGATAAAGACTATTTGGTATTCCTGCGAAAGAGATACCCTTACTTATACTACGCGATTGAAAACCAGACTGTGCTGCGGTTCTGTTTGATGGAGGATGGCATTGAGAAATTTGAGTTTATACCCGAAGCTGTTCAAAAGGAGTCGTCAAGCTCAGATGATTCGTCGTCTGACGGTAGCAGTAATTCGTCGATATCAGATAGAACCCAAGATCTTGAAAGTTAAATGTATTGAGAAATATTCCTTTGTTTTTGAATACTCCTTTTATTCTATAATGTGTTAAAAAGTTAAGGCAATAAAATCTCTCTCCCCTTCCTCTCGTCGTATTAGCTAGTCACGTAAGAGGAGCAGTCTCTAAAGGTTATGGGAATTCATGATTTTATTAGGGAGCTTGTTTAGATGTGAGGTTTCGAGTTTTAATGGGAAGGACTAAGTCCCACGTTTTAGTCTTTTATTCAAATCAACAGATAATTTATTTGAATTATAAACCCAGCAATTCAAAGTTAAACCCCCCAATGCTCAGGAAATCGAGACTCTTGCGGATGTTTGGCAACCAGTACATCCTCACCATAATCGCGTTATCTGCCGCTGTGTACGCGTATTTCGTTTTCCCTGGAACAGCGCTCCTCAAGGAAAGTAATCGCTCTAAGCTCTATCATTAATGAGACATCTAACCTCATTTAAAAGAAAACGCGCTTGACTACGTGTTTTTGGTTTGGTCACATCTCCTCTCGGTCGCTGCTGCTATCGCATTTGTCAACACAGTGATAACCGATCCTGGGAAAGTTCCTAATTACTGGGTAAGTGCCTCATAATGGCGAAAATTGAAAATTTTTTGGATGAAAGGGCTTTTTCATGGACGATTGCGAGGAGAAAAGACGACGTTATTGCTTGATATGCCACTTATTCAAGCCTGAAAGGTGTCATCATTGTTCCACTTGCAATCGCTGCGTATTGAATATGGACCACCATTGTCCCTGGCTAAACAACTGCATTGGTTTCTTCAATCGCAAATTCTTCCTGTTGTACCTGGGTTACACTCTTCTTCTCCAATTCACGATATTTTGCTACTATATGCCAACTTTCCTTCACTTCGTCAGGGTTCTTGTGGTAACTATAACAGGACGAATTCCCTTTGAACTTCCCTTCAGGCAAATCGTTTCGAAGTGCCGGACCCATCAGTATACATTGTGACTCTACTTTATCTGGCCTCTGCAATCATAATGGCTGTCATCGGAAGATTTTTGAAGTTTCATTTGTATTTGGTCTTTGCGAATAGAACTACAATTGAAAACCTTGAGCTAGTACGAAAAGAAAGCCAGGTCACCGATGTAAATGATAGTTCTTCCAAACTCCGGACTAAATCCTCTGTGATGGTAGTATAATATCGGTCGCTGTAATAACTTTGAGCAAGTTTTCGGCAGAAATCCGTTGCTTTGGTTTATTCCATTAGACCTTAGGTCAGGTAAACCGGCAGGGGATGGTGTCGTTTGGCCGGTTCTACCCATGAATATGTAATATTTCCTGCCATTTCAGCAGTTAATACCCTTCATTTGAACAGCCAATTCTATCAAATTCAATCAAACCACAAGCAATCAGTACTATATTGCCTAACCTCATTCAACCCATGCTTAACCCTATCTCTTAATGTTAGGAGGCGAAATTTACAAGCACTAAACCGATGACCACGAACTATCCCGTTGCTGTAGCTCACGAACGAGGTAAGCGATGAATTTCTTGCAATTAGCTCATACTTAAATCAAACAGATTCGCACAAAGGCGTGAATGAGTCGAAAGCTATATCCAAACTTGATATTACAACCGACACTTTCTTATCGAAAGCCCATCATGTCAATGTAAATCAAACCTAAATTTTTCGCGTAATGAATTGTCAAAAGCTTGAGGAAAAGAAACACGCTTTCCATGACGAAGAATCGAAATCCAACTACGAAAGCTTCAATGTATACCAAAAAGATGATCTGTCATCTGTAATAGGCAATTAATCCGCAATTCTATTTATTTTTTGGACCATTCATTCTTTGTATACATAGCAGACGCATATTATAATTAAGATAGTTATATTCGCCCCTCTCTAACTTTTGTAGACCTGGCTGACTATGGCACATTATTAACATCATCATTATCATTATTTTCATATCAAATTATACATTGAGACATAAGAATTCCTCATTTAATACTCTTGAAAGGTGCAAACATATATACAACAATCAACAAATAATTTATTCAGTATAGAACCAATCATTAAGATCCTGCTGGCTGTACGTTGGGATCTCGATATTTTTCGCAGCCAGACCATACATCGTGAGGTATTTGCTGTAAACCGCATCGAAGCTAGCATAGGTAGTCGTCGTTTTCATCTGATGCCAAGCTTCTCTCATCTTTTTCACACAACTAGCAAACACCTTTCTTGAATACACGCCTAACACGCTTCGTGATTTCTCCATAATTTTCCCGTCAACTACGTAGTTCATTGCCTTACAAGCGAGAAATAGCGCCACGCTGGCAATCAAGGAGTAATCAATGCCCATCAGCTCAGAGTGCATCAAAAAGAGGTCACACAAGAACTTTAGTGGAGAATTAGGACAGAAAATAGAGGAAATTCTTTACTGCAGCACAAATTTGAACTTTATCTTCGACCTGAAGCAGCGAAGCGTAAACCCTCAAAAAATGCATACTGGTCGGCATGTTTAGCTTGAATTGCAGCTTATTCAAGATCTGCTTCTCCATTTCGATGAGCTGCTGAGCGGTGTACTCATCTGCCGTGATATACGCATACTCGTTTGCGTTTTCTTGCTTGTAGTACTCTTTTGATCTCTCATTGAACACACTATAGTTATAGCACTAAATTAGCAAACAGAAAGCAGGAAAGCTCGTTGTTACTCAGCGATTTTCATGCATGTTACTCCCACTAATTGCAGTTTGCTCTTCTCGACCTCCATCTGACTCAGCGTCCTTGAATAGTCTCAAATTAGCTCATAAACCTCATTAGAAAGCATTTACCGGTCGATGTAGTTCACGCAATAATGAAGCGTCTCATCCATGACTTCGAAATGAACGCTCACGTCGATGAGCCAGTCAATCAATATACACCTCATCTGTTCAGTGATTCCTTGCTGATTCCCGATATAGTGTGGCTTGAACGCCATTTCCCTCTCTCTCTTGAAGAGCTGAGTGAAATAAGAGCTCAGATATCGATCCGGCATCAAAGGAAGTGTATAATTCTTTGGAATTGAATGATTTCCTTTGATCGGCGACATCTCGTATTGAGAATACAACTCGACTTTTGTCCCTGAAAAGAATTTGTGGTTGAGTATCGACTCAGCGGAAGGTCTTTGCTGAGGGTCAATGTGCAGACATTGCCAAAGGAGGTCTAATCCGTCCTCTCCGATTCTCTCGTGGAGGAGTTGGAGAGCTTTAAGCGTTCCTGCCCGGTTCGGAACCAAGGCCTTGACAAGAGCGTTGTATTCCGGTGAGGACTGACTTTTGGCGACGTCAGGGAAATAGACTGAAGGCCAAGCTGGGAAAGTGGAGGTATAATCTGAAAAATCGTTCAAACAGCTCCAAGTTTCAGCGGTTGGCGAGCCGACGAAACTGAAAATCTTGAAAAGCTGCTCAATTTCAGTGTCGCCGTTAAATAGTGGGACGTTCAAGGCTAATTCAGCGAAAAGGCAGCCGAAAGCCCATATATCAACCTCGAAAGAGTAGAGCGATTTCCGCAATAAGAGCTCAGGTGCGCGGTACCAAAGTCTTCGGGCTTCTCTTCCTGATCTTTCTCTATCCTTAGGATCCTATGAAAATTGATATAAGGCACTCTACCATGAGTGAAAAACACTACCTCAGGTGTGTAGGGCACGTGTGGGATGCTTACGAGCCTACTAAGAGCAAAATCACTGATTTTGACCTCGGATTCTTTGGTAATGAGCACATTATCGCATTTGAGATTTCTGTGGATGATTCCTCTATGATGCAGATAGGACAGCCCTTTCAGTAGCTGGAAGCTGATCGATTTGATCATATCCAAGGGCATCTTATAGTCCGCTGGGTTTCTCTGTTTGTCAGTTTTGAGGCAGTCCAGTCTCATCGTCGTTGGCTTCTTCTCGTACAGCTTCATGAACTCTTTCAGATTGTACTCATGGAACTCCGAGCAAATCTCCACGATTTCCTTTCGAGCCTCGACTTCTTTGATTCTAAAAATGATTTTAAGCAACCAACAAACTGACATTAGTCTTACTTCGTAATATTAGGATGCTCAATGCTGCCTAAATAGCTCAGCTCCCTCAATATTGAGGTCGGGATTCCGTCGTCATGGCCGGCGTTAGCCTTACCAATGTTCACTTTCCTTATTATATGCTATATATATTATATTCAATCCATTAGAGACTGTTATTTCTAAAATTTTCGCTTACGTCATCTCCGGTTAGTCTAGAGGTTGCCTTGAAAATCAGTCCTTTGGACCTACGCTCAACTATGCACACTTTCTTTGCGAACTTGATCCCGATGGGCAATGGCTGAATCGCGTTGAGTTTTATCCACAGCCTCTTATCATTGCACAATTTATGCCAATACTTGTTTACATATTGAAGGCTGCTGAGGATATCATTGGGGTGAAGATAACCTCCCAGGAAAAGATGGATATCGTAAGGAAGAGACTGAAGAGATAGCTTTTTCTTGATTGGGAGGATCTCTTTCTTTGTCTGAAGGACTGGAGTGATGTCCTTTGTTCTCTTGGGTCCGTAAGTGAAACGTCTGACTGAGGTCTTCCGTGAGTAGTTGGAAGTATCATAGTTTTCTTTCTCAAAGAGCATTTTCTTTTTGACTGGCTGAGCATCTCGTTGGGTGGAGGTTTGCTTTGTTTGGTTGGTGATTGGTTGGAGAACTCGGTGTTTGGGAGGACTGAAGGTGATTCTGTTCATTGAAAGGAATGTGCGATGTAGTTGTTAGAGAAAATTTGAAATCTGGATTTTATTTATTGCTGTTGCTGTTTGCTTAAATTTATTAAAATTCAAAATCAAATCTTTGCGTTTGTTAATAAAAGAAAAATGGCCTCGTGATGAAACACCTGTAGACTTCTCGCACCAATTTAATATGAAATATCTCTCACACGCTAAATGCATATCCTTTAAAAATTGCATGAATGAGAAATGCAAGTCAGAGTGTTGACTTCTGTTAAATAACTTTAGCCTTGTAAAATGAATGCAAAATGGAAGAAAATTTAAATTTTTTGATTAGCCTAACGAATAATTCGCAAACTTTACTGATCACCTTTGCTCTAATATATAAGATGAGAAGAAATTAGGGCCGCTTGAATTAGCTTGCGCAAGTGCAAAAAGAAATAACTTCTTATAACATCGAGCTAACTTCTAATATCTTTATGGAGAAATAAATTGATAGTGAAGCCAAAATTCATAAATATATACAAACAACTTCTTCGGACAGACACCAATTCAGGTTAGCAATAAATATTTGTTTGTATGTGACCATGCAAATTTCTGAGTATCCTGAGATTATGGTTCAGATAAAATATATGGCTTGCAACCTCTGATTGGAAACGTGAAAACGATGCAAAATTGCATTTACTTTCATAAGATGCTCTCGAACTCTCGATTTGCTCGCAGTCCATTGCTGCAACGTTCAATTTCAAAAGATAGAGTCACAAACTAAGTCTTCGCAAATTTTTCATTCGAAAATATTTTCAGGAAAAATCAAACTACGCGCTGATTATTTAAAAGGCAGATTTCTATCAATAGTTGATATCTTATCGACTTGTGCTATGTCCTTTGCAACTTTCACAAAAAAAAAAATGTTTTCAGGATTTTCAAACCAAGAAGAATATTTAGAGTAATAGATAAAGCCTAGAAGAGATCCATAAATAATGTTTGAATCATATAATATCTGTCCAGGAAATCACGATCATCGTGAGATGCCTGCGATCCATGGTATTGTTGCCTTTATTATATATATTTCCAAGAAACTTTGTATTATTAGATGAATCTGCAAATCAGCAATTATAATTAATCTTTGTTGACACCTCAAACATCATTTCTGAATATCATCTGCTCCAGTTTATCACACTAGTCAATCAGTTGCTCTCCTAAATCCTTTATTCAAAAAATGTTGCAAGACAGATCTTCCTTACGATAAATCCGGAAATTCGAGTTTAACCGTTATCGATAGCCTGGTAATTTCCTCGAATGCTGACCGTTTTAATATTTCGCTCATGCGAATCAAACCAAAACTCCACCTAACAATTAAAGTGCAAACTACCTACAAAATTTTCTTTAACCGGCTAAGCCACCTAAATCAATACTAGCTCTACCCTTTGTTATCTCTAAATTCAAGCATGAAGCATCACATAGAACAATATAACGAAGAAGACCCTTTAATTCCAATCGAACTAGACAAAACCGTAAAAAAACCATTAATTAGTCTCAGTTCACCAAACTTCTTTGCCTCCTAGCCAAAAGCAGTCCTAACCGAGCAGGACGAGCAGAAGAGTGTCTCAGAAACCCAAGCCAAGAATGGTCCAGGTTGCTTGAAGCGGTTAAGCTCATTTTTTTCTTCCGCTCCGGACACTCATCCAAGAAATATCACCTTTGACGCGAAACCTCAGGTCACACCACCAAATCGAAAGAAAAACGTCGTTGATAATACGAAATACTCTTTCTTCACCTTCATCCCATTGGTTCTCTACAACGAATTCAAATACTTTGCAAATATGTTCTTCTTGGTCACAGCGCTTTCGCAATTCTACGATCCTTTGAAAGTTGGTACATGAATCCCGAATCTCACAAAAATCTCACTTCACTTGCAACTAGGCTATTTATTTACTTATGTGGGTCCTTTGGGCTTAGTGCTCTGTCTGACAATGCTGAAAGAACTGTTTGATGATGTGAGCCGGTACAGAAAGGATAGACAGGCTAATAGCACGAAATATAAGTAAAAGCAAGGAATCAGGCAATATGACTCATGATGTTCAGGTTGATGACTCCTGAAGGATTCAAGCCGATACCAAGCAGCAGTTTAAGAGTGGGCAATATCATCCAAATCGAAGGAGGGCAACGAGTTCCTGCAGATTGCGTTCTATTGCACTCGAGGTATACACTAATGTCCTTCCTTCCCTTATGTCTCAACGCAAATTTAGTGAGCCTTCTGGCTCTATATTCCTCAAAACCGACCAACTTGACGGCGAAACAGACTGGAAAGTGAGGTAATCCACCCATCCTGCCCTCTAATCACTAATCCCTTGATCTTTTCTCCAGAAAAGCGGTGATGTTCACCCAAAAATACTATAACAACCACAACACGCTCATTAACATCAAAGGCGCATCCATTACAGCAAATCCTCCCAATGTGAACATCTATGAATTTACTGGGCTTTTCGAAAAAGTCCCTGAGCCAGGAACCAATGAAGAAACAATCAAAGAGGCTCTAGGCCTGGAGAACACCATGTGGGGAAGCACAGTCCTCACTACCGGTAAAGTGCTCGCTATGGTCATATACACCGGCCTCGAGATGCGAATTGTCATGAACTCGAGATCGCCGAGAACCAAGATCGGGAAACTTGACCTCGAAGTTAATTCTCTTTCTAAATTGCTCTTTGCTTTACTGCTGTGTCTGTCAGTGATGATCGTCGCTCTCGATCGGTTTGAGGGACAATGGTACCTCAGCATGGCGCGGTTTATGCTGCTGCTCTCTTCGATTATTCCGATCAGTTTGCGTGTAAACCTCGAATTCGCCAAATTAGTCTATTCATGGCAAATCGACCACGATAAAGGGATCGCAGGCACCGTTGCGAGAAACTCAGCGATCCCCGAGGAGCTCGGGCGAATCCAATTCCTTCTTACTGATAAGACAGGGACTCTGACGCAGAATGAAATGATTTTTAAGAAGCTCTCGTTCGAGTTCGGCACCTATGAGCAAGGAATGATAGGCGATATCAAGGGAATCTTAGAAAAGCAGTGTAAAAAGTACGATGGTCCAATGGCCGACTATTCAGCGAGATTTGATAAAGCTGAAGCTCTAGACACAAGCAAAAAGCTATTCAAGCGCGACAAGGAAACGATAGTCAGAGACGTCGTGTCGGCCATGTGCCTTTGCCATAATGTCACTCCCGTCATCGAGAACAGCCAGAAAATCTACCAAGGATCAAGCCCAGACGAAATCGCGCTCGTTCAAATTGCTGAAATGATGGGCTATATCGTGGACTACCGCGATGAGTCTACCATTAGCATCACGAATATCTCTGGGAAAAAAGAAGATTATAAAGTCCTAGCGAACTTCCCGTTCTCTAGCTCAACGAAGAGAATGGGCATTATCTTACAGCACGTTCAGAGCGGACGGTATATCTTTTACCTCAAAGGAGCTGACACTGTGATGAAAGACCGCGTGCCTGATAAACAAAAAGGGTTTTTGATGGACGAGTGTGAGGTGTTGGCTCGCGAAGGCCTTCGAACGCTCGTTTTCTCGCAGAAGTACCTCTTAGAGTCGGAGTATCAGGCCTGGAGGAAGAAATATGACGAAGCGACGCATGTACTGGTGAATCGAGAGGAGCGCATTCAAGAAGTGGTGAGTTCTCTGGAAAAGGACATGGAGTTCCTCTGTGTCACTGGAGTCGAGGATAAATTGCAAGATGATGTCTGCACAACCCTCGAAACGCTGAGAAACGCGGGGATTAAGGTCTGGATGCTCACAGGAGATAAGGTCGAAACTGGCATTTGCATTGCTATCAGCGCCGGCATCAAAGCTTCCTCTCAATCGCTTTATATAATGAAAGAGCTAACTGACCCCTTGCTCGTTAACTATCACCTCAACAAGTTTGCTGGTACCCCCAACTGCGTGCTAATCATCGACGGAACCACTCTATCCGTAGCAATAGAGCGGCTTGAGGAGACTTTTTACTCTATTGCCTGCAAGGCTCCAGCGGTAGTTTGCTGCCGGTGTTCCCCTACGCAAAAGGCTCAGATAGCCGAGGCAATCAAGAGAATTACTAAGCTGAAGGTCTGCTGTATCGGCGACGGTGGAAACGACGTCGGGATGATTCAAGCGTCTGACGTCGGGATTGGTATCGAAGGAAAAGAGGGAAAGCAAGCAGCTCTGGCAGCTGATTACTCCATTTTGAAGTTTAACGCGTTAAATAAGCTTTTCCTATGGCATGGAAGGCTTGCGTACAAAAGATCTGCCGTGCTCGCGCAGTTCATTTTCCATAGAGGACTCATCATCGCGATTATTCAAGTTTACTTCAGCGTGTGTTTCTACTACGTCTCGATTTCGATCTACAGCGGACTGCTGCTGTTCGGATTTACCACCGTGTACACGATCTTCCCGATCTTCAGTCTGGTAAATCAACTTTTGAATCCGCTTGTTCCTCTAATTTTCTTCTTCTTGATTAGATCTTCGACGAGGACATTGATTTGGAACGTGCCTTGATCTATCCTCCGCTGTATAAGACTCTTCAGAAAGGAAGAGCTTTGAATCAGAAGACGTTCTTTGGGTGGGTTTTCCAGAGTGTCTATCAGGTAAGACAGCAATTCTCTTGTTGATGAAATAACTTTTTGAACCAGGGCTCTGTTATATTGATGCTGGGAGTCTATCTATTCGAGGACGCTTACTTAAAGATAGTTACGATCACGTTTAGCGCGCTGATCATTTCCGAATACCTTAACATCCTCACCGAGGTAACAGATTGCCTGGCGTTCCAAAAGTCTAAATAACCATTCAAAACTTAGGTTTATAAAGTCACCAAAGTAATGGTGGTTTCGATTATCCTCTCGATGCTGACCTACATCGCCTCATGTGTGTTTTTAAAGAAAATGATAGATATCAGCAGCATCGACGGCATTTTCGCCGCGAAAATCCTGATACTAAGTCTCATAAGCTGGGCTCCCATGTGGATCTTCAGAGTGACGAAAGAGTGCGTTGACCCTTCAGACCATGAAATCATCATGAGAAGCGCCAAGGCGGTTCGTCTTGGAAATTCGAAACCCAGTGAGTCTGGGAAGCTCCAATTAGGTTTCGATTGATCTGTACTTTGTAATATAGTCCAATTATTGCGTTTTGCTTTTGTATTAGTAGCTGCAAGAAATAATATCAAGTTCTTTTAATAAGTACCTATTAATTACCTTCAATCAAGAAAAATCAGATCCATTTTTCCTTCGCATTCACAAATTATCAGGGCTTTAATCGGAATAAAATTTATTACGTCTAACCAATGCAGACCAATGAAAAAGATGCTCAAGACTTCGATCCTCAGGGGCTGAACCACATACTCGAAACGCTGAGAGCGAGAGAGGAGGGAGTCGTCTTGATGATCGACGTCTGCTTCCATCAGAAAAACAAAGCGTTTCGAGCAAATTACGAAGCAATTTGCGCGTTTCATCAGCAAGCGCAGACCCAAGAGCAGCATCGGTATACCAAAGAAGAGCATATCATCAATAGATGCTTGAATCAGAGCATGGGAGGTGAAGCGGAGAGGAAGTAAGGCGATGTGGTGATTTCTTGTGTTAAATTTACTGCTTATAGACATATCGAAGCTTTTTTTCAGAATGTCATTCAAGTCAACGGTGCAGTGAAACAAAAGCTGCTGGACCTCGAGCTTCCGCTGCAAACCAGAGCGACTATAGCTTCATTAGGAGAGACGGAGAAAGAAATACCGACGCTATTAACTAATACCATACTGACATTAGCTTTAACGCTGACTATCCTGGTTCAAGCCTCGAGACAAAGGCACCAGGCGCAGTTTGAACACATCACGAAACTGAAAAAAAGCCTAAGTAGTTTTCAAAGTCCGTCCAGAAATCAAAGCTTGGATAGTAGTAACTGCCAATTAGGTCAAGTGAGTGGGTCGTCAAGTCAATTACGTGGGTCGTCGAGTCAATTGCCGTTTAGAGCAACTTCGTCGCCGTCAAAGAAATATGACTACTATTTGAAAGATGCTATTTTCCGCAAATATCCTCTGCTTGCATCAGGTGAGAAGAAGGAAGTCTATATGAAGAATCAGACTAGAAACAACTCTATCTTGGAAGAAAACCCGTCTCTTCAAAGTCTTCAAGCGACAGATAAATTGCTGAATCATGGGAGGAAGGACTCCGCGCCAGGCCGTTTCCTCCAGGACAATTTTAAAAAGCTACCTACATTTTTTTCCCATCGCACCAGTATCGACGAAACCGCACAGACAACTGACGTGACAAGCAGCATTGCAGGGAGCAGGACTAATATTCTCTCTCAGACACCAGATCACTTGATCCAAGAACTCGGTCATTCACGCAAGCAATCCACAGACCTGCCGAAATTAGACTCAGTGCGCCAAACAAACGAGAAAACGATTCAGAAAACTCGAAGCCCAAAGGTATTTATGGAGAGTATCAGTGCTCGAGCACAGAAGCAACCAGTTTTTGTTTTTTCAAACAACTGTGCGGGTTTACCTTCAGCTAAGCCAGTTAATACAGAAAATGTAGGTCTGGCTCCAAAAAGCCTAACGAAGATCTCTAACTTGCTACAAATCGAGCAAAGGCCGCTACTTACGACCCAAAAACCCGAGATAAGGAAGAATTTCATGGAGAAGATGTACCAGGAGCTACTTGAAGCAAATTCGATGATCCAGAAGGCAAGGAACGGCTATTATCAACAATATCTAGAGGCGACGAAAGAAAAGAAATTTCCCGCCCAGAGTACTGTTGCTGAGGGCAAAACCAAAAGAAATATAAGGCCATCTTGCAGTCTGAGTAATACGACCCATCGTCAACAAAAACCTTTGCAGATGACGCCGAAAAACGAAACAGAACTAAATAAAATTCAAATTCCGAACTTAATCTCGCCAAAAAGCTCGAAGCCATTCCGGTCGATCAAACTACTGATCAGCGAAAAGCCATATCCGACGAATTCGGTCGCTCCATCCAAGAAAGGCCTAAAAAACGTCTCAGATGATGTGATTGTGGTAGGTTCTAGTCGGGTGTCACTGCAGCCAAAAGTGACGAATATAACTCTGGAAAAAAGCCATGAGAAAAATCATTCAGTGGTTCTCCTTGAGGCTCCTTCCCATCGTCGAGCGCCTATATTACCAGAAATGAAACAATCTAGGTCTTTTGGTTTGGATAGATACTACTTTTCGAAAAGCGTTAGCATGCCAAAGAGTCTTGGGGTTGAAGGCTCGACCAATTTGCAGTCTGTTCCTACGATTTTTCGAACTGAAGAGTTTTCTGATTTGAATATTCAGAAGACAGTAAAACTGCGATCGTTGATAAGGGGGTCGATTCAAAATGTCGGGCTAGAGTTGAATAAAGGAATCGGCAGAAATGTGAGTATTAGCATTTCGGGTCTGGATCTTAAAAAGTGATGTGATGGCTTTACCTTGAATGGATTGAAGAATTTATTCGGCAAATTTTTTTTTCAATAAGGAGCTCTTAAGATTAAGCAACTTTTTGTTTGTTTACAAAGATTTTAATGAATTAACAAATTTGATTTCTTTATATTTTTTCAACAAGTTTCTGTTTCCAAATGCTTGGACATTCGATTCTATCCTGCTTTGTTCATATTCATAATGAGAAAAATATTCTCTTAGTTTTTATGAGCAGTTCAATTCCCATGGGGAACAGTGATTATCAGTTTTTTTAAAAGTGTTCTTGTGTATCAAACAAAGTTTTTGCTGATTTCTAAAGCAAGCATCCTGGCAATGTAATGGCCGTATTAAGCACTAATTGCTCAAGAATGGATCAATTTACATGACATCTTCAGAATTACAAGGTTCAAAAGCTGCTCATTAGCTGAGCCAAATTGTTTTATACAGAATGATTTCTCTTGAGGTGAATTCTCTTTTGAAGCTGGAAGGAAAATAGTTAAATAAGCTATCATTAATTTGTAGTTTGTAGGCGTACGACTCGATTAAAGCGGGTTTCTCGTGAAAATGAATTTCTTTTCTTGTTTCAGGCTGTCAGGGCTTGTTCTTTGATTACTTCTCTAAGATCGGCTGGAATAAATCATCTCTATCTACCATGAATGGTTTTGAGGTGATAAGCGCTTTGTCGTAGCTAGTAGAGTTTCTGTCAGTCTCATTTTCATGTGCAAACACATCATAATCCCACCTCCAAAGTATGAATCATCCTAGGCAGGGGAACTAACCTAAATAATGAAACGAAGAGCTCTACTTTGACCACCAACAACTTCCTAAACCCGAGCAAGGACACTCAGATGAGATTTCCAAGCAAGTTCGTATCTCGCCGTTGACGATTCATCTTAAATTTTCATTTAATCAGTAACTTGCTAGGGCAAATAGGTAACATTTCTCAAA
>ENA-UOUE01000704-UOUE01000704.1-compost-metagenome-genome-assembly--contig:-NODE-704-length-25776-cov-6.273123_pt1 | contig 25776 bp, 19 predicted proteins | sample MGYA00238146_ERZ747223 | MGnify/ENA primary metagenome ERZ747223 (study PRJEB28781, sample SAMN06268865) | compost metagenome | isolation source: single cell | place: USA: California, Emeryville, Joint...
CGGTTTAGAAACTCCAAGATTTTCCATGAGTCGGGTTTTGCCAAGTAGCTCAGATTTGAGCAAAAAGAATATGAACCTCAACACGCACTCGAACACTTCAATTCTGTCCAAAAGCAATTTAGAAACTTCTCAAGATCAGAGTTACTCACGAATTCAAAATTTGTTGCAAAAATCTCAAGCTAATTCTCCGTCCTCGGGAGCAAAACATCTTCAGACTGAAGATTCCTTCTTGAAGAGTTTGATTACTGAAGAGGACGAAACAAGAGACACCATCAACGAAACAAGACGCCGAGAAATTAAGCAAGTCAAACTCCCTGCGATAAGAGAGTGGGATCACAACTACGCACCGATCTATCAAAGGCTAGAACTCGAATTGAATCAAAGATCTCCTACTTCTCCAAAATCCGAGAAACTTGACGTGGCTAGGAAAGACAGCCAGTCAGAACTCTCAAGAATTTCGATCAGATCTGAAAAAAGCAAGTTTACAACCTCTCGCAGTTTCAGAGCCAACAATTTGCGACTTGTAAGAACTCCGGAACACAAAGCAACAGATATGGCCTTTGATTTCACTACTGAGAAGGCTTTCAAAGCTGATATTTCAGTTTTCGAGAAAAACTTGCAAACTTCACCATATCCAGTCACTTATGGTAACAGTGATTACAAAGTTTACAGGAAGCTCTAATTTGATATTTTCAAAGAGAATTAAGTGAACTCCTGAAAGAAGTTTGTCTTGGTGAGTAATTATTTTTTATATATTATGATCTGTTTTGACGTGAAGAATGGACTTATTATTGACTAGAGATGTATATATATATGAATCTTTTATATAAGTTTTGTAATGGCAAGTTCTATTTTGTGACTTGCTTCCAAATATAATCTTCACAAGCGTTATTATTGATCGAATCACACGAAATGAATACGGAGTGTCTTACTATTATGTTTTGCAAAGCATTAGAACCCTATGAGATCATAGGGATGGAGTTCTCGTAAAATTGCAATTTGCGCGCTGTGTATTATCTTTGTGATTGATAAGAAATCTTGAATTTTCCATGCATTCACACCCATTGGATACGCTGTGGTTTATTTCGCACAAGTTTGTAGCATTTAATTCTCAATGGCAAATCATTTACTTCAGAAATTTTTGAGTTAAATTCTTTCTGCCAATCTGATTTGGTTGCCGCTGAATTTTTGCAAAAGCTGCTCTCAAAAAGATTTTCTTCAATATCCTTATCTATTGTTTTACAGAATGAACGTGCTGCATATTCTGACCAGCTTGATTTCTACTTAATTTGATTCTACTTAAATTTTTGTTGGAAGAACCAAGGGTATCAAAAGCACTCAAAAACCTATTCTGGGTGATGCTTGCCCTAGTGATAAAATGAGAATATTTTCCTTCTTACACATCGTTGATACGCCTATATCACGGGTTGGATGTGGAAGCTTCCACAGGTGTACGGGATGCTAGTTAACGCTACCATAAAAACGTCATTTCTTCGTTGTAGCAACTGGCAGCTAAAATGTTGAATATTCATATCAACAGCCACATGTAAAGAGGCTGGCAACTGAGAATATGATTTGTCGAAAAAATTTTATGATTTGAAACCACCTTGCTGTTACCACGATGCGTGATTTTACGACTTGAGTCTCAATTAATTTGTGCTTGATAATATTTAAAGTTAACTCTGTGGCTTAATTCAGAATTAGATAATTATAACTTCACAAAACAGAAGATGCAGCAGCAAAGACTCGACAGACCTCTCAGCAAGCTGATGTTTCTCGTAGATAAGTACCCATTAGCCCTCAGAGAAGATATGACTCCGACTCCAAAAGGATTTGAAAGGCCAAAAACTGCTCACTTCACTCTCACCCCCAAGAAACCTACAACGGCAACCAGCTCTCTTATGATTGAGTCGAAGAGTATCCGCGTGGTCCCTCTGACACCAAAAGAACGACCTAGAATCGAAGAGCGACACACACCAAATCAGTCGCCCACATTTCAGAATAGAACGAATTTCTCCAAGCGACAAAGAATCGAAAAGCTTAGCATCAACCCTCCTAACAGAGTGGTTAAATTATCCAAGTCTCAATTGGATTTTTTGAGAGGCGTTCAAACACCAAAAAGTGCTAGTGATAAAGTTTTTCCAAGCTCAGATTTTTGTGTTAATGGAAGAGGAGTATTGCCGAGTATCTCAGAGTTTAACAACAACAAGAACGCTAGTTCATATCCGAGATCTACTACTTCCATCGTTTCGAGAAATAATTTAGATACTTCTCAAGACCAAAACAACTCACGAATACTCGACTCGCTGCAAAGATCTCCCCTGAACTCTCCGAAAATGAGAGCAAAAGACATCCAGACAGAAGAGTCTTTCTTAAAAAGCTTGATAAGTGAAGCGGATGAAAGAGAAGAAATCGGCGAAAGAAAACCCTCGAAGCCGTTCGAGAAGGACAGACTCCCATCTATAAAAGATTGGGATCATAATTATGCGCCTATTTATCAGAGACTTGAACTTGAGCTGAACAGAAAATCTCCGACATCTCCAAAACTCGAGAAACCTAACTTGAAGAAGAGAGACAACGTGTCAGAGCTATCAAGCTCTTCAATCAGGATGAATTCTCTGAATCTCTCGGAAAGTAGCCAGCACATAACCCCTCGCAGTAGTTTTCGAACAAGCAATTTGGGATTTTTGAAGACACCTGAAAATAAAGTAGCGAAACAGGTAACCTTTGACTTTGGAACTGAAAAAGTATTTTTTTATTCTTCTAACTGAATTATTTAATCATTTATTTCCAGAAAGAATTCATGGCTGATATTTCAGCTTTCGAGAAAAACCTGCAGACCTCACCATACCATGTAAGTTTTGGGAATAACGATTACAAAGCTTTTAGAAAACTCAAGTTTGTCGTCCAAAAAAAGATTTAATCACCTCTTCGAAGAAATTCATTCTAATGAGCACTACTTAACTCTACAGCTTATTGTTGCATCCGTTTTTGATTCTAACTATGAGTAGGATGCTGGTAGAAATTTTTTCTAATTGTTTTTCTTTACAAGTAGCAGTTGATATTCAACAGGATTTGTAATCCAATCGATCCGAACAGTTATTTATAATATGATTGAGCATAAATCAGTCAACCAGGAAATAACTTGCTCTTCATTTATTTTATCAGGATTAGAACAAAGTTATTCCAACATTTCTGACATTTTGAGTAATACTATTCTACAGAAAATGCTATTGCAAGACTTTGAAAAAATCCTTTTCCTCCCTCTCTCTTTTTCTAATTTTTCAGAAAATTCCAGCTCTTTCCTTGCTGAGAACCTCGCGCCTGAGAGTATTGGCATCAGAATTTTCTCCAAACTCCTTTATTCCTAAAGGAGTACGGTATCAATTTTCCTCAGAATACTATATTCGAGGTTATTATGAGAAGAGCGCAAGTTCTGGGAAAAAACGGAGTTATGCTTTCGAATCAGCAACTGAGAGAAAAATAACAGTAATTTAGGTGCGAAAATGGCTATGGTTATCAAGACTGTTATCAATGCCATCTCCAAAAACGGCATTTTTTCGCTATAGTGAGTAGTACCTCGAAACCTGGTTATGTTAAGTAGGTGCTGGCTTTGGATGAAGTTGCCTGTTGGGAAGAAAGATATCTAATAATACCACAGTTTGTTTCTTCATCTTTTCTGCAGACATTGTTTGTTTTAAAACACCTGAGCTGAAATCAACAATAAAAATTTTAATTTAGCCTGCTCTCTATATATATCACGATTCATCAGAATCCGATAATTATAAATTCTCGAAAAAATGCAAAAGCAACAAAGACTCGACAGACCACTCGGCAAACTGCTGTTTCTCATGGAAAATTATCCATACATCCACAAAGGAACAGTTGTGGGCTCGACTCTGAACGGAAATAGCAGACCAAATACTTCTTCTGCTCAAGTCACTCTGACTCCCAAGAAATGTTTAACGACAACTAACTCTGCTACGCCACCGCTGAAAAGAATCAGTATAATCCCTTTAACTCCGAAAGAGAAAACCAAAGATGATCAGCCAACACCGATCCATTCACCTAAACTTCAAAACCGAGTGAGTTTCTATAAGAGACAACAAGCCGAGAAACCCAACTTCCAGTCTCCCAAAAGACTATTTCGAGTGTCAAAAAGCAAGATAGACTCTTGGGGAGATATTCAAACCCCAAAAAGCGCAAGTAGCAAGACCACCTCAAATTCAGAGTTTTGTATCAGTGGCAGAGGATTTTTGCCAATTATCTCTGATTTGAGAAAAACGAATGCTCCTTCTATCCATCCAAGATCAACCACTTCTATCCATCCAAGATCGACAACTTCGATCGTTTCAAGGAATAATTTAGATATTTCTCAAGATCAAGACAACCCCAGAATACTTGATCTACTACAAAAATCGATTTCTAACTCTCCAACCCTGGTAACAAATAAGATCATCCTTAATTGATAACGTGTATTTAAGAACTTGATTCCTGAAGAGAATGAGAAACTTGAAAACATTGGGGAGTCTTTTTTGCAATCATTTGAGCAGGCAAGGCCTACTTCTTCTATAAAAGATTGGGATCAGGATTATACTCCGATCTACCAGCAATTGGAAATTGAACTGAAGCAAAAGTCGCCAATTATGGGGGAGTCGGTCAGGGACAAGAGAACCCATAATAAGTCGGAGCTCTCGGGAAGCTCATTCAGATTAAATACGCCTACTTTTTCAGAAAGAAGCAAGCTCGCAACCTCTCGTGGTAGCTTCAGATCAATCAATTTGAATCTTACAAAATCGACTGGGTATAAAACTGCAAAAGATATCGCCTTTGAATTTCCAAATGAAAAAGTATTGTTCACGTCAAGGTTTGCTTTGTCTCATGCTCATTCCCTATAGGACGTAAGTGCTGACATTTCTGCTTTTGAGAAAAATCTGCTGACTTCTCCTCACAAGGTTTCGTTTGGTAAAACCGATTTCGCAGCTTTTCGAGACCTCACTTTCAAAAAGACCACTTTCAAATAGCCATCATGGATGCTTAAGAGAAGAATGCAGTTCGAGTATTTATTTTTTTATCATGCCGATATATATTATTTTTCAAAACTCTCATGTATCGTATCCATTTTATCACGTAAAACGAATTTGATTAGAGGCTGAATTTATAGTCTATTGCAAGGATTCAATTAATCAAGCCTTTCAGGCTCTTCGGGGACATATTTTCATTATCTTATGCTTACATTTGAATTAGAAGTGATTCTCGCTCAACATAAATCAATTATCCTCATATTCGAGTATGTAATTTGACGAATAAAAATTAAAATATACTACAATACTATAATCAATTGCTCATCCATGTAGTACTTCTTCGTTTAGAAAGTATAACGATAATAAAGCTTCACTTAGTCATAGTGCTCTATTTCTTCCTGTTGCTCTCTCTTTTGCCTCAAAACCGCGAAAAAATTATCAACATCCTAACAACAAACCACATTAATCTCAGAAAGTTACTTGATATTTTACTTGTTTTGTGATAACTTTATCATTTTCAGCAAAACTCCTGAAAAACTCTTTAAAATCTTCATAGAAATCGCGATACATCCCAACCATTTGCACTTGCGTCATATAATCCAATTTCGACATTTCATCAACTGCTAGCTCATAAAGATTTTTATGAGTTGCTTCCGCATTGTTATTTGTGGACGCTGTCGATTGTCGACTGTTAGCCGATTCATCAGCAATCTCAACTCTATCCGCATTAGGGTTCGCTTGGATATCCATCTCTTCGATGTCTTCTTGTACGGTGTCGTCTTTCAAAGGCGAAACAATAATCTCATAAATCCCGTTCTTCTTGTACATCTTTGAGCAGTTATCACAGAGACAAAGGGCCTCATTCCAATCGCCTGTAAGGAACACTGCAGCATCTGCATTCACTTTGTCAAGTGTGTTTAGATCCTTTTTATACAATTTGCATAATTGGTCTTCTGGTCGCTGTCTTTTTTCTAACAACGAGCCTTTCTGAGGTACTTCTTCGATTTTTGATTCTTCGGTTTGAGTCAAGTGAGGTTGCAGTTGTTCTTCGACCAGCTTCACGGTTTCTGGATAAAACGCTAAGAATTTGAATTTCTGATTGAAGCACTTCGAGCAGATCATCGAATGGTATTGGTCATCTTTCGTAATTAACTCTTGCTAAAGAATTTGGGGGTTAAAAGTTATTACGATGTAGAACAAAATTCGTTTTACAATTTCTTCGGTATGTCCGATGTGGTATGCATGAAAATAATCCAGGCAACCCAGACAGCGAACCACGAACTCTGTGCCATCGTAATCTACTTCGCAGATGCAGAAACGATTTCTGAAATTGTGATCATATTGGTTTTTCTCGTTGGTTTCAGATTTTTTAGGTCTGATTTGACACTCAACTGGAATGACAAAATATTAACGACCAAAGAACGCATTTTATTTTTACATGATGTCTTCGAGATGCCGCAGTCGCAGCGGAAAGATCTCTTTTGGCCAATTTCGAAAGTATCGTGATTAAGATGACATTCAAGATAGCAAGCCAAGCAGAATCCGAAGTCTACTCCGCAATCTCGGCATCCAAATAATTCTTGGTCTTTGTATCCTTCGTCAAAGGTGCAGCATTTCGTTTCATCTATTGAAAATTTAAATAAATGCGAGAAATCGAAAGGGAATTACTTGATTTTAAAGCTTCTTCAGCGTATTTTTCTTCTTTCAGCATGCTTCCCAAGAACTCTGACAAGGTAATTGCATTTTCGTTTGATTTTTGATTCATTGTTTGAAAGGAAGCAGGTAGCGAAGAGAAAAGAAAAATTTTTATTTAATTATAGTTTTCTCAAATATGATTTTTAATGTGCTCACTAAATGCGGGAAATTTCAAACCCATCACAGCTCGCGTCAATTTATCCCAACTTCAACAATTGCCGAAAGAGAACCATATCATAATCTGAAGGAACAGACCGATAGGCGATAACAATGCCCGACTACAAGCTTCACAATACTAGCAAAATTTATAATAGACTTAATTGTCTCTTATAGGAAACCAACGTTGGTAGTAAAATTGAGACCACGGTCTCAGCGAATCAATCAATATAGCTGTTGCTTTCACAGAGCTTCTGCAGTTCTAATTCAATTAATATCGTAGTAACTTTAGTGACTAGCTATAAGAATAATTACAAGAGTTCACCTACCCAATATCAGAGGGAATGAATATTCTAATGGTAGATACATTTTTGGTTAATCAATTACCGCTTTATCATGTAATATTCAGGGAGCAAGTTGTATAGAAAAGAACCTTCATTGGCGAAAAGTTTGAGGACAAGCATTTAAACGTTTATCTTAAAACTCATTGCGAGTATTTGAATAGCCAGCTTGATTATTATTAAGTACCATTGCGATTTAAATTTAATGTGGTAAATTGAAAAATGTAGTTCTGGATAGGATGATTATTTAAATTAATTTTATCTTGAAAATTTGTATTCCTTGATCACCACTCTGATACCCTCTCGCTTTCCCGAGGTTTTCTCAAATTATCAATAGCTCCTCTTAAACTATTAATATTCTATTCAGAATAAAAACACGATTAGTTAATGTTCCAATTTTATCACAAAAAATTACCTTTAAAGCTTCTTCTGACTTGCGCTCTCTATCATCATTGAACCTTTGAATTCCCTTAGAAATTCTGCTACTATCTCTTGGCTCCAGTGGCTCTTTCTTTACAAGAACAAGAAAATATTATTACGTTTACCAGCTATACGAGTATTTTACATCCTCAAAAAGCTTTTCTCGGTCATGCCTGGTCGTTGCGGTTCTGGACTTGATGCCTTCTTTACTAACTAAATCAGCGTCAGCTCTCAGCTCAGCTTCGATTCTCCGGATTTTGTCAACCGCATCCAACGCCTGAGTATATTCGCGCTTTAACGATTCAAAATCCTTTCTCAATTCGCTATTCTCCTTTATTGATTAAAGAAATTACTCTCTTTTTTTCACCCTTATTATCTTACTCGCTTGAGGAGAGTTCCTTCATTACTTAAGCTTTTACGATCTTGCTCTAAGTCGCTCAGCTTCACCTCCCTCCTTCTAATCTCATTTTCGAGCTAAATATCCAATAGCACTTAGATTATGAATGTGTACTGCTAAGTTTACCTGCTCAACCATTAATTCTAAATCGCTAATTTTCTGTCTTTGCATGCGCTCCTTTTCTCTAACTGCAATTGATTCCTCCTCCTTCAATTGCAGATGCTTGTTTTCTTCCTGCAACTATTTTCCGTTTAATAAGTTAGATTCCAGACATAAGTTACCTTCTGAATTTGCACTGATTGCGCTCTGCATTGATCATCCAGTTTCACCAAGTCTCTATTTAGCTTGGCTATATCATCCTGCAGTTGGTCACTTATTGAAAAGAAATAAACACATTCTAAAGAAAGGGAAGCTACATTTTTGCTTTTAATAAATCGTTTTCAAATCGCATTTGGTTCGCTGTCTGCTCATATCTATCTCTCATTTTCACGTCAAGCAATAATCGTGCATTTTCAGAGTTCAGGTGGTTGTTTGAAACCTGTAGCTCTTGATTTGAGTCCTTTAATTCTTGAATCTTCTGCTTGAGATGTTCAATCTGATCATTATGCTCTCTTTTCATCAAAGCCTGATCATTCTAATGACCATGTACATTTATTCAATATCATCACAACAAATGCAAGAATTACCACTCTTTCTTGCATCTCGTCTAAATTGCGGTTGTAGCTATCGAGTCTTGCGAGCAGCTCTTTATTTTCTCTTCTTGACTCCCCATATTCCTTCTCCATCGCTCTCAGCTTTTGGCCAAGCAACTCGATTTCTTCCTCTAGCTCAGTTCTCTGATATTGATCCTTAATTCTCTCTTCCTGGATCTGAACGATTAGCTTCTCTTTGTTCTCAACTTTATCTTGGAGGGCCTAAACCATTAAATATTAATGAAAGAAACTGAAACTCACAACTACCCTTATTTTTTCCTCCAGCGATGATTTCAATCTCGACTCCTCCTCGAAAGTCCTTTGGTCGAATCTATCAATTCGAAAAAAACATGTTAGCTGTTAATGCTTTGGATATAGTGAATTATTACTCTTTCTGAAGCTCATGTTGAGATTGAACCACAGCTAAACCTTGGTGCTTCTTTTCGAGCTGTATTTGAAGCTGGTCAATTTCTTTCTGCTTTTCATTAATCTTCGCTTTATCAGCTTTATGTTTCTGTAGAAGCTTATCGATTTCCGCTTGGTAATTCGCTTTTTTCTGGTTATACCGCTGTGAGAGCTCAGAGAGATTGCTTTGAACGCGGCTGAAATCCTTTGTTATTTCGTTTAGTTCTACTCTCATCGCCTGTATTTGCTTGCTCTGATTGGTCTAATCCCCAATTATATAAGCTGTTGGCTCGAATTTCTTACCTTATCTTCAAGTAAACTTTCGATCGAATCAGTCAACAGAGCGCTGTTATCTCCGAATTCAAACAATAACTTTTTCGCATCTCTGGCTCGGTAGAATAATTGTCTGTATTTATGAGCCAATTTGTCTGCTCTCATATGATCTAACTCGCTATTGATGAAAACTTCATCGTTTTCATCAAGAAAATTGATAAAATTCGCCTTTTTCGCATTTAACTGCCTTGCTTGGTTCACAATCTCTGTAAAAGCTTTGAAATCATCCTCAAGGTTCTCAGGTGCGTTTTCTTTATGGAACGAATGCTCTGAAAACTCATGTCGAGTCTGAGAAATTGAGGTCGATAGACCCAGATCTCCGTAATCTTTGACCTGGAAGTCATCTGGCTGCATTTTGCGAAGGTCAAAAGTAACGCTTGGATCTAGAGCTGCTGTCTTAGTCTTTGTCACACTCTCTCTTTCGAAATCTCTGTCACTTCTTTGAGTCACGGCAATTTCAGAAAACCTGTCTTGAGAGGATAAGAAATATCCCGTTTTTGAGGGAGTGCTTTCATCTCTTCCCTCACTTTTTTCTGAGGTCTTTGTAATAACTCGAGGGGTTTCTTTGAGACCCGGAATGCTTGTCGTCGAAGACTTCGTCTTGGAATCTGGACTCTTGTGTTGAAAGACAAGCGATTTTTTAGGTGATTTCTCCGAAGAGTATGGACCTAACGCATAATTGAAAACAAAATTTCCAATGAATGTTACCTTTCATTTTTCCTCCTGTTTTAGAGAGTTCGAAAGGAGATTGATACTTGGCTGCTGATGCTTTAAGGCCGGAGAGGTATTTTGGGCTGAGTACACCTTCTTCGTTGAAGTCGATTTCTCGTTGGCTTTTCTTTAGTGACTTCAGGTGATCTTGCAAAGCCAAGATTTTGTCAAGTTGTTCAGCTGCATATTTTGGAGAGTGTTTTCGAAGAAGGATATCCGTTTCGAGCTCTTTTAGCTGGTTTTGATGTTCTTCTATCTGTTTCTGGAGATCTTGAGGGCTTTGCGAATAGCTGGTCACGATCTGTTGAAATGAACGTAAGTACAAGCAATTATCATGCCCTTTACATATTTGTCTCTTGTGATTGGACTAGTTAGGTTGGCTCCGTTCTTTATCATGCGATTTGGTGGCGATCGTGTTTCCTTTTTCTTGACCTAAGGATTTTTTAGACTCATCGAGACAAGCGAAGTATTACTTTTTTCGTTTTCTTTTTCTTGCTGCTGCTCTCTTGGTTGTTACTGCCTTGAGCCGCCTCATCAGCTAAGCTTGAGACCTTTGATTCTCCTTTTATTTGGATGACATTTCGGAGTTCAGCAGACCACTGTGATTTAGTTACAGCGATGTTAGTAAAGTCGGTAAATTACCTTGAGAGTCTGCTCGTTTTTCTGAAAATCCTTGATGGAAGGCGATAAATTGCAGATCATGAGTAATTTATCGTTTGATTTCTTCGGCGGAAATAAATTTAAAATGAGAGACTGTCCTTCTTGCGGCTTTTCTTTCTTGCCCCTAGTTTATGTGAAGTATAACATCAACCTATTCAAGTCTATCTATTTACCCTTTCGTAAATCTCTCTCCGAAATGTTCGAACACAGATTTGAAAAGTAATTCCAACTCTTGCATCTCTTTGGGATTGAACACCTCTAAAATAAGGCATAAGTTTTCGTTTTTCTCAAGCAAATGATTACTCCCATATGCGTAGCAAGCGATATCAGGTAGCTCCCAAAAATTGACTGTGCTAATCATCTCTGATGTTTCACTAAGAAAGTATTCCGGTCATTCAATTTATCATAAAGTAAGTACAATTACCCTGGCTCTTCGAGGTGGAGGCTAATTTGCATACACATCGCGGCTTTCCTTGCAGCATTCGGTGGATTTTCTACTGATGAATTAAACAAGCTCTATCGGCATTACTTACCAAGCGAAAAGATGTAGTTGACGGCTTGTGTGAAGCTATTGATGAACTGATTTATATCCTCGACTGGGAGCTCCGTGAAAATCGGGTCTGAGTCACTTCGCGGATCCTAATTTGAAATTCGGTTTTCCTCAATTTGAAACTAGCAGTCATACTATTGTATCCCCTGAGAGCAGGTCAACGTACTTCGAGTTTAGTAGAGCGAAGCATTTAATTTTCAAGCTCAGGTTGTCATAATTCTCCTTCTCAAGAAGTAAATCTCTCACTAGCTGAGGCACTATTCCGACGGATTTATCCTCCCCCCAGAGTGTAAAAGATTTCCCTGACCTATACGAAAAAAGCGGTTAGTCCACGAAAATAACATTCAGCACTTGTGAGCTCCAACAGCCGTCACAAAAGCGTTCTGGCCATTTAAGAGGAAAGGTATGATGTCTTTCAAATTTTGCTCATAAAACTCTTTCTGACTGATTGCAGCCGAATATTTGTTAGAATTTGAGAGAGAATAATTCGTATTACGTTGAGGATTCGTCGTAAACACAATCGAAGGTAAAAATTTCGCTTTCTTTCACCAAAAACTTGTTTTTCATGTCATCTTTCATAAGCTTATTGGCGCTTAATATCTTGCCCGATAGTTGGTGTTGTGTGAGATATATTGAATTATTTTTTGTGTTTGCGAAACAAGAATATTCAAAGGATCCTGTCAGACCTTTTTTCTGTTTGGACTCGGGCGATAAGTCCTTTTTGGTCTGCGTAGAACCGGGCGGTCTGATACGGGCAACAAAGAGAGTATTCCGTGTGTTAAAATAGTTGGGTCTTCTACTTGCACTTAATTCGCTACTCATTTTGATGAATTTATTCGTTAATTTTTGGTTCTAATTCTCACTATTAATTAGATATGTAATATTAGAAATTTCTAACCGACAGCGTGCGTGTGTCATCAACAGATGAGAAAGAAAACCAAAAGATGGGCCTGAATAACATCAAGATGAGATGAAAATAATGAGATGAACTAAATCGATGTGAGGAGAGTTTTTTAAAAAACCATCAATAACTATGAGCGATTTTTCAAGCAAGTTAAGAAACAATATATATCCTTACTTTCAAGTGATGGCGATCGCACATTGCAATTTCTAATTTGAGAAGACCACTCTACTATAGACAAGATAAAGTTTTTGCATAGTCGAATACACGTTTGGCGATGAATTCAATCTCTTCATTGAATTATCATTATCATCATATCGGACAAATGAGTGAAATAAGTATGCTAAGCAAGGACTTGGATTTAGGAAATCAACTCTACGATCGTCACTGGGTTAAGCATTTGGGATGCTAAGTTTCTGCGCACAGATTTAAGGAGCGAAAGGGTTCTGGCCGCCGAAATTACACTCCATCGAAAGAATGAGGAGACCTTGGTTTTTTCATGCAATCCTTCTGAGAACTCAAAGTCAATGAAAGAAGCACTGAAAGCCATTCTTCAAAGTCAATTATTATGATGATATATTATTTCAGGTTATTATTATGACTGTTCTTTATTCACAATTTCTAAAGCTAATAGAAACAAAGCTATCTCTGAAACTGCTTAAGATACTACTCGAACATAAATATCATATACAACTCAAAATAACTCAAAATATATTCTTTACACTTTTCGAAACAGCAGGCTTCTCTGCAGTTTTCTTCTGCCTGCTGCCTTTCTTGAACATCGTCGCCAAATCACCCTCAGCAAGAACGAAATCTTTGTACCAAGGGTGCGCCTTAATTTCTTCAATGCTAAGTCTGTCCTTTGGATCGTATGCCAGCATCTTTTCAATCAAATCTCTAAAGTTCTTGCTATAGAACTGCCCCTTCTGCTTCTTAAAATTTTCATGGATTTTCCAGAACTCTTCAAAATTTTTTCTCACTATCCATTTATACATCGTATCATCAGTCTTGGCTTTGACAAACGGAATCGATCCACTTATCATAGTAAACAAAGTCACTCCCAGGGAGAAAAGATCAGCCTTGTAAGCATCATATTCCTCTCCTTTATGCATTTCTGGGCACAAATAATTGGTCGTTCCGACAGGAGAACTTAAAGTCTTCGTTTTTGTGACTTTGAGAGCCAAGCCAAAATCAGCCAGCTTCAAGCAGAAATTTTCGTCCACGAGAATATTATCTGGCTTGATATCAAAGTGGCAGATTTGGGAGGCATGCAGACACTCGACTGCTTCAACAAGCTGGTGGAAGTATGTTCTTGACACCACCTCTGGAAGGTATTCAGCTGACTGAATCAACTCGAGGAGGTCTCCTCGCGGAGCGTACTCCAAAGCAAAAGCCGAAAGGATAATTGGGGCTTTTGATGATTTTTCTGAGGATTTGTCTTGTTGGATAGCGATTTGTGGGTAGAACCGATGTCCGCTCAATACTCTGGGATGAGAAATCGAGAGGGTGAGCTTTGCCTCGTTCTGAGCGAGGGCTGGGTTAATCTCAGGTTTGTAGAGCTTGACGACTTCGATTCGTTGGTTCGAGAGATTTTCGGCTAGGATAACACTATAAATATCGTAAGTATAAGAGAGTTAGAGGGAAGCTGTTACTCGCAAGTGGAGCCTTGACCGATCAGTTTGATTGGTTCCCATTGGTCCAAGAAGTTTGTGGCCTCAGTTTGTTTTCTTGCGGAGATCATAGTAAGGTAGTAAAGGAGGGTTGTTTGTAGTAAGAGTAGTAAAGTAAGTGGGTAGTAAATTAATTATACTTCGCGAGTGAGACAGATAAATAATGTAACTCACAGACTGTTTTGCTTTTCTATTGCTAATTTTAGAATTTAAACGGCATTCTTCGTTCATCATAACAAATCTCTTGGAGTTCCAACAATATCACTGTTCATTACTCGATCCGAAGGTCCATTAGAAGGAAGATATCTCAAATTAGTTGATTTGAGGCTATGTCAAGTTAATGTCATTATCGAAAACACGCGTCGGAAATTTTAAAGGAAAACACCCGAATTAAAAATAGCTCAGAACAGAAATGTCTGTTGCAAAAAAAAGAAAAGCGTCATTTTTAGAATAAATGCAGAGAGTTTGCCAGACACGCTTTTGCTTATTCAGGTGAAGAGAAACGTAGTGTGCGTTTTCTGAAGCGGGAAACATATTGCTTTTCATTAATTCTATTTTAATTTTCATTTGATTGGAAATAGGCTTTGTGTCACAAATATGCTTGGATTGGTTCGTTGATTTCGAATATACAGGTATAGAAGATGCCATTTTTCAGAAAATATAGAATAGAAGGGCAGAAACTCGGACAGAAAATATTAATTTAGGAGTTGTGAGTTTCAGATTTATTCAAATTTCGATATGAGTTTTGATCAGATCATTTGATATCATTATACGTTGCAACTTTATGTATAGCCCAGCGCGTTAATTAGTTAGCTTTTATGAGAGTTTACGAAAAAACGATTAATGAAGACTATAATGCATCTGTCTTTCCCAAATGGCAGGAAATGAAACTGATAAAGGTGACTATCCATTTTCCATTTGAAAGGCCCTAGTTTTTTTTTTGTGCGAAAGTCATTAAAGATCGAATGCTCTCGGCGGAAAAATTGAGAATTCCTTGTTAATAGTAGACTTGGACTTAACAATATAGTTGTTGCAATGAAATTTTCAAAAAATCTAACATATTGTAAAACAAAGTTATAACTCGTACGTCCAGTTATCTAATCTTTTAGGAAACCTGAAAAGAAATAGGTGGTCAATAGATTGTATTTGAAATTATGGTAGAAATCATGCCAATTGAATTGGCCGGAGAAGGTAATATAGTTTGAAAAAATATTATTACTATTCGAGCGTAATTCAGAGAATTTGAGAGAGTAGCAACGATAAAGATGTCGTTGAGGCATTTAGCAATCTTAGATCGCTTGCTCATATATGACTGGGTGATAACCCGTACCATTGGGCGTGTCACTTTTATTCAGGTGTAATCTTTTTTATTGGGTTTTACACGTGTTAATTTTTCTTAAGTCAGCGAAACAAATTTTGAGATACATGATCTTCACTTAAATTTAAATAGCATGTGAGGGTACTGAATTACGTGTGAATAGTTGACTTTCTTCAATATTGTTTCATCTTTTCATCATTTCTCGACCAAGTAACTTAATTTAAAATTTTTTTGGGAAGTTAGAGTGCAATTCATGTGTATTCATATTTCAAAAACCACCGAAGAGGGCGTTTCTTAATCTTCATTCTATTGAAAGAGAAAGCAAATGGTGGATTCCCTTTCAAACATTCTAAACTTATAGACGATATCAACAGTTTTTTTATATCTGACTCCTAAATATCTGAGTAGGAATTCATAGGACCCTCGCTCAACAGATTTTATTGGGATAGATATTAAAACGATATGACTCGAAGTTTAAATAGGGTCGAGCTTTTCTTCTCTCAACAACTCATAAGCAATGGAAAACTCCAAAGAAACTCAAATCAATGAGAACTCGAGCGCTCAAATCGCCATTTTCACAAAGAAATTCAACGCAGATCCTTCAGATGGAATAAAATACCTCATTGAAGAGAAGATTGTAATTATTTCTTCCTTCCTACAGAAATTTGACTTATCTTTTTTCAATATAGATCGGAGAAGACCCTGAGAGTCTTGCGTCATTGCTCTTTCAAAATGCCGATCTTGATCCACAGGCCATTGGTTTATATCTCGCAACCAGTTTGTCACAAGGAGATCCGGTCGGGAAGGCTTACTTATCACAACTTCCACTCAATGCAATTGATGTGGACGATGCTCTAAGAGAACTTTGCAAGAGACTCAAATTTCCCACCGAGAGTCAGATGATTGATAAAATACTAGACAATCTCGCTGCTGCTTACATTAAAGCCAATCCGACTTCAGGATGCGATGTAGTATCTGTCTACACAATCTTCTACAGTTTGCTGATGCTCAATACTGATGCGCATAACAACCTGATCCCAGCGACGAATAAAATGACGAAATCTCAATTCGTAAGCCTGTCGAAAGGGACTCCTGGATTCGAGAAGAGCCAATTGGAGAAATTATATGATAAGGTTATCGCAAACAAAATAAGTGTCTAACGTGAAAAGACCTGCAAAACATTAATATTGTTGGATTCTTCTCTTGAACTGTCTGCCTTCATTTGCATCACTTGAATGAGAAAATATTAATATATTGATTGAATCGCAGCCTAGGATCTTAGCAGACCTGTTAAGGTATTTCATGCAGTGGTTTGCGTAGCAAAGTTGATGCTTTAACATCCGAAATTGAGACGATATGATTTCCTGGTAGATATTTCATTAGAGAAGAAAGTTTTTACTTCTCAGTTGGATGAATTTGCTTGCTCATAGCAAGTAGTGATTTCAGTCCAAGTCAAGACTTAGTTTTATACAGGAAAAACTCATTCGAAAGCGTTTCTTGAGCTCATTCGTATAGTAACTTCTGAGTTCGGTGTTTAAAGCGTAGGATATGATTGTCTCGATCAAATACTAAAATGAGCTGTGGCACACCAATTCTAATAAATCTATCTCCTTGAGTATTGAATCCTGATACTGTCAGGGCGCCATCGACAGTTATAAACATATTTCAATCCACAAGAAAAAGTGCTGAATTTCGCTGTCTTTACTGGTTCAGTGAATTGAGATCTCAATTCTTGATTTTCGAGTATATAAGAAACCAGTAAAGTATAATAATTTATTTTACGAAAATTTAAACTTAGCGACATGGGAAAATACATGAATATCTTTACAAACAGAGCTGAATCCGAGAGATTCGCCAAGCAAAAATTTGAGCAATATGACGTTGACAAGTCAGGGTACATTGAATACGGAGAGTTCAGACAGGCTGTCCAAGATTTTCTTACTCTACGAGGTGTCGACGTTTCCAAAATCCCTGCTCAAGATTATGAAGATGGGATGAAGGAATACGACACTAACAACGATCAGAGGCTCTCTGCCGAAGAGTTTTCTAAGTTTATCGATTTCATGCTTGAAGGACTCGCTTTAAAAGAGGAAAGAGAAGAAGGATCAGCCTAGAGTCATTAATGCTGCTTCATGCGGGCTCTTTGATCGAGTACTAAATAACAACAATAGACACCATTTATAAGTAAAATGAATATATTTACGTATAACAATTTCATATTACTTCATTTTCAACATCTTTATGCAATTTATACTGCTAACAAAAGAAGATAGTTTACTTTCGAAACATCTTCATTTTCCTCAAAGTTGAGTTTCATTATAATGAAGGTTGGAAGAAATATTTCAATTACCATCCGTCAAAACTTAACAAATTGGGCATACGGTTTCACTTGGGATCTTGCACAGTAATTCTCCAAGGAGGTCGAATTGGCTCGGAGAGAATTATCGCGATTCTTCCATTTATCATTCGGATAATTGATGTCCAAACTATCTGAAGCCTGCTTTGAGTAAAGCGTTAGAATTTTTATTTTCGAGTTCTTAGCAGAATATATAAAACACAATAATTTAATTAAGCGGGTTAAGGTTAGCAAAATGGGAAAGTACATGGACATTTTCACTAGCAGAACCGAATCGGAGAAGTTTGTCAAACAAGTCTTCGAGCAGTACGATGCCGATAAGTCAGGGTACATCGAATATGGAGAGTTCAAGCAGGCTGTTGAGGATTTTCTGAAGTTAAGAGGGGTTGATGTCTCCACGATTCCTCCTGAAGACTATGAAGCTGGTATGAAAGCATATGACGAGAATAGCGATCAAAAGCTGTCTCTTGAAGAGTTTACGAAGCTTGTGGATTTCATGCTTGAAGGACTCGCTATGAAAGAGGAAAAAGAAGAGAGTTTAAAGAAATAATGATGCGAAATTTCACAGATTTGTTTGTAATGCATATCAAAAGTCAGCTATGACTAGTCAACTGTATCAGATGTTTAACAAAGCCCGTGTTGTCAAAGCAAGCAGATAATCATCAAAAATCTTAGATTTCAACAACGCAAATAATTCATTAGTCGCTTAATGTAACTCGGGGTGAGAAATTGTATGAAGGATTTTATTGAGTTTTGCTTTGCAGCATGAGGAGGAAAATACAGAAATACGCCTGTTTTTATGTTAGCTTAGGCTTCACCGCATCAGTTTTGAGAATTTATGAAGAATTATTGAAACCTCCATCAAACAAGATTTGATGGAAATATTCGATTAATACCAATTAAAATTGAAGTTTGTTGGTAAAACCTAAGCAGTTTTTCGAACCAGATTCGCAATAAGCGTAACTTTCACTTCTTTGATTGCGTTGCTGATTGCAAGAGCAAACCAAAAAAACACAACACGCAACATGTACATATTTTACTCTCACATTGACATCCAAAATTGTGAATGATTTTATTGAATTCCCATGCAATACATTGAAAAAGACCGTTAGATGAATACATCTCCATTAAAACTTTACTTTACCGGACTCTTTTAATTCCGCCGGAGATTGTCATACTTTCCCATTAGCTCTCTTTTTTTTTCAGTTCGACGATGAGTAGCGTGAGTCCATCGCTTTAGATAATTTTAGCTATCAACCCAACAATACAAAATTCCGACGTTCTCCAATTGAAACCATCAGAATCAAACTTATCGGTAAATCGCAATAAATTATAATTTGATCTCGCCTGACATAAATTATTTATACTTTTTAGTAACTACTAATCGCCACTGACCACATCCTGTCTAATCATGATGCAAAGAAAGAGGCTTGTGAGTGAGCTCTTTAGTGGTTTTACAAAAGGGAGCGAAGAACTGCAACATCTCATTTCCAAAAATCACCAAGAACTCCATAAAATCCCTGCAAATATCGAAATGGGCATTAATTATGGAGCAAAATACGCGATTTACAAGAAAAAAGCAAATCACGAAGACCCCAACGAACTACTTTCTCTCCGATGCAATAAAAACGAACTAAGCCATATTGGAATGGCTTTTCCCTTATTTTTAGACTTTGCGAAGTTCTCATGCTTTCTCATCGCGATAATCGCAATCGTAAGCTGCCTGTATGGTATCATCACAAATATACTGTCTGGATTCTGCTCAGATACTATGTGCCCAGACGACTATTTTATAGCTTTACAGAGCTTGCTGAACAAACAACATTCAGTCATCCTCGATTATCTTCAAGTAGGTCTGAATTTTGCTTGCACCATGTGTCTCATCATAGCTGTCTTCTTCTACAAAAGAAATCAAAACAAGATTCTGAGGGAAATCTACCTTGAAAGCTTAGGACCGTCAGCTTTTACGTTGAGAATGCGAGGAATTCCGAAACTCGCGACAGATCAAGACATTGAAGCCTTTATCCAACGTCTCTCGCCTTCAAAAGAACGAATCAAGATAGCCGAGATCGTTCGTTCTTATGATATCCGGAGATTAGTGTCCTACTATAGAAAATTGAATGAACTGCAAGCAGAGTATACAAGGCTTTTTCAGCTTCAGCAACTGAACAAATCAAAGAAATACCAAAAAACGATGGAAGCGCTCCTTCACAAATCAGGACTTATACAAATATCGCTTCAACGGATGGTGAGAAATGAAATGCTTACCACCAACACGGTTTTTGTCTGCTTTGAAAAAATTGAGGACATGCTTTCTGTTTACAACAGTGCAAAACTAGGTCCTTTGCAGAGACTTTGTCTCCGCTTCTCGCGTGGCCCAAGATGGCTGTTTCCTCAAAGAAAGCTTTGGGGCAAAAAATTTCCAATTAATGGTGGATTTGCACCGGAGCCAACCGATGTACTCTGGGAGAATCTCGGAACCTCTAAAGCTGAATATGATTGCAGAAAGTTCGTAGGAAATCTGATCGTTGGGCTTTCGATCCTGGTTTCGTTTGTACTGCTAGTCGTGGTGAAGGTTCTTCAATTGAGACTCGCGGATAACGTTGATGAAACGTCGAGAATACCAATTGTTTTCTCAATAGCGAGATCGTTGATTGTCGTGATTGTGAATGGTGGCCTGCAATTTATAATTCATTATATGGAATCATTTGAACTCAAGCATACCTATTCAAGTTATTTCTTCGGAGTCGCAGCGAAATTGTCAATTTCGATGTTTATAAACAGTGCCTTCACATCATTTTTCGCGAATATAGTCGGTGCGTTGATCCAGGGTGAACTGAGTTATGATAACTTGGATATTTTCTTCAGCGACAAAGGCTCTCTCTTTGACATCTTTTTTATCGCCTTGTCAATGGCTATCTCAATGCCCCTTCTTACAATATTCAGCCCTGGGTGGGTGGTGAGGAGAATAAAACGATCTCTCGTAAAAAAACGATTGATGAAGAACCTGTCGCAGGGGCAAGTCAACAATCTGTTTCAAGGAATGGACTTTAACTTTCAATCACATTACGGCAATGTCGTTCGGTTATGCTGGTTCTGTGGATTTTACGCCCCGGTGCTTCCAGCGGCCTGTTTCTTGGGTTTAATCACAATAATTGGATACTATTGGGCTCTAAAATACCATATTATTAGGCAATGTGCAGTTCCTTACTACCGTCTAGGCACTAATTTGCATGAAAAAATGCTTAAATTCATTCAGTTCACACACGTTGGGTTTGCTTCAGGAAACGTGCTTTGGCTTTACATCACTCACGCAGGGAAAGATACACCAATAGCTATTCAGGCTATTTCTATCTTAACTCTTGTTATTTCAATGATAGATGTGTTCTTCCCTAGCAAACCGCTTCGAGAACTTGTAGCTCAAGAAATGATTAGAAACAAAGACAACCTCTCTTACTCTGAAGTGAAAGGAAGGTTTTACGCCACCTATGACATTGAAAACCCTGCGACGCGCCAACAGGCTTTGGAGAACGATTTTCAAATTAAATCTCAGGCGAAAAAAAGGCAAGTGATAATGTTTCAGCATAAATTGTTCGAGGATGCTCTGCAAGATAACTCCCATAAGCTGGTTCGATCAGCGGCAAGACCGTCGATCCTGCCTGATGAAGATTTAATTGATAATATAAAAATGTACTCATTTACTCATCTCCCTCAGACAGAATTCAAAAATGCGAATGGGTTGACCGCTGCGGAAGGAACCTGTCGTTTTCTGGCGAAAAGTTTCTTTAATCGGCACACAAGTATAATCGTCAATAAATTTAGTCTCACCTCATTACAAAAACTGCACGATGAACCGCTGGTGAAAGATGAAGACCTCATAGTGCAGCCGACAGGAAATCTCTATCCGGAGAAGTGCATGCAAGCGTTTCCTCAACTGATAGAGTTAGCGTTGGATGATATCGAGAGCATTGAATGCTCTCATGTTGACTCTGGGATAGTCCCTTCATTAAAATCTAATATCGAAGAATTTGATGACTCTACCGAGTATAATCTATGGAAAATGCGATCAAATAGAGTCAGTGTAGAACTGTCCTATAAATCTCCAAATCTTTCTCCTTGTTAAAGCCAGAAATGATAATTTCCGACGACGTGGCTTTTCTTGTCAGTTCCAAATCCCGAATCCTATTGGTTCCTTGAATCATGCTCTTTAAGTAAGTAGAGCAAGTATAATTTGTATTTAATCGCTTCAAATTATACTTTTGATTTCATGATAATCATTTTCCCAAGAAATATAGCAATCATTAAAGAAGAAACATAATAATTTCTTTATCTATAATGCTGTTTCATATAAAGAAGCTTCAAGGTCAGATATTTGTTCTTTCTTTGAAGTACTTTTATGCTAAACTGGTTTTCACTTAATTATTTTTTCTGAGTTACCTATATCGAAGGAGAACAATAAATTAAATAAAAAACGTCAAATCCAAGACATTTCAAAAGCAATATAACGGACAAGAAATGCAAGGTGATTCTTTCGAAACGCCGTTCTTAGAGGATCTCCAAGAAGCTTACCAAAAGAAAATACAAAAATATTTCTACTTCGCCCTCTTACCAGGCGTGTTAATCGGTGTTTTCTTTTTTTATCACTCATACGAGTCAATCAGATACCTTCTGGAGCTCAACAGCATCAACCAATCTCCAGACACTCCAGCTTGTACTTCGTTGGTGAACTGGGTATTGAATGACATGGGACTTCATGTCTATGAGGTTCTTTTATATCTCGGCGCTTTTGTGGGACTATTTATCATAACGAAGTGGGGAGGAGTCATCGTGATCATTTGTTTGGTTGGAAGCGTCATTTGGCGACTGGTAATTATGATACATGTCAAGAGCATTGGAAAGGATGCCTCCAAAGCGTGCATTGGTCCTACCAAAAGTGAGATGTTTGATTATGGCATCTTCTTTTTGCAGGCGTATATCGAAATGGCGGTAGATCTGTTGGTTATAATATCGAAGGTCATTCTTTTTAAGATATCTCGAGAAGCAACAGCGCTTAAAAAGAAAATTGTCCGAATTTCCAATGAAAGCTTATGAGTACAACTAATGAGAAATTTTTATCATCGTTTCTGTATATATTTTTCTTCGTCCTGTGAATGAAAAATAGTCTGGTAGCTATTTCATTTCCCTGCCACTATGTGGTCATGCTGATTGTATCAATACACGTTATAATAAATGCTCAGGTTCAGTGGTCTGTTTCAAAGCTGCATAATATGATGATTTCTATCAATTCTCAGCCCTTTTCATTTCTAATCATGGAAATAATTGAGGCTAGATGCGCTTTTGAATCTATTTTTTTTTTCTCATTCAATATGTTTTTCTAATGATTTTGCTGTAAATCCGTTTTTTTAAACGATAAATAACCTTCGGTAGTCGATAATTTATTAGCAGCACGTCGCCTTCCAAACCTTCCAGCAAACAGGCGTAATGTTTTTCTTCCTGAGAAATGTTCAGACCACCTATCCTCGGGCACCAAGAGCAATAGAGGCAATTATAGAGTTTGTTGCTTATCTGGCTCCCTTACTCGTAATGCGGAATCAACATAAAAAATATGCAGATGATTTGAACAGAAGCGTGCCGGTACCTCAATGTAGCACAAATACATTGGCCATGTTGATCGGATACCAATATATGCTGCTTTGCTGCATTACGATTTACTTTTTCCGTTATCTTCGACTTGTGCCATGCATGAGAAAGCTCATTCACCCTCATTTCTCTAAAATTCTAAAAAATGCGAAGTATGTGGTCTACGTAGCAAGTTATCTGCTGCTTATCGTGGCGCTGTTTGAAATCGACAGTTGTACTTTTTTTCAGGAAACCTCAGACATTTGCTTTTATATAATGAGCGGCTTTTTATTTCTTTTCTGCGCTTGGAGAGCATTCAGATATTACCAAAGCAACGACCCTAACCAACCTATCCCGAGTTACCAATCTATTTGATCATATTCACAGTTATGCATTTCGGTACATCGAGTTGCTTTATTATTTAGAATCTGGTATAAATTTGTTTCAAAAATTTGTTTTTCTCTTCATAGATTGTTACATTGTGTGAACATGATTTATACACATGCTACATCATATCATTAGATATCCTCTTTCGAGAAGAAAAAAGTGGAGTTCAACTGATTATTTGAATGCTTTTAATTAAAATTAAAAGCAGTTTTCTAAATATGGCCTGCGTTCACTGTATATTCTTACTCTGGCTCAGATTGTGCAAGTTTAAGAAAGGTGATGTGTCACATTTGATGCTTACGCAACTTTATAACAGCATTGACATCCTGCTCAAAAATATAAATTTAATATTATGAGAACCTTCAAAGCAGGGCTTCAGTACTTTTTATGTCAGTAAGCTTTCGCTGAGTCAATTTTTCTGCACAACTTAATATTTAGAATCTCAATATGAAGGAGATTTGATATTTCATGCAATTTAGCCTCCGATGAGTCCGAAAAATATATATAGTTTGTTTTTTCCTCTCTCTCTTTTCCCAAACAATGCAAAGGGTACGAGCAAATTGAACATAATAAGAGTCTGCTTCGATTCTCTAGTTCTCTTTTCGTTGTGAAATGAGTAATATCAAAATTTTTAAGGCCACATTGGTAAGATATTTATTCTTTAAAATCGTATTTTTGAGGTGTACCGGACGATTCAGTCCCACGTTATTTGCCTATCATGAATAATTATCATCTTACTTTTCTCCCTGAATGATTTGAATGACAATATCTAAGGAAAAAAATTAGTTCTTTTCCTTTTTCGGGGCAGTCACACTAAAATCTCTAGGGCATCAGAAAGTAGTCTTTCATTTTTAATTATTTTGAGTATAATTAGGAGTCAGCATCAATTTTTAATAAATCTTACTTTAAAACACAACTAAACATGGAGAAAGCAGAGAAAACTGACAGAATTGTTGTAACGGAGAAAGAGAAGCTTATGAACGCACCTGGAATGAAGTTAGAGAGGAGGCTTTAGAAAAATATGATAGTGATGCTACAGAAATGCGTAAATGATGTAGCCAAAGAAATCATAGGCGATAGCTTCAACCCCAACTCAAAAATCTTTTTAGGAGTGCATCCAATCAGTTTTACCAAAGAGAACCTTCAGGGCAAACTCTATAAAGAGCGAGTTGATTTCCTGACCTGTGAAAAATCTGCCGGAGTTCGATACTTACTTTTTCTAACCAATGTTGGTGATGCCATCATGAGTGGGAGAAGAGAAGGGGAATTCCAACTTGTTAATATATCTCAATGCCTAGAAGTATGATTGATGAAAAGACCAAACATAAGCGAATTCAATATCTTTTCGACGGAGAACTGATCGTGGATGAGATCGACAACAAAAATTACTTGAGATATCTCATTTTCGATTGCATCATTTACAACTTTGAGTCAGTCTTCAATCGTTCCTATAAAGAGCGTTTGGAATACGCTCAGACTTATATTAATACATTGGAATTATCTAACAAATTCCTGGGAAAGGCAAATGTTCTGCCTTATACTGCGGCTGGGACCTTAGAATATCAAGAAATAACCTTATACCTCAAGGACTTTTACAAGACATCTGCGAAACCTGAAGAAACGACCGATCCTGACTTTTTCATAAGAAACATGGCGCCAAGACTCCCTCATAAAAATGATGGCATAATTTTCACACAGAATAAAGCAGATTACGCCGTTGGAGGGACTGATACAATCCTGAAATGGAAGCCTCCTCATGAAAATTCGATTGATTTCCTGCTTGTGAATAACTATTCTCTTGCTTCCAAATTTGGAAAGAGCGTTGATTTGTATGTCTCAACATTGAATACTGAGACAGGGCTTGGTCTTTCGTGCTTTTTGACGTTATGATAGTGGATGAAGAGACTTTTGATAAGATCGGAAAGGCGATTGGAATCAATGAGGAGATGGATTTGTTCCAGTATAAGGGTGCTAGAACCGATAGAATTGTTTGCATTGCAGAATGTAAATATGATCGGCACTTTACAGATGAAGTGTTAACACAGTTCATCAATACGTATAGCGACAATCCGAAGTTTATTGATGAGTTGCTGGGTGAGTCCGTGCTGCATGACGATACGCTCGGAGGCGCAGAGAAAAAC
>ENA-UOUE01000705-UOUE01000705.1-compost-metagenome-genome-assembly--contig:-NODE-705-length-25773-cov-11.729374_pt1 | contig 25773 bp, 19 predicted proteins | sample MGYA00238146_ERZ747223 | MGnify/ENA primary metagenome ERZ747223 (study PRJEB28781, sample SAMN06268865) | compost metagenome | isolation source: single cell | place: USA: California, Emeryville, Joint...
ATAAAGAGAAATTAAAGGTCTCTTGAGCAGTCAGTGACCTTCTGCTGCTGTCATTCTGAGATAAGACAGACTTTATTGATATGAATTAACACCAAATTTTTCGTAAATGAACTCTCAGATCATATTTTTCAGGATTTTTTCACGAGTTTGTGCCTAGAACAAACTGTTAGTGACAGCTTTTATCATTGCAAATCACTACTAAGCTAACTAACGATCAAAAGGATCACTTTAGCACGCAATACGTATTCTAATTGGACGAGAAACTATTAGTTTTGATTTAAAAACTCGCCTTGGTCGATGGCGAAATATGAAAAAGAAAAAGGACCCAGACCAGCAATATCTTTACAGCTGGATCATTTAATTGACCACAGACATAATAGGGGCGAAAAATAGCCTTTCAGCGCAAAGGAGTACGTAATAGGTTTTTTGAGTATAATGTTGAAATCATCCACTCGAAATCCAATGCCATCACATAACATGCATGAGATCTCACATCAAAAGTAAGGCCCTCAAGGATTTTTCTAATTCGAGTTTGGGCTTTTAAAGACAGTTTTTCTGTACGATAGCGAAGCAAGTCGGTTCTCTAAGAAGTTCAGTGAATATAAATGCATTTCTCATTAGCAGCTCACATGGTTCAAGAGTTTCTCTCACAAATGTGAAACCTAGAACAAACTCTTATGGGCATTACGTTCTACAAGAATATTCTCGTAACTTCCATTCAAACCTTAATGTTTACACGATTTCCATTAAATTCAATCGTTCGAGAGTTTAGTAGTTTATGAGAAACAGAACCTAATATTCTTTATTCTAGTTTTTTAGGCCCAGAATTGAATCTCATCTATTCCATCCATCAAGATGTTCAATAATCATGAATTTAATTTTCAATATTACAGGTATAGCTGCGTGTATAACTCAAAGATGAATTATATTTTTTTCAGGGATTCACCAAAAGATTAAAATCTCTTCTGGTTGGCGCCACGATGCTTTGTTTTGATTCGAACTAGGGATTTTGCAATGAGTCAGCCATCAGTTGAACTTGTGATTACTAATTGGTTCCTTAACAAATCTGATTTTTAAACATAGTGGCTATTTTTCTAAGTATCAGTTAAAAGTATAAACAATAATATTTTATTCCAACGGTCTAATATCACCAATATATCTATAGTATATTATCTATCCCAGTAAACAAATTCGTGAAGAAAACAAGATGTTTTCAGACCGCCTCTACAAACCCAAAAGAACAAATTCTGCCTGTGAAAGTATACTTGGCTATTAATAACAACTCTTACTTAAAATCATTTCACTTTTCAAGTTGACACCGCAGCATTCTATCAGGATAATTTTATCACCCCTCGAAGAAACCTGCACGACCGTAAACAAAGTGAACAGTTTAAGAATACAGATTCAACAATCGTAGCAAACCAGTTTTTAGATACTCTACTAAGTCCGCCAACAACAGCGCGTTCGAAAATTATTGGTATTCCTCCTAAATCTCTTGAACCGCTTAACTCCTCAATACAGAACCAACACCATTCAAACCAAAGTCAATCCCAAATGCTCCATTCAATGTCCTTAGGAACTATAGTCCTATTCGAGAATCAAAAAGATCTTTAACTCCAAAAATGCAAGAGGCTCCTGCTTCATCACGGCCGACTAGTCAAAAAGAGAACTCTAGAGCGAACAAACTATCTAATCAGCACCGAAGCTATGTGATTCTCCAGGTCCTCAGCGATATTAACTTAGATTCTCACAAGAAAATTGAACAAATCCAAGTAATCTACGCATCAAATACAGGGCTTGACACTCATTCCCTCTAGCAAAGCAAGAAGTATCAAAAGCGCATGGAATTCGTTAACGAACTTGCTCAGCGGAATAAATTGACGATGAACAAAAGCAAGCCAGAATTGAGTGTCAGAGAAATTGTCGATAATGTATCCCTGCCACTTAAGGTGGACGAAATCGAACGATCTCCACGCTTTGTTTGGGAGAAAGAAAGCCAAATCACAAACAATCCAGATAATGGCACACAGCGAGATAAAGTTGAAGAAGGACCAAGCCTCCCGTCTGAAAATCCGACAAAAGTGGTGAAAAAGGTCGTTAAAAAAGCTGTTAAGAAAGTAAAACAGGCAGATGAAACTGTAGCTATCAAAACAGAGGAAACTAAATCTAAGGTTCCTTCTGAGGTTAGCTCTGAGGAAAACAAAATTGCGCCTGCTGTCAAAAAAGTCGTGAAAAAAGTCATAAAAAAATCATCAGAAGAAAAGCCTTCAGAGGTGGAGCCTTCCGAGTCTCTAAATAATAATAGTATGAAGAATGAATTAAATTCTCAGCCTTCCTCCGTCTCAGAATCAAAACCGAAGAAAGTCGTGAAAAAGTTAGTTAAAAAAGTCCTTCACACAACTGGCGACAAACCCGTAGAACCATCCAATGTCAAACAAGAGCTTCCTCTTGCTGACGAGAATCCACAAAAGAGCCCAGAAGGAGAAAGCAGAAAAGTTGCACCAGAACAAACCGCGCCATCAAAATCAGAAAGCAAAACCCAAGAGTCTACCCAACCGAAGGCTGTTTCTTCAAAATTTCAGCCGAAGAGCACTGAAGAAGGAAAGACTCAAAAAGAGGTGTCTCGTCCAGTCGTACCTGTATTGAAGAAGCAAGTGAGCTTCGGCGATGATCCTGCCAATTCTCAAAAGAGCGATCTAGCTAATAAAATTGACTCGCTCAGAGAAGAAGTGCATCAGATTTCAGACCGGCTAAAAGTCCTTGATGATAGAACTTTTCAGTATGATGAGAAAATTGAGAAACTGACTGATATGATACGCATCTTGACAAAGGAGAAGGAATCTCTACAATACGTAATGAAAAACGTGACTTCACATTATTTTATCATTATCTTCTTGCATTTCATAGAAAACAACTGAACAGAACTTCCGACTCCAAAGTTTAGAAGGACTGATAGAAAGTCTTGCCATGGAGCTGCGGACAGAAAGATTGCGGTACCAAGCAATGGAATCAGGAGCAAAACAAGTAAGTGACAATATCGAAAGTCGCATCCTCTCCAATCGCAGGTCCAATTCAATTCACGAACTCCATCAACAGCAACAGCTGGCAAATACGTAAATTTCCTATAATTCTAAAACCACTCAGTCTTATCCTGCTATTTACAGCTCACGCGGGACAAAATCCAAAGACTCATCCGTAATTGATATAAAAGCAGAGTCCTTGGGACCTTCAGCCCTTCCTGACTCCAAGAAATACCGTAGCGTAGAGAAAGAAAACAGCATGCGCGTTCAAGATTATAAAAATACAGTCAAGGTAAATATGAATTCAGCAAAATGGAAAAAATAACTCATTCAAAAATTAGGGAAGCAGCACTCAACCGCAGCAACAATTAAAATCCATTCTTAAAAAACGATAAAGAGGAGCTTTCCATTGGTGATAAACTTTTCAATCTGTTTATTAGTGTCAAAACACTTTTAAATTCTCATTGTTTCTATAAAATTGATAAATATTGTTATGTATCTCGGTGAAAAAAACTAAATTTGTTCGCGCGATAAAATTTAAAATAAGCCATCATTCGCACACAGAATCTTTTTCATGGCCACTCAAAGCGCGTTGTTTCAACTCTACTTCCAGAAAGAAAAAGAGCTCCATAGCTTCGATGCTGGGAAAACCGGCCTTGCTCTGCTTGACATCGATAATTTGCTACACAGAAGCGGAGATTCGATATTCATCAATGCAGTCTTGTTGAAGGTTATGAATTTTTACAAGGACAGTCACTATTCCGTCAAAATCGAAGTTTACCGCGTAACTTCACCCTTCTCGAACCTCTATGACAACGCATTCGTAGTTTTTCGAACGAAATCAAAGCAAGATCAGAAATTTACTCAACAAGAAAGAATTCTTGGACATCCCCTCGCAGATACTCACTAGCAACGATCCTGACTCACGTACGGTGACGCTCAAACTACTTTTATTAGTGGTGGATTTATGCGCTGAGAGACTCGATATTATTCACAATGTAATCCTCATTTCTTTTTAAACGGTTAAAGGAACTCTTCAATTACCCCTTGTGGGAGTAGATACTAACGTTATTGGAGAACAGCAAGCATGAATATGAAAAGAGAAGCTGCTTTTGCTTGCTCACCAGGATCGCGGTTGATAAAGAAAAATACATTCCTAGTTTACTAAAAACAGTAATCTCTATCCCCATTGATTGAGGACTCAGCCTTTTGTTAAATAGTTAGAGTACTATTTGACCTCGAATTTATGGATCTCGCCTGTGATGCTGAAAAGCTGGAACATGCTCATTCAATCAACTAGGCTTGAGCAAGAATCTCTGGTTCAGATACTCTCGTTAGGGATGCAGACATTAACTGCTGGGACAGAAAAACTGAGCATTTCTGCAACGAAGAGCTTGGAGAATTTCGTGGCAAATACGATATTTAAGAGCCTGGCGCTCAGACAAATGACCTTCGTGCAAGTGGTAAAGATCCTTTAGAGTGCCATAGAGCATATCGTCCTTATTCGAATAGTTTTCGATAGTTGAACAAGCAAGCCGAGTGGAGTCAGCGCCGAGCTCCGTTGCAAAATTCCTCTCAGAAATCAGCGTGAAACTGCTGGTTTTCCATGAGACTTCGCAGATAAATTTCTACCTAAAAGATCATAAATGCTTGCTGGACCTAGCTAATCTTGCTGAGAAGCGGCTGGGCACAGATAAGCTCGCTGATCAGACTCTGATAGCTAGCATCAGAACGAAATATAACCCAATGGCACGAGCGGATACTGAAATATCGAAATTCCTGAAGGAAATTCAACCAAATCAACTCTTTTATTATTATATTGCCCTTGTGAACCACCTTGACGATAGCATGGTGAAAGATGAATCAGCTGCTAATGTGATTACTGAGATTGAGGCTTTATCACCATCAGAATTGAATACTTTTTGTCGTCAGTTCAAGATTGAAATCGTGGACTTCTCGCAAAAAATAAGCGAGAAGATGAGGCGCAGAATAATTGATATTGGCTTTGAAAATTTGAAGAAATTTCAAAAAGCGAAAGTTTTTAATAAGGAAAGCTTCCAAAACGCAAAGAATCTCTTGCTCTTCCTTTCTGAAGCTATTGTAATAATCATTTTTCACCTGACAGTTTTGCTTATGCCCGATCTAATAGGTTGGGTATGCCTGGACCTGCAAGACGGATGAACTGAGCAAATTGTACAAATACCATTTTGAAGATCTGCTCAATGAGAAGTTAATAAATGCAACGGTTCCTGTAGATTCAACCAAGCAGAAGATACAGGAAGTTGCCATCGATTTACTCAATACTATGGCACTATTAACAAAAGTAAGACTCCCAAAAAAAGTTTTAACTCCTCCCTCTTGCATTAGTCATTGTATCCCAATCATTCCGCAATTGAGGATTATCTTAGTGAAATTATCACTAAGCTCCTGAACAAATTTGGTGAAACGCTTGGGAAAAAAAACCTGTATGACTTGATGAAAAAACTACTGATGGGACAATGTTATAAACCTGCTCTGCGAATACATGGATTCCTATCGAACTATTTGGAATCGGAGTTCTCGCTGCAGTGGTTTTCTTTTCTGGAAATGGTTGCGAAATATCCCATGCCAGGACCTGATTCAGACATCGATTTCACAGGTAATCTATTATTATATATGTTGGTATCTAAACTCCTCCATAATTTATCTAATAGATCTGGTTCTGACAAGCTCGTATTTCGGTACGAATAGCTTTCAATATGCCTACCTCAAGGCGATTGCTGTAATTCAAGAAGGTATAAATGACCTGTGATTAAGAGCTTTACAATACACTCCAATGTGCTTGATTTCATAGAGATAATACAACTAAAGGATCTGAACTTCACAAAGGAAAAGAGCTTTTCGATTCGGCTCCGAGGAATTCAAGCAGTCCAAGCGTAAGACGTTCCTAGCTAAGCTTAAACACACTTTAACTCTCTGTTTAGGCTGCTAGAACTAAGGGACAGATATGTCACGATGGACAACTATTCTAAGAGGACGATAACTGTGCTGGGGATATTTTACACTTCTCTGTTCATAATCTATGACAATTTCACCCTGCAGAACGATTTCTCTATCTATGAGAACGACGTGCAGTCTCTTAGGGCGGTATATTTAACTCTTTCCCTCTCTACAATCTAAACTTGCGTAAACCCTCATAGGAATATCAAAAGAATTTCCAAAAGTTCCAGTTTACAGACGGCGAAAGACCTTTATGGATCCTCATGAGCCAGTTCTTTGAGAATTTTTTCATTAGAATCAATGAAGCCCAGCTTGAATACGTAAAAACTATCCAAGGTGTCCTACTCGAAGAGCTCTTCAGAATGCGGATTCTCACTCTACCTCGCTTCTTCTTCAAGTTTAACGAGCAGATTTCGCTCTCGCTGGCAGTTAACAATGCAGGCGATTCGTTCACAAACCTGAAAATTACTCCGGCTACTATGGTAGTTTGCTCATCAATAAACTCAAGCTAATTTCATTGATGTTCTTTTGTTAGAGAGTGGATTCTTCGAAAGGGTTTATACTCGAGCTGAAGATACAGCTGTCGAATGTCCTGAAGGCCAGAAAGAAAAATATGCAACTGCAAATCGTTTTGAACATCGTGCTTTATTACCATCCGAGCGGCGAGTTGCTTGATCCTAATAAAAGAGAAATATGGTCTTCTGAAAGAGCGATTACAAATCTCGCGGACAGGACCAGCATAGCAGGGTTCCTATTGAAGTTCCCTTCCATTGGAGTAAATTTTAAAATTGATAACCTTGGATGATTGATTGTGGAATAGATATTTTCGATTGAAGCGACCGGAGTCATAAAGAATGAATTTTATATGGGGTTAGCCAAAGATTCTCTCAAGTTACAGGTTCACGCTGTTTAATGAGGTTAGATGAGGTGACTACAGCAGTTCAAGTGTCTATAGGATTGTGATAAAATTGTATATTCGAGTTTTATTATTTGAGTATACAAAAAAAATTCAGAAAAATGAGAAAATTACTGTTTAGTATCGCAAAAAATAATTAAACTCTCCTCACTAAAATGCACAGAAGTATTATTTAAAGCTCGAAATAAATTAATTGGAGGAGGTTACAATTTTCAATAGCATGAAGTATCCTACTTTTGATTTCATATTTGTTTGCTGTTTTAGTTGTAGAACGCTGCTGTCTGTGTCTGAGACCCACTTTGTAAGTGAGATTCTAACTACAAAATAGCTCAATTATTTAAAAAAGTGAAGATAAAACAAAAAAATTTAAAAAATGTTACTATTATCTTCGCTCGATTTATGACGACTCGAATTGAGCCGTAGCTTCCAATTTCTGCCTTTCTATTGCTAAATCCTCATTTGGTAAAGATTAGATAGGTAGGCGTTGAGTTGTAAAATCAAATCCTCTAACATAAGCTCTTTTTTTTTTCTCTCTCTCCAACTCAAGGCTTAACTTGAGCCAAGGCTGTATGAATAAGATTTTTTGATAGGCCACTCATGGCCGTGTTTTATCTCTCAGAATTGTGAAGTTTCCCTTGATCGCCTTCGAGCTAAGCTGCTATATACTATAAACTCTCTTTAACTACTTCTATCAGCACAAAAATTGGTAAGAAATTAAGTGTGATTCAAAGAACCTCGAATTAAAAATCACAAAGCTACAAATTTTTTTTAAATAATTCAGCTCTCACAGTCGTCAATGGAATCTCCTATCAATCTTCTCAAAACCGCGGTAATCCTCTGACCAATCATCAACGAAAACGCTTACTCGTCGTGTTCTTGCTATTATCTTAGGTCACAGAGCAAGACGAAGACACCAGACTCAAAAAAGTCTGCAAATCACTAAAAATGATCTCAGAGCTCTTGCCTTTCCCAAAGAGAAATGCAGTTCTCTTCAATGATGACGACATATTTAAATTTCTTCTTTTGGTCAACCCTATTGTGCCTTCAACCGTAATATAGCTTCCTTTCTTTGCCATTCATGCCAATCACTCATACAATCCAGGTTGATTTGATTATAGCTACTATGTTCGAGGTGTTCAAAACGAATCCCGGTCTCTGGAAATGCATTTTGAAGGGACTTGAGTCTGTGGGTGGCATGGAAGAAAAAAACATCCAGAGACACGCTACTCTGAAACTTCATTCAACCAATATGGTCAAAAGCATTCAATATCTAGCTGATAACAACATCGGGGTTAAGCCCGTGAGTACCACCAGAGTTTCTATGGAAGAGACTATCCGCCTTGATTACCCAAAAGCAATTATGCTGAGCTTAGTGCAGATTAAATTGAAAGCGCTTGATTGCTTAGAGACGCTCCTGAAACTCTATCCAAAGGTAACTTTGCTTCATTATTAAAGAGAGCCTCTGATTCCTTTTTCAAGGCGACGAAGAAAGATCAATTAAATCCCTACCTTGAGAAAGTACCGGCGGTTATCAGGAGATATATCGAAGTATCCGAGTCCGAGAAAGTGATCAACAAAGCTTCCCTTGTGCTGCAACTGCTTCAAAAAATATCCCCAAATCCTTCGAACCCTGACCTCGATATGCAAGAGCGTAAGAGACATTAATGCTACTGTTTGTATCATTGATATGTTGATACTAGTCATTAATACAAAACTTGGACTTCCGCCCCCAGACAAAAAGGGAAGGAGCAGCAGCAAGAAAATTCCAACAGAAGCAAAGCTGAGAAAATCTAGATCATCAAAACGCTCTGACGATGAGAACGAATCGTCGGATGGGTCAGTCTACAAGGCGAATCCAGAGGACTTTGAAAGTGAAGAAGAAGACGAGGATGATGATGACAACAGCAATCATGAAAGCGAAGAGCTCGATCCAGAGGCGGAGGAAAGAGAGAGGCTGTTGACATCATTCCAAACTTTCCTGTGTAAAGGTTCGCCAGATCTCCTTCTTCAAGCCACTAATTGAATATTTTCCAGAGGAAACTCCCGCGTTCTCAAAGGACGAGTTCATGGCAGAAGCAATGAAATCATCGGTGAATTACGAGGCGTTACTTGCGCTGATGCTCGACCCGCAAATCCAAATCATCATTCCCCAAGTAAATTAATTAGAAGGCTTTACCTTTGATTTTTTACAAAATTAGTGGGGGAAAACGTTTCCGACCCTACTGCGAGGGCAAGGCCGAAAAGGAACTCTTTCTTACAATATAACCGTGCAACCGAAAAAGAAAGCCAAGTTCAAAGATCACCTTAACCTCGTGATCTACCAGATCAGAAGCTACAAGGTTCTGCAATGCTTGAGCGATGAGAAGAACTACCGCCATTTGATTTCTGTTAACTCTAAAATTCTCGAGAATTATTGTAAGAATATCAAATTTAAGAAGGTATCTGAACTATTTTTTCGCGTCGCTTAGATAACATGATCTACATCTCACTCGCCCGAGACGAAGTCGCATGCAACATGAACCACCTTGCAAAGCTAACGCTTTACTATCTGCAAAAAGAAGAAGACATCAGCTGCAATTTCATCCTTCATTTGAATCTGGTGTTTCGATTCTTATATACACTGGAATTCCAATACGTCCAGCTATTTTTCTTCACAATTCTGCAATTTTATGAGAAACAGCAGATAAAAGCCAAAAACGCTGATAGTTTTTACCGATATTGCAGATACTCCGAGTTTTTTGTGGATTTATCAAAAGCGATATTAGACGGCGAGGAAGCGCTTGATATGAAAAAAGCTGATGTGACCTACAAACCTGGACGCATAAAAGACATCATCCAACTGAAAGCTGACGCCACAATGCCAGAAGGAAGCCTTGACACGACCTCTCGTAAGACAAAGATACCTCCACTACCCGAAGAAGGCAGTGGCGTTGATGTAGACGTTGATAATTGCAAAGACCTCCTATTGAAAAACAAGCCGAAATACCCAAAAAGATTGGCACTATCCAGTCTGCCTTACCTCCCAGTCCATAGTCTGAACTCGATAAACAAGATCGAAGACGCTAGCGATGATATGGCATTGCTCTCAAAGTATGAAAAATTGAAAAAATTCCCTTCGATTAGAGAAAAATGGGAGCGACTTTACCAGAGGGTAAAGAGTGATGAACCGTCGATTATTGTCTCAGTCGATGAAGAGAAAAAAAGAAAGCAATCAGTAACGACTCAGGAGCCTGCGCCTCGAAAGCCTTCGCGAATCCTTGGAGGTCCAGGAAACACACTGGGAAATCTGCTGGGAGCGAGAGATAAGAGAGATTCAGGGATAAGTAGTCATAGGACACAGACGAACAATACTAATAAAACGACATTGGGAGCTAGCGAGTTGCCGAAACTACCTGCGATTCGAAGCCCTGTTCTCAGAAAGGACTCGTTGCAGACGAGCAACCAATCAACTGACCTACCAAGCTCCAAGATACCTTCCAAAAGCATTCATTATTCAATGCGATCCCATCCATCCACTCCTTTCATCCTGGATGAAGCCTTAGAATCTTCCGCATTGAATATGCTAGGCAATCTCTACCCACTCTCCGTGAAAGCTTACGTCCAAAGCGATTTGGACAAAGAGGCGAAAAAACCTGCCTACCAACCGAATTTCGTGAAAGAAAATGATGAATATGCATTGATTCTGGCTGAGGCTGTTCATATTATGGTGAGACAAGCGATAGAGAACGAGCAGCAAGCTGAATTCAGAGAAAAATTGGGTTTAAAAGTGAAAGACTATTCGAAGTTTTGGCCTGCGCTATTCGAACCTTTGAAGTCGAAGTTCTTTGACCTTATATTCAAAGTAATATATCATTGCACTGCCCTATAACACTAAATATTTTGATATAATAGAACTATTTGTTTAAAATACGAGTGCATAATCTGAAGGAGCTGAACAGCGGGTTCGAGTGCGGAGAAATCGTCAATTTGATCCTCGGGAACTGGTAAATGTTACCTTTGAATGGGATGATAATGGAATGTTTCCGAAAATTATTAGTTTATCAAATCAACCTATCAAGAATTACTTGCCCAACATCATTGAGATCTCCCGCAAATATTTCCCATTCCTTGTCAAACAGATCATTCATAGCCATGCCTGGGTACACAAGAAGGACATAAAGGTTTATTTACAGACCCATGTGGTAATAGCAGTTCTTCTCTAGCAATTCCACTAACACTGCTCCAAAAAGGTTCATGAACCCATTGGACCAGCTAGGATTATGCTTGTGAAAACTCTTAACCTCATCCTTAAAATCGATAAGAAAAGAGACTCGTTACTACACGAAGAAATCAATGACACGCTGTCTCACACTCTAATTTTATGGCTTTTTACGTACAGGTATGATACAGAAACTCAGTCATGCATGATAAATAATTTTCCGAAACACAGGACGAATAATCTCTATCAGAATGAGTTTTACAACTTCGTTGAACTGAGCTTCAGACTGCTGGGAGAAAAGCACGCTTTGGACGTGCTCTTGAAGCTCGAATTATTGTCAAAGATGCATAATTTGCTCGGAGACATCTACCAAAACGGAGTCAAAGTTGTCAGCGCTCAGACGGAATCGTTAATCTGCTGCTTTAAGAGAATCATCAGATTCGTCAGCACGCTGATGGTAGAAAATCAAATTTTAATAGGAAATTTACGGACTCTTTTTGATAATAGCAAGAGAAGAATTATGAAAATCTCAAGAATCAGTTAAGAGCGAGCGTAAGCTGGAGTGAGCTCCAGGCTCAACTTGATCCAAAGCCAACAAGTTCGAAAAGATCGACTAATAAATTTGATGATATAAGCGTCATTGCAAGTTCGAGTCTTTTAAAACAGGAACAGCCCAGTTCATTAGGATTGACTTCTACCTCTGCTAAGCAGATTAGCACTACATCGCCACAAAAGATAAAGGAAAGCAATAGTGCTATAATCCTTCCAAAGCTTAATACGCCTCGAGCAAGTCACCCGAAATTGGATGTTCCGAAAAATCAGGAGTTGCTCCCAGTAGCAAAGAATGGTATTAAGAGCCAGAAGCAGGGTGAATTAAAATCGTTGATGATTACGCCGGGAGCGTCTGGCGACCTTCAAAAGAAAATGAATGTTCGCTCCAAACCAAATCTGAAGATTCCAGCCGATCAATTTTAAATTTTTTTAGACATCTAAAATATCATTTTTTTTTTTTGAACCTTAGAGTGGAAAAAAAGTGCTAATATTTATATAGTAACTCAACCATCTTAACAAATCCATCCTTTCAAATATCAACTTTGAAGGTAAGAAAAATAGTGTGGATAGTTCACGATTACGATTAATTGGATCTAATAATTGTGCGCCATAAAACACCAAATATGCCTTCTCTTCATGGTTCACATATATATATGATTCATATGTAAATATCATGTAGCTTTGAGTAATTCGAATTACATTCCAATGCAAAATTGATTGCTTTTTAATCAAGCACTTTACAGAGTTTTCTTTGTTGCGCAACTCTAGGAGACTGTGAAAGTCATTATCCTCAGAGAAAGTTTCATTTAATACTCGAAAGTTAAGCAATAATTTATTTCGGTCAGCTGTTACTGTATCATTTAATCTCATCTGATGGAAATCTGATCATACTATGAATCGAAGTTTGACTACATTTTTTTTTTTACCTACTTCACGGAAGTTTTAAGGTGGAATGCCTGGTCTCCTTCATAGAGTATTGTATTATTCTTGATAAACTATGAGTGCGAGAAGGAAAAAAGAGAGATCCCTATCATTGTTGAGAGAATTAAGAATCGCAAATGTACACAATTCTGATCACTAGAGCTCAGAATATCTGTGCTGTAAGCAATACTTGATGAAATAGGTTACGCCTTGAAGACCGAACCTCTCATCTTGATATTTCTGAAAATTGGACTCAAAGATAGTGTTATTTCAGATCAAATATCTGGGTCAGAATTTAGCAGAACAACAGCAGTAAAGGTGCTGACTCACAATCAACTCCCGACACATCAACACTACTCTGCTACTCTGGTTTAAATGTGTTCAATTCTCATCGATTTCTTAATAATTTTCTAACAACCATGCTTCCAAAGATCTGGGTACCAAAAAAACGCGGCTTCACTCTTGGTTTTTCAAATCAGCCTGCCCAAACTATAACACGCTCCCTTGTCTTACTGGGTAGCAAAGACCTCTTTATAGCTTTCTCAAACGGCACTTGGCTTCTTTATTCCATGGAGAACGACAAAATCATCAGACAAGGTGAGGTAGAACACGTTGTCTGGCATGAAGACTTAGTACTCAAGTCCCCCTGCGCTATCGGCCAGGATCAGATCCTTTACATGAATTTCAGCACCCATCAACTCGAGTGCTTGGATCCTTACACAGGAGAGCTCGATGCCGAGTGGACAAGAAAAATCCTCAAAGAAGGGAGATCTTCGAGCCTTGAAAAAAAATCTACAAATACAGGCTTCACCGGTTATGACGTTCGTAGGTTTCACCATGCAACAATAGAAGTGCTAAATACGTCGAAACTGGTGGGAATCATCGAGCTAGTGGAGTACCAGACTCCATATGACCTTCGCACGAGTCAAAACTATCTGTTTACAGTCTATTCTAGAAATAGCAAAAGGCCAATGGCGTCCATTACGTTGCCATGGACAGAGAAAAATATATCCCTGAGTAAAGGAAACGAGGAGGATGTTTTCATCTTTTGGAGTTCAACTCATCTCTTTTCAACGAATTTTCATATATTTAGCACGAAGCAAAAGCAGCGAGGCATTATCAAGATCTCCTTTGAGAATGAGGACACTTTTTTCAGGCCTATTCTTTATGGGTGTTTTCCTTGGCAACAAAACGAAATCATTCTATTTGGGCAAGCAGATACAGATAACTTCCCTTTCAAGTACAGATATAATCTCAAAACACAACAATTTCAAGTTCCCATTGGATTTTCTCATCGTGACGAGGATGAACGGCAGGTGTTGGAAGAGGTATTATCGGTAGATTCAACGAAGAAAAATGTCTTGCTGACGGAGATAGTTGGCTCAAGTTCACGGAATATTGTATTATTTAACGATAGAGAAGGGCGAGCTGACGCGATCTATAGTTTCTCGATTGAAAGTAGCTATATTGGAGATGCGAAGAGTGGGATGATCATGGAGTATGAACGAAATCTTTGCGAAGTAGCAGAAGAGCATTTAAATAAGGAGTCTTCAAATCATAAGATTCAAACGAAAATAACGATAAGTCGTGCGGTTACACTTGAAATTTTTCTGTTGTACATGCTGAAGAATGCGAAGACCTCCCAAGGTGAATCATTTCTTCAGTTTTATGGGAATGTGTATTTGGCAAAGAGCATCGCTGAAATGTTAAGGAAGTACTAAGTGAATTGCTTGAAATTTGATATCATTTTGAAGTTTTACAGGGGCTTTGTTGCTTTTATAAATTTTTGATTTAATCTAAAGAGTAATCTCACTAACCTTGAATATTTGGCTTAATATATAAATGCTTAGCTTGACTTGGCGTCGGAAAGAGTGTATCGCAACAAAGTTATTAGAGAGAATTTGGAATTTGCAGTAATCTAATCTCTATACTCCCAAATTTGTATTACAAACGTTAATTGATATTATTATTTAGAGTATTTATCTTCTCCGATGGCAAATTGACACTATACTCCCTGTTTTTTTGTCGGCTATTGTAAATTGATCAATTGAATTATTGCTTTCCAGCATTGAACTGGAAATTTGATTTTGATAATGAGGATTATCACACAAGTAGTTCATTTCCCAATACTTTGCATTTAATTAATCCTTAGATTCAATAATATAGACTAATGATTTTGCCAATCTTGCTTTGAAGTGGATACTACCGATACAATACAAATCAGTCCTTTGAGCTTTTATTTGAAATATACATTACCTTTGCTAATTTCCTCTTTGTCACTCATTTGGGATACCATTTACTTCTGTGCAATTGTCAACTCTCAAGTTCAAGGTGGTTATTTTATTGATGTTTTCAATAAATTAAAGAAAATTAATTATTATTTAATATAAGCAGATAATTCATTAAAAGTCTGTGAAGGACACATTGCCATACTAATTTAAAATTATTTATCAGAAGTAGTTTAAAGACTAACTGAAAATAAATGAAAGTAGATAAAATTCCAACTTCCTAAGATCAGGAGAGGGAAAATGCTCTCTTTACCCTCTCTGCATCAATAATTCTCTTCAACAAAAGCTTTCACTTTCTATTGAAAAGTGTCTCCACTGAGTAATTTTACTTCACCCAAGTAGAAATATAATATTTCTGAGTATGAAAGAGTTTATGATGGACAAAGTCTGCAATTATCTGTTCTTAACAATTTAAATGTTGATGAAGATGGCACCTAATCCAACAACTTCACCTATTAATACTCTTTAAATCTTATTCGATAATAATATTTCAAGTTTATTAATCAGGATAAATACTCTTATTCATCTATACAGCATATTTTGCTTTGCAAAATCATTAGTATGTACGGGTGGTTAAATCCATCGCATGAAATTCATGGCATTTGAAAAAAATGTTAATAGCCAGAATGTTTATATGGACATTTCTTCTCCTCATTATTCCTCCTGCTTTGTCCCTTCCTGCTCAGATTGATTAACCTGAGGATGGCTCAACTGAGATTGGTTGGCCAAAGTTTGAACCTGACCATTAGACTGCGTTTCTTCTGGAAGAGTTTCCGCAAAGACTTCGAAAGCCTCTTTCAAATTTTCAGATGCTCTTCTTCGCTCTCCATCTGTCGCGTCTTGAAAACTTTCTTCAAACTTAATTTGAGGGCTGAGATCTTTTGAAAGGGTATGAGATTCATCAGCGTCCAGTCTGTTTTCTTTCTCTATCAAGCCTATCGCAGAAATTTGCTTCTCTTTTCCTGCCAATAAGGACCTGCTTGCTTGAGAGAAATGCGAAGGAGAATAAATTCCTTCGATCTTCCTTTTACGAGTTTCGTTCCCATGGCGACGAGATTGATCCTTTATGTCCTCCGAGTCGTTCAGTATGTCTTGGCTTCTTATATCAAGTCGCGGGAAACCCCCTGGATGGCTGAATAAACCTGCTTCTGGGTCCCTTGAAGCAAATGAGAGATTATGCGAGTCTCCTATACTCTCCACTCGAACACTGTGGTGAAAGTCCTGCTGTCCTTTTGGACTGAGTTCTTGTGAAAGTGAGATCTTCCTGTGCTCATTCTGTGAGTTGGGTTCATGGCGGAGACTGGCATTTTCTTTCTCTTCTTCTATTATTTCAGGTTCAGGGTTTAGTAATTTCTCCATTCTTGTGAACGCCTCATCAGCATTTACTAAGGATTCAAGTTTTTTCTCTCGTCGTTGAATAACGTGTCCACCTGCCTCTGCCTCAAGATCGACGGTTAAACTCTGAGGAAGATTATCAAAATTCTGATTCGGAGCTAATTTAGAATTGCTCTCTTTTCCCATCCCGGTGTCTGCCATTGGGGTAAAATCTGCTTGAATGAAGCTAGGATTCCCATGAAGATCGCCAGCTTCAGCTACTCCTTGCATCTCTTCGAACAGATTTTCCGATTGGAACCTATCCTCGTTATTTGTCGAGATTTTTTTCGAACTATCAGGCTTTTCAACAGAAATGTCATTCTTGAGGCTTCCCTCAGGGTTGGCTTCTGGGTCCATCTCAATCTGTTTGATGGGAATTGCTTCTTCTGGGACCACGATTGCTTTACTTTTGCTGGTTCCGGCGATTTTATGGAAGATTTTTCCAACAAACTTCAACTTTCCAAGGAATTCGATATTTGCTCGGATTATTACTCTGATCCAGTGCCCGAAAAAGACGACATTGATGGCTACAATAGCGAAGAAGAAAACCCAATTTACTGCGGAAGGGAGCGAGCCTACCAATTGGCAATGAGTGATTCAATTATCAAGTAGTGAGTGATACCAGAGGTGAAATAGACTCCACAATAGAGGGTTATAGTTGCACTAACAAGCGCTTTGGTTTCCATGGAATTGAGGGCACGATCTGAATAAGGCTGACCCCATATATGAGCCAGCAAGCTTACGAAACTAACTCCCAACACTGAAAGTGCCTGATACAGGAGTTCAGATCTCAGTAAGGCTAAGAAGGCGATTTTACCTGGAGTTGGACGCCGTAGGCGACCATGAAAACTGAGATGAAGATCATAAAGAGCTTTCTGTACAATACAACGAACTCCCTACATAGACAATGCAAAAAAGTGTGATGAGGGGAGAGATAAACTGCTGATTACCAATAGTAGCGAACTCGCGAGTACCCGTCATACAAAAAGCCGTATTTCTTCTGAAATTCAGGATTGGTGAGGTCATTTTGGTTCTTTCTCAGTAGCCAAAAGGCAAAAACGGGAATTCCAAGGCCTATTGGTAGCAATCAATAATATCATCAGTTCAAAGCATTTGAAAAAAAAGTCTAAATCACCCCAGAAGATCAGCGACGGCAAGGCCACCATGAAAACCCACTTAAGATGAGTACTCTGCCAACATTGTATCTCAAGGTCGTTCTCGAGATAATACTCATAGGTATCAGTGTCTCTCAAATTTTTACACCTAAATAATTGATTTCTCAGCCACTATTCGACCTCATCAAAGACTACCTGAACCCAAGGATCGACGTCTGTAATATGGTCGTGTAGAGCGTGAAAATGAGAATAACGATTGAAGTCACGACCTTCATCCGCAGCGAACTCTTATGCTCGCAAATCTTCTTCCAATGTCGTTTTAAGTAAATCATTGCCCATACCAGTGTACACACCAACGCTATCATAATCGGGCTCAAAGCAATAACGATCAACTTCGCAAAGAACGGCGACATCGAGTCTCCGATGCCAGCTTGGATGATGCAATCCATCGAAAAGATCTGCGAGGAGCTCGATGACACTGTATCCTGCACAGAGAAAAACTGCTCAATCTGATCCGGCCAATCAAAGTTAAAGCTTGCTACAATCGACACAAGCTGCAAATAATTCATCAAAATTCTGATCAGCACAGTGGTCATTGTCTGATCGTTTGTACCGGCCGCGATCTTCTCGTTGGATTTTAGGGCATTTCGGATTGTGTAGATCAGGAATATACCAGCGCCGATGATCATAAGCACTAATAGCACCCAATACGACGCGTTATTTGAGCACTTGACACAGTATTTGGATTGCGATTTCGCCCAGCCAGAAATACAAGAAGCGCATAGGTTGCCCCAGTACCCTTTTTCGCACCATCCGGTGAGACAATACGTCGAATTATATGATTCTTTGCAGTAATACTCATCCTCTGTGATATTCGGGACGGTGGTGAGCAGACGGCGAGTCGATGAGGTTGAATTGGTAGAATTGCTGGTGTTATCCGGATTGTATTTTCCTAAGCAAGCCGCGGTGTTTACACACTCGATAGCCGCTCCAGCCCAGCCATCTAGTCTGGAGTATCCAGCAATCGGCGCTACTCTATCTCCACCATCACATTCTAAGGTCTCGTTGCATTGGTAGCAATACCCTTTGAAAGAAGGGTCAACTGTGTAGTAGCCAGCGGGACAGGCGCTGCACATGGTTCCGTCAGTACTAAATCGCTCTCCTCGAGAGCAGTTTCTAAAGTATGGGTAAAAGACGAGGTATGGGTCGAAATAGAATGAGGATGCTCGGAAAGGGCGGCTCGTGTAAGTAGTATTCATGTAAAGAAGCGAGCTTGACGTCACGCTGGCCTTGGCATAAGAAGCGGGGTAGTACACCGCCAGGAAGTCGTAGAAGATATAATAGCCGTTAATAGCTTGGATAGAAGAGCCCTGTGAGATTGAGAGGGAGTATGACGTCATTGAGGTCATTGAGACTGTTAAGATACTGAGGGAAAGAACATGTTATTAGTGACACCTATTATTATAAGAAAAATCTGTTACCTTGTGTTATCTGAATGGACTTGCTGGTCGAATTCATCATACAGTCCGATAACTATCGGCGGAAGCGCGTCTTCTCCTGATTCACCGCTCACTAGGTTCGAAACGTTAACGGATCCCTGTGTAACCTCATACAAACGTCGTCGAGACGATGAATAAGCTGCGGAATAAATAGATTCGCTAGGGTCTTCTATAATCTTCAATTTGATAGGATAGCAGGCTTTATCGGGACCGTAAGGCGCCGAATTGTCGCTGTACATGATGCCGTTGTCAGTAAACGCGGCTTTTGTGAATGTTATCGCTCCGCCTTCGTATCTCGCAGAGTTATTCGTCATCGTCGTTGACGAAATTGTCAGATCACAATTTGTATTCGGGCAATCCCAGTAAATACCTCCTCCCGAAAAATCCGCATAGTTATTTTGAATCGAGTTGCCTGACAGTGTCGCTTTGATGTAACTGTTGGAATTAGCATGCAGATAGATTGCAGAGCCATTCAGCGCCCAGTTGCTATCGAAAGTGCTGCCTGTAATCTTTACAACGACGTTTGAAGAGTAATAAGAAGACGAGTAGCTAATGCTGACGGCTCCGTACCCAACACTGGTGGAATAAAGATTTTTGAAAAATGAATTGGTTATCGTGGCAGATTCACACAACGCGCAGATGACACCGTGCTGATCTGAGGCCGAGCCCGACGTAGTACCGTCAAACGTTGAATCGCTGATTTCAAGCGTTGAGCTGGTTATATACACGCTCGCTCCTGAAAGCACTCCTGTAAAAGTAGATGAAATGATGTATAAGGCTTCACCCTCAGAGTAAATATCACTGGCAATATTACCCTTGTTTCCCTTAAAAGTACATGAAGTTATTGTTATCGGAGACTTGGAATAGACCGCCGAGCCCGTTGAAGACTCGTAAATGCAACCTTGAAACGTTGAGCTCGTGATATTCAGAAAATATCGGTTGGAATCTGAGGAAATTGCTGAAACCGAAGCTTGCCCATTAGTGAAGGTACATGAAGTGATTTGTACTGGTGAATCGAAAACGGTCAAGAAGCTGTACTGAGCAGCGGTCACAACCGATTCAGTGAAGGTACAGCTAGTTAAGGTAGCGGTGGATTGAGCCTTAGTTACTGAGAGGAGGTTTGTGCCTAGAGTCGCTTGATTTCCAGAGAAAGTGCAGCTCGTGAAGAATAAACTCGAAGGAATGTCGGCTGATATCGCGCCTGAACCGGAAGAGGCGACGTTATTACTGAAGGTTGAGTAGCTGATTGTCATTACGGCGAGCTTCGTTGAGAAAACAGACTGAGCCAGCGCTTTGTTGTTGCTGAAAGTAGAGGCGTTGATAAAGAGGGTCGAACTATTGACATCCATGATTGGGGAATAATCAGCCTTGTTATTGGTGAACGTAGAGGAAAGAATGCTTAGCATGGTAACAGAACTCGCATAAATCAATCCGCCAGTGCAATTGGTGAGCTGGCACTCGTTGTCTGTGAAGGTGGAGTCGGAAATAGTGGTGGTACCTGATAGAACGCTAACCAAAAGCGCAAAACTCTGCTTATTCCCACTAAAAGTAACTTCGTTAAAAGTGGCCTGACCGCCTGACTGGTAGATAAAGAGCGGGAACGTCAAAGAGCTGAATGAGTCTCCAGTGAAGGTGACAGTTGCAGTGTCCAATAGAATAATGCAGGGAAGGTTATTGCTGGAAGAAGGTTCGCTTGAAATCAGGCTCGCTGTTTCGTAATAGGAAGTATACTGCGTTGACTGGTTAAATCCCAGATTTTGGAACGTGTTGGAGGTAAACGCGATTTGGACAGCGCTTCCGCTGATTTTCCCCCACCCGAAGTTATCGGTGACAGTTGAGTTAAGGTGACTGAAGATATTATTTTGGAAATATATCTGAGATACTCCTGATAGCGCGTTCTCAGACGCATCGATATAAAAGGCCGGAGACTCCGTTACAAATTCTGTGAACGTATTTTGCTTGAAGACAATAGTCGCGCTCTTGTAGAACCTCACTGCGTTGTAATTTCCTGCGACAGTAGCTCGCTGAATCGAGTTGTCATACACATATACTCGTGGTGAGGCCATAGTCATCTAATAATATTTATGATTAGTGGATCAACCTTAAAAAGACAATAATTTACGCTTCCACCATTTCCGGCTCCGAAAAAAAGCACAGGCCCTGTGATATCTGAAAAAATATTGCTCGCAAGAGTGAACTTTGAAGATACGACGCTATCCCAAGCATTCTCGGGGTCGCAGATCAATGCAATAGCAATTGGAGACTCCTGGGTTGGTTTTGTCGGTGTGAGCGAAGATGGTATCAATGTCGACACTGTAATACTCTCAAAGCTATTTCCCGTGAAATTTGCTGTCCCATAGAAAGGATTCAAGAGACACTGACCAGTGTAATCGCTGATATTGTAGAACGTCGAGCTGCTGATCTCGAACTGCAGGAGGTTCGCATTCGAAAGCGTTTGGTAGAATTTATTCGTATCCGCAAAGTTTAAAATAAACGAAAACTGTCGATATTCCGACTGCCACCACGAGTTCAACGTCTTCAAGTAAGTAGATACCGAATAAACGTTAGATGTGTCCGTTGAGTCAACGGTATACGTGAACGACAGAGCAATATTGCTGAATATCGTATTTTTCGCATTGATCCCGAAAATCAGGTCATAAGCTGTGTAATCATTAAATAACGAGGGCGTATACATGCTCAAGAAGGAGGAGTAATAACTCAACGAGATCAGCGGGAAGATGTTATAGTTAAAAACTCCATTCACTGGGTCCTCTGTGGCAAGATTCCAACCATAATAATCCGTGATTTTCGTGTCGGTAATCGAGATATTTCGAGCGAGCATTTCGTAAAAGGTGATCGCACCACCGAATTGTAGGTCGTCTTGGAACCGCGCGACATTATTGGAGAAATCACAGTTTGAAATGCTGACGAAAGCCCCGTTTTTAAAATGAACTGGACTCGATTCTCCCATCATCTTGCGGCCATTGAGCGTTTGGCTGTAGAATCTAGCGGAACTTATCAGCTTGTAATAAGCGTTTGCCTGGAAGTTTGGAGACGTGATGTCGATGTATTTTCCATAAGGAACGCCGTTGTCGCTAAAAGTGCAGTCGGTGATTTGAACGTCATGGAAGCCCTGGATATACAGCGCGTTTGAAATCAATGCGGCATTATTAGTGAACGTGTTAGATTTGATGAGAAGTTTATTTGGGTCTAATATTGCTGAGAGCGTCGTTCCGTTGCTTAGAGCCAAATTATTCAGGGTTGAGATCGAAGACTTATCCGAAACTCTTTTCATGTATTGGGAAAACTTGGTAAGGTAAGGAGTTGACCCAGAAGTCATCGTTTGTCCTGAGTCTTCCACAATGGAAAAGGTCGTTGGGTAATATTCGCTAAACTTGGTAAAGGATCCGGAATAACCGCTTCGAAGTGGAGAACCTTCGCAGCTTAATATCACGTTTCCGAGGGTATTCACACAGCCTAAGTTATTTGAGAAGGTATTACCTTTCAATACCACTCCTGATATTCAAGTTAGGGACATCAGCTCAATTCAAAAGATCCTTACCAGTACATCCCATCAACGTCACATCCTCAGCCACTTTCGTTATAATTATCGAGCTGCCCATTACTTTCGCGAAATTGTTCGTAAACATATTATTAATAATCGCTATCCCTTTCGAACCTAGTTTAAACAGCGCACAATTATACTCACTGATATATAACCAGTAATAATTACTTGACGTTTCAAAGCCATTGAGATACAAAGCCGTTCCAGTCAATCCCACATTAGAGTCAAACGTGCAATCTGAAATCGTAAGACCTCCAGTCATGTTTCTGAGATGCAGCACCGAGGATGTCGCGGAAATAGGCCATTCTAAATATCTCCGGAGATGCTTATCGAGGTGATGCTTGTATGACGATCGGAAATGAATTGGATATGTAGTATTATACGCCAAGGCGAGTCTTGCAGGATCCGTAGGTGGGTTGACTTCGTTCACCTGTTCGTCAATGGGACCAAACACATTGCTGTGATTGAAAGAACCTCCGTAGCTGATATCTCCGTTGTATGTTGTCTGGAACATAAAATCTCCACAGTCTCCATCGGCGTCTGGCACAGTGATACCATCAGCCGCTATCTCAGCTGAGGTAAGGTTCGGGTAGGGCGGATTCGCAAAACTTCTCATATTTCTGTTGAAATAAGTTTAGAAACGAGGGTATATTTGATATTTTTACTGGAATTTCGAGCCGAGTATTTCGACCGGACCATCGAAGTTATCGAGAAATAGGACCATTCCCTCATTACGGATGGCGCTTTGGTCGCCTCTGCTTTCGGTGAACTTTTGCGTCGTGCTAGATTGGATATTATAATTGTAATTGATGAAGCTTGAGTCATGGATATATAGCGAAAAGCATTCGGATAAGCCACTGTTGTAAAATTGGCAAGTTTTCACTTTTGTCGTATGAAAATGGTAGTTCCTGTCATATTTTGAGAAGCTACTTGCGATCAACCCATACGGCATGAAGAAAGTGTTGAAATTGCAATTAGATAGGACGACTTTCCCTCCAATTCCATCGAAAGCAATGAAAGATTTGAAGTAGTAATGGTTATAGAAATTATTCACGGTCACATTGGTCAGAGTCAGCGTTGGAACCGTCTCAGGCGCGTCAGTAAGGAACTGTAGCTGGAAAAATCCGTTCGGGCTATCCATCCCGTACACGGTTGTGTAGTTTCCAGGAGGCTCAGCGGTTGTTCTGGCTGTCCCACTGCATGGTGTTGTGTAACCGGTGTTCGAATAACAAGGCGCTGAAGAATCCGTGTTAATGAGGTCGCTGCCGTCAATTATGACGTTTTGAATCGTCAGACTCTTGCTGACGAAGAAGTTTAGACTATGGGATTTCAGCCTCAAGACTGGACTGTTCCCTTCAGCAAAGCAATAGGCGTCAAACGCAGGATCGCCACAGAGAAGCGGTAGCATCGTGACTTGGACATTTGCGCGCTCGAAGATCCTTTTGACGAGAATTGAGAAATCATTTGGAATTAGCGTCGTTGAGGTTGAATTGTTCTCAAGGATGTAGAATGTCTGAGTCGCCGCGCTATCATCAGTGGTTTTCCTAATGAAATAAATCGTGATATTTGCAGAGACCACGTCGTTCAGCTCATTAAGTATCTATTAGAGAAGAAAAAACGAGAAGAGTTAGAATCCGAGCTGTATATAAATAAGCCATTACTTCGTAAGCCATTTGGTTAAAATCACAGCAAGGGCTAGAAGGCGATGGAGTATCAGTTGCAGAGCAAGCATTTCCACAGGAGGGGCTGAGATAGTAAGTCCGGTTCACAAATTGTATTGTCTTGGCTAAAGTCATAAGAAATTTATGATTAAGATCGAAATATTTTAATTAATTTACAATTGTTACAAGCATCATTTCCGTTCGATGAAATTGCGGTCACTGCTGTGGCTAAGGTATTGAATCTTTTGTGTGTAATTTTGCATTCTTTGCACTTCGTATTCGGTGGGTCTGTCTCCCAAGCACCAGTTGCCGTCGATGCTGAACTGCATGTGTAGCAGTTTACATTAGCGCAGCCTTCACATAGCGCTTTCTGTGGTGGTGGACCTGAGGTCGAGGTATAAGCCACCTCAGAATAATTGTAGCAACCCCAGCCGCAATAGCCAACCCAATTAACCTTTTGACCTATTCGAGAAAGTAAGGCTCGAACGAAAGAAATCAGATTATTGCAGGTTTACGAACAATTGTAAGCGACGATGCGCTATTTTCGTACTGGTCAATGGGATGAGAGGTAGAAGAGCAATCTTGGCAGTCATACTTAGAAGATGTCACATCTGAGCTGCAAAATCGGTCCGATGCATTGTAATAAGTTGGATAAGGGTCAATCCAGCCCTGAAAGTTCGCCACGGCGAACAGAGAGCCGCCTAAGTAGTCTTGCATTGTTCCGAACTTTACGCATGAAGGCGTGCTGCTGGTTTCTGAGTATGCGAGAGAATAGCCACTTTGACAAATATAGCAAATGCCCCCATAAGGGTCGCAAGTGCCGCACCGCCAATCGTCACTAGAAGAACAATAAGGGGTTTGCTGGGGCAGCACAGAGGGTATTAAGCTTAAGACAATGAGGAGTAAGGTTGGTAAGCCTCGGTTCATCGGGTTTTAAAATTGAGATTACGATTAAATTTTTACTTCAAACACTTTTGCGTGAATGTAAATAAAGTGAATTAAGGCAAAACACACAAAATATAACATGATGTTGATTCGCTTCGATCAAATTTAGCTCATTAATATTTGAGTTCTATGTTGCTGATGAGATCGTCTCGGGGACAGGAGAAGTTATTGGAGGGAAACTAGGGCCCCAGGCCACGACATTGCCTGAAAACGTTCTAACAACAACACTCTACGCTATATATAGAGTAATACCTAATGTACTCAGAAAACTTTCTGAGAGTGAGCTAATCAAGGAGCTAAGTTATTCTAAGGAGCTGGCTGACATTTTTTCACACCTCATTAGATAAATGCGAATACAGAGAGGTCTGCGGTCAGAAAAATGATTTTGGAAGCCATTCTAAATTTAGAATGCGTGACTGGCTTTGGCCAGCGAAGTAAAATCTCATTCTTTTCTAAATGTACTGATTTTTCTCGCGAGAAAAGGTATTGCCGGTATCATTTGAAATAAGTTTCCCAAAAAGAGAAAGATTAGCCTAAATGCTACATTTTCTGAAGTAAGAGGGGAGAAAATAGCCGGATCTGGGTTATAGGAGAGAAATGGTTCCATCATGCTTTCTGTTCTAACTAGGAAAAGTGAAATGCCTCGCCTTTTATATACTGGGGTTAATCTAGTACAAAACACCTCTTATTAATTAAATCACAGGTTCCATTTGCGAGTCTGAAATGATCTGAAAATATTT
>ENA-UOUE01000707-UOUE01000707.1-compost-metagenome-genome-assembly--contig:-NODE-707-length-25737-cov-18.645207_pt1 | contig 25737 bp, 26 predicted proteins | sample MGYA00238146_ERZ747223 | MGnify/ENA primary metagenome ERZ747223 (study PRJEB28781, sample SAMN06268865) | compost metagenome | isolation source: single cell | place: USA: California, Emeryville, Joint...
AAGAGGTTCGCTTTTCGAAAGCGTCCTTATATGGTAGAACGAGCCTATCAGGTAAAACAAATCATTAGCGGTTTCAAGACTTTCTCACAAATCAACAGCTGAGGAAAGACAAAACGTCATCACTTCCATCGAGATCCACGGTGTGTGCTGTTGTGTTCGGCTATGCGCTGTTGGCAGGATACAACTATCACGTAGAGGTTGTTATGCAACAACCTGAGAGGGCGCTGAGTTCGGCCAGCTTCTATACCATTATTTTTGGACTTGCGGTATTGACCGCCTTTTCAAGGGTAATAAGACCCATGTTACAAGGGTCTTAAGTTTCGATAGGTTCATCTTGGGGTGCATTACCCTTCGGACTGTATCATTGGAGGCCTCTTCGGAGCGCTGATTACAGCGATCTCGGTTAGAATTTTCCAACTCCCCAATATCTTGGGCTGTCCGACCTGTTACGCTGGCGCTTGCTATCCCTCTGACCCTGAAATGCAAATGGATAATACGAACTTCTCATTGGTAATGAAAAACGTTCTCATTACTCTTTCGCTCATCAATGAAAACTAGCAAAATGAAGGAACAGCTGCATTGACATTGGCGATTGGATTCGTGCTCTTCATGCTAATGATTATACCACCTCTCAGATTTTGGGAGAAGGCTGCACCTGTCTTCGGGTATGAGCAATGTTAGTGTGAAAATAACACAATTAAATAGGAGCTTTTTAGCGTGCTTGGTCTCTGCAGCGCTGATGGAATGTCCTTCGGAAGGAGCTAAGGGTTTAAGATACGTTGATATATCTGAAATTCCCGTTTGGAAGGTGGTCTTTGCGATTGTTTTGGGAGAAGTCAATCTCTTTGTTTCGATCATCACTGTGGATAAGTATCGAAAACTAGAAAATCTGTCCCATTTGAGGCACACTACTTGGAATGCGCTTGTTTTCGCGGCGTTTTTCTTCGTATTTTTAGCCCTCATTATTATAGGAAGGCTATTCATCACCTTTTGATTTTGCGAAATTTCATTGCAAATTTGAGATTAACTCTCTGTTCATGCTGTGTTGAGGTCAATAAGATCTGCTCTTCAATAAATTATAAATTGGAATCTCATTCAAAAGATAATAATTCAGTAATACATGCTGATAGGTGAATTTGGTTAGGAATTGGGTTTATGTTAGTTATTTCGTTACGGTCAAAATCATGCAGATATTAATTGACGAGTTGAACTTATTTACAATTTACAACAAAGGAAAATTAGATGTGAGACAAAAAGAAGTACTTTATTATTATCAACATATTAAAATTGCAGCGAGCCCGGAACAACTGCGAAATAATGGAGCTTGGAATTGAATTGCTCTCAGTATTTGTCGTTATTCAATCTAAATCAATACAAAATATAGATTTAGCATCTTAAAGGGATAAATTTTACAGGTTTTTGATTTGAAGATATTTCTCTGAAAGCCGCTGGTAGGCTGTTTGAGACAATTCGCTTTCTCTTAAAGGTTCTTCAGGGATATTTTCTATATAAATTAAATTAACTTCCAAAAAAAAAATCCTTAAAACGATTACCTCGCGCAAATGTACTGGTTTTATAAGCATCCACTGCGCTATTTTTCAGTAACCCTCCTCCTACATTTTCCCCATAGAGATTTATCATCGAGTTATTTTGTGAATTTATGTAATGAGTTCGCGCCGAATGGATAGGTGAAATTTGAACACTTGGATTAATATTCGGAGATAGCTCGCGAAGCGGCGATTTTTCTCGGCGCGACCTATCAGTCAGCAGCTCTTCCTTATGCCGAGATTCATTTAGAAGCTTGATTCTCTTGTGACAATCCTGCAACTGTGCATCCAAAGCACCTATCTAATAATCATCCCCCAAGCAATTGTAACAATTAAAGGGAAAGATAAATGCGTTGTTACTTGATTATTCAACTCATTTTCCTTTATTTTAGAGAGGTTAAAGCTGTGTTCAAAGTCTTTCAATTCCCTTTCTAACTTCTCATTCACAGCTTTCAACAGTCGCTTTTCCTTTTCTAGCTCCTGTACGTTTATTTTCGAGAGGTTAAAACTGTGTTCAAAGTCTTTCAATTCCCTCTCCAATTTATCATTAGCAGCTTTCAGCAGCCGTTTTTCCTTTTCTAGCTCCTGTGCGTTTCTTTTCGTTTGCTCCGCTTCCTGTTTCAAAGCAGAGTGTTTCTTATGAGTTTCAGTGAACTCTTTTTCAAGCACCTCCAGCTCTTGGATAAGCTTATCAACGCGAACTTGATGGGCTTTTTGCATCTCAGCCGCAGCCGCTATATTCGCCTCTTCAAGCTTCTCCAACTGAGCCTGTGTCTCTCCTTTTATCCTTGCTACCTCGAGCTCTTTGGCGGTAATCATGTCCCGCAGCTCTTTCTGCTTCACTTCATGAGCTTGGTCCCTACGCTCAATTTCGCATTGGGCCTCTTTTAAAAGGCTCTCTAGCTTCTCAAGGAGGAGCTCTTGATCCTTTTTCGCACTTTCAAACACGACTATTTGCTGTTTGAGGCCTTCTAATTCCAATGATTTTTTCTCAAGTTCCTCTTGGTGTGCGGTATCTTTCCTATTTTTAATTAATTAACATGGAAGTTAGATCTATCTCTCTCTCTTCAATGATTTATTACTGTGCGAGTGCCGCTTCATGTTCCGTTGCCTGCTGCTGTAACCTTTGGCTTGTCACGTTGATGACTTCTCGAGATTCTGCCTCCACCGTAGTCATTTTGTTCTGTAAGTTTTCAATATCTTTCTCTAACTTTGATATCTTCTCTGCAGATAATTTATTAAGCTCATTCACCTGCGAGGCTTGGCACTCGGCTTTATATAAATTCCCTTGCAGCTCTTCGATAAACTGATCGGTTTTCTCCTTTTCTGCCTGGTATCGGGCAATCTGTTCCTTAAACCGGTTCTGCTCATTAGTCATTCCTTACCAACCGCAATATTAACAAATTGTCTGTGATGTACTAGATACTTGAGTTTAATTCCTCTAGAGACTTGAGTTGCACAGTCAGCTGCGAGTTCTCCAAACAGATTTTCGCTTTCTCCTCAGCGGCTCGCTCTCGATCCTCGTCGAGTCGTTTTGTGAGATCCAAAATGTGGGCATTGTAAGTCGTTTTCAGGGTTTCTACCACAGATATAGGTGCCATTTCTCTCATCTTGGCTTCGCACAAAGACAGCTGCTCTTCAAGCCGACGGATCTCTTGGTCTTTACTCAGTAGGAGACTATCATTGTCCTTGTGAATCTGTTGAAGAAGCTCTTTTAGACTCTCATTTTGCCCTTTTAGGATCCCAAGCTCCATTTTTACATCATTATTCATGATCTCGTTCTTGATAAGCGCATCCTTCTCTCTCAGCTCCCTGCGAAATATGAGCTCAGCGCTGTGCTAATTGCAAAAAATACTTCTGATAGAGCGCCAGTCTTTCATTAAGATCTTTATTTTCTTCCTTGCAGTACGCCAGCTTTTTTCGTAAATATCTATTCTCCTTTTCCAATTGTGAAAGCTAATTATTGTGAGTGAATTAATTAAAAGCTAACACAATATTCTCACTTTGTTTTGAAGCAAGACCGCTTTGTAATTACATTCGTCATCTCGCTGTCTCAGTAAATCCTGGTCGAAGGAGTCAGTATCAGAAAGGCTGGCTACACAAAGGCAATTTACCATGACTTTCATATATTCTCTGCCCAATCCATGGTTTGAAGGTTGCATTGTATGGAGAATGTCATTTTCAGTGTTACATTGGGTCTGGATTGTTGAGGAAGGCTCCATTGTAGTTAAAATCTTGATAATCATTTAGCTGGGTACAGAGGTATTTGAACGTTTACTGAGTTTGAGGTTCTGCCATCGTAATCAAATCTCGCGGAGCTAAAAAAGGTTTAGTAAAGAAGATGACAGGCGAATTTTACAGCTGCCCTTTGGAAGGAGATTGCTCGTAACGGTTATAGGAGGGTAGAGACTTTTGTCTGGTGTGGTGCATAGTTCTTTTTAGCGGAACTATATTTTTATTTTCCTAATAACAAGCTTTGAAAATTAGCCGGTAAAGTGTAAATTAATTTAGAAGTAGCGAAAGCGAGAAATATTGAATGAATAAATCTTAATTGCACTCGCCTGAATGCAACCCTATCATACAGGTTGGTGGGTCAAGTGAAAGCGAGTCAAGAACGCGAATGCCTTCTCGTTTAATTGACTCCTTTACCATAAGTATACTAAAGAAATTGGTTCTAGATTGAGGCATGATATAAAAATATCTTCAATCCATGGATTGAATTCTATATTCCCGTTTTCTCGAAGTTCTTCTCTCAGTAATTATATGGGACATAGTCTTGAAATGAAATGTGAATACATATGAGATATTTAGGAATATTAGCATTCAAGAATAAATGATTTATTTGTGTTTATTTTGAATATGCTGCAGAATTTATAATTGATTAATGTAAATTAAATTGATCCAATTTTCTCAGACCTTTTTTAGTTTGATCGTAATTTTTGAGGCACGATAGCAAGCATACGAAAACCGGGTCTTGTCTGAGAGTTGGGATTATGAACCATCTGTGTTCGAACCAATCGTGAGCAATAAAATAAATTCATTATCGTTGAGAAATTTGAACTTTAAATGAGGTAATCGGCAGCCAAAGAGATCACTGAATTGTACAGATTATTTACCACTGAACATTATTTTTTTGGTATTGGTTCAAACCAACTTAATGTAATTATAAAGAGTAAGTAAATTGAATAGGGTCTTCACTAAATCGTCAATAACTTCAAAGAAAAATTGGTAATTAATTCATAAATTTCTGGAAAGAATCATATATTATATCAAGCAGATGATAGCTGCCAGGACCAACTAGTTCAAAATAGTAGAACAGGTTTGATTTGAATTTGAATGAGGTACTGCTTACAACAATATTAATTAAGCTTGATATTATCAATTTAAAGTCTAGACATCATTCATCAAAAGAAGAAATAGAGGCTACGATAGGTACTATTTCGCAGTTTAATAATACTCTGAGGAGATATATATTCTTCCCGTTACACTGACTGTGAGGATATGCTGATGGTATCCTTTAGTGGACAATATTACTTGAAAGAGTGAATCGAATAGTAATCTTTATTACTATCAATGACCATTTGGAGAGCATCTTTTCGTGTGTTTTGTGACATTTAAGACGCAAAAAGTATCAAAAGTGATCACTTCACTTGGATCGTGCAAGCATGTAAGCCTGTCTTGAGAGGTTTAGCATTCATCTGAGTTCATATTCCTTCAAGGTTTCTACTATTAAATTTGCATAAATTACATTTGCAAGTAATTTTCCACACACACACAGAGCGAATTTCTACTATTTTAGAATGAGAAATGAAGCTAATTTCTAAATGATAATTAGTAAAATTGGTTTATGAACTGTATGGATACTTAAGTTGAGAGTGAGTTGATAAAGCATTATAATTTATTTTTACAGATTTATAGCTTGAAGCTCGTGAAAATAAAACTTCAAAAGGCAGAGATTATGTCTAACTTTTTTGGGTTACACTCAATGACTATATGTTGGCTTCCCTTTCTCGAACCTTTGATTAATTTTTGCGTTGAGTGCTCAGAAAGGACATGTAACTGAATCTTTCGAAGGGATATGAATAGAATTTATTCCTTCTAATAGTGTGTATATACTTTTCGTCTTTAGTTTCTGTAAGATGGCATTCCTTTTTTGTGATGATGGCTCTGAAGGTTTTTTGAGTGTTGCTCATTTGTTCGGTTGATCGTATCAACAAGGTTATCATTTTTGTGCCGCTCCAGACTAGAGACTCATAAATAAACTTGAAAAATGCTTTAAATTAAGTCAACAAGTGTTGCTTGAAAAGCAAGTAAAATTAAGATAAATCAGAGTTTATGAAAATTATTCTCAAGATATAATTCAAACAAACACCAATTCAAACTTAATTAATTCAAAATTTGCAATTTTCACTTTTCAGCTAGTTCACATATCCACTTGTTAACACTGAAACCCAGTTCAATAAATTCCATTTTATCAGCTTCTTTTAACCTGCAACTTGCCTCTCGTCAAAACATGTATAATTTAATTATAAATGAACTCTCCTCTCCTAATCACAACAGGTATTCTGCCTCAAGTTGCTGAGTAAACAATCTAAAATTTGCATATTTAGACCGAAAAAAACTAATGATGACAGTCCATTTCTACATGGAAAATTAATTTTATCTTCTATGATAAACCCCTACTCTGAGTCGCGCTTCTATGAGTATTACTTCGAGAGAGAATATTAATCAAAAACTTTTAAGAGTATAACTTATTTTCCGTGTAAATCCACCTGTATGAATAAATTTACATACGAGAGCCTTGATTATTTGTGCTGGCTACAAACACAAGGAAACAATTTTATTTGATCATGCAAAAGAAACCACTCCCTCTCAGCCCTAAAACCACAAAAATCGATGAACTTCTCAAAGAAAATCAAATCAGATCCCCTATTCCAACAACTAACAAAACGTTAACCGGAACGAAGAGACCCATTTCTAACCTCAAAACGGATCCTAGTGGAGATTTGGCAGGCTATCAGCCCAACGATAAGTATCAATTAAAAGACTCCATTCAGCTGACGAGGGTTAATCTCACAATTAAGAGTCCTCAAGGATCCTTACCCAAAGTAACTAACCAACTCTAAGAGAGGAATATAATGAATTATATCTTAGTTAGCAAGACCTTTGCTACCTCATGAGAGGATTTCTCCGGTGAATGGCAGAGAAACTTACTATAACCTCTCGAAAGAAATAGATAGAAAGGTAGTCGAGCTGCTCAGAACACCAAGGGTTTCAAATAAGAAGATAATTAAAAAACCATCACAAAGCGACACCGATTCGAAATCCAAGGAAAAAACGCAGAAGATTTTCTCTGTTAAATTAACGAAAAAAGAGTCACCGAGGGCGAAAGAGAATAAAAGAGAGGAGATAAATCTCCCAAATGAGTTGAAGGAGAGAATTAGGGTCGTGGACAGGTCGCTATTAGTGAAAAATCCTGAGGGAAGGGCTGGTCCGCATGGCTACAAAGGATATTCGGAGTATCTACACCAGCAGAATTTATGGGGCGCCCGGTATCATGATCAAGCGACTTATAATTATAATCTGTTGATGAAGAAAGTGAGTCCGTCAGCATTGGATTATTCGAAAATTTTTTGATTGTTTTTTATGTGGCTGAGGAGAAGGTCATACGTTTAAAAGAAGAGTTGTGCGAATTTTTTGGTTGCGATTTATTTGAGTTTAAATAAATAATAATGAATACATAATAGAGTCAGAGAAATGCGATAAAACTTTGCGTTTGCAGAGCAAACGAACCCTTCCTTATTGATCCGATATGACACTTTGCTGCCGATCATAGTAGTGATCGTCGATTGAATTTAATTGCTCCCTATGAGGATATTCAGATAACGTACCCGACTCCTTATAAGGCCATAGCTCCATGATAACGATTATCGGCAAGAGCCATTCCTATTGCTTATTTTCAAATGCAACAGTTCCATGATAACGAATTTATTAGGTTTAATTCTTAATTTTTATTCCTGGACAGCGTTCCTTCTCCATAAAATCCTCCGGGTTTGCATTACGCTTGCTGTTCCTATCCTTGAAAATAATTAATATAACACAGCTTATCTTCTATCTTCCAATATCGAATTTCCAAAAGAGTCACCTCTCAACACAACCTAGAGCACCCATACCCGCATTTATAATTCCATCTTTTTAACCCATTATCTATTTTAATTGCTTCAACCTCCCTACCTAAGGTATCACCACCATGATTCTCTCCTTTTCGGGCAATAATATCCAATAATACCAGTTTTAATTTTCTAAAGTTCTTTTTAGAATGTAATCCAAAGTCCACTTTATCACTTCGGGTGAATCTTCCGAATAGTTAAATCAAATAGAATTATTGCTTATTTATACGGAGGAATTTTCACATGCGGCTACCTCTGAAGCTCAACCTCTCTCTCATTAACCTCTTCCGAGAATTCAAAAATTCCGCGTCGTCGTTCTCAACCGATTTTCTCAAAGCAGTCAAACATCATCTCGCTATTTCCAAGTCAAAAGTCTCTTCTGAAGTCATTAAGAAGATAAGTGCACAATTCCACACTGACGTTGAATACCTCATCATCGCAATACATGTAGCTTTTTCGAAAATCGCAAATTTGAATGAATTTATCACCATATTGGACCCCAGTTTCCAACTTTCACCTCTCAATACCGATTTGATGAACAGAACCAACATCTTCAACAAAGTCACGCTTCATCTCGCACTTCAGAAATTCAGTCTTGACCATTCTTCAGAACTCAAAGACTCCGTCTTCTTGGAGCATTTCACCGTTGAATTGCTAATGGACATTACCGAAGAAATTCCAAAAGGACAAAAAGATGTTGTATATATTCCGCTTTCATTGATTAACCTCTCGTTGCACTCGCCGGGTCTGATAGATATCAACTTGTACTGCTACATCTGCGACTCATTAAACAAGGCATATTCAGCAAAACATTTATCATTGCATCCTTGGATATTCCCTAACGCGAAGCTCGTTTCAGATTTTTCAGAGCTCGGGCTTGCAAATATAAAATCCTACATGAGCCTGAGGTTCTCGCAAAAGGACCTCGAAGCGTATATTCAAATCGTGAGCAGCAGTCCAGGCGAGCTCGGTCCGCTTCGAGAGATGCTTCCTGAGCTCGAGACGCTTTTGTTTTATTCCGTTCATTTCCAAAACGCTGAGATTAATTCGAACCTTGAAAGGTTGTTTATTGCGCTGCTGGGCCATCCGCATATCGAGGTAAGAAACCGAGCAACGCTGTTTTTAAACGTTCTTTACGATAAAATGCATTGGGAGTTCCGAGGAGCGCTGAAAGCAAAAGTTGCTTCTGTTGGCGATCCGTTTAAGATTGAATGTCTCGTGGAGTCTGAACCCGAGGATTCGTGCTTCGCTGTCGCGTTGGTTTCTTTTTCGTTTGAAGGGAATAGCAAAGAGGAGGTGCTTTCGTGGCATATCCCGAAAGTAACGCCTTATCAGATGGAGGAGGACTTCAATACTCGAACGCTGATAATCTCGATGGATTTGGGAGCGTTCCCTCGAACAGGGTTTTATGACTGGAAGCTGATGAAATTCCAACGCGGCGGGAAAATCGCGAGTGTTTACACAGGGTTTTCGCATGCTGGGTCGCTGAGCACGTCGATTCAAAAGCTTGAAACGATAGAACGAGGCAATGAGTTCATCCATAACACGAAAGCGATCCAAGGGCGCTATATCGTTCATCCTAAAGATATCAATGATATGCAAATACATGAGATCGTCGCGGACTATCCGGAAGGACTGCCCACGGAGAAGTACCGTGGGACTTTCGCTCGAATCGCAGAAATGATCCCTGGTTATGCGCGGTCTGGGATAAATGCGTTATATGTAATGGGAGTTTACGAGCGTGATAATAACTTGGTGTATGGGGAAGACGGAAGAGTCAAAGCAGCGGCGATAAGAAGGCGTAAGGAGTCGAGTCCGCTGGCGATTACGAATAGAATGCTGCCGAATACCCTGCTGGGCGGCGAAAAGGGTCTGAAATTGATGATTCAGGCAGCGAAACAAAAAGGAGTGAAAATCATCGTGGATTTCACCACGCGTATCGGCTCCTCGAAATTCCATAAGAAATATCTGCCTTACATGCTATCTGTGATCGACCCTTCAGGAAAGAGAGTCCCATTCTTCGGCTCGGATGGAAGGGGATGGGCGTACGATGATACTGCTATTTTGAATTTCAGGTAAATGATAGTTGGCAACCATAGCTAATCTCATGTGCCCTTAGGAAAAAGGAAACTTGGGATTTTCTGATCCAAGAGACCGTTGAATTCATTCGCAAATTCGACATCGACGGCATTCAAATCGACAACGCGGAGACAGTTCCTCAGTATTTCCAGCTCAACGTCGAAGAGCTCACCAGACGCGAGAATGACGGCGAACCGTCCTATACTCGAGAGGAAATTTTCTACGGAAACGTCATCATACCGAACACCGAAAGCGGTTATTGGACCACTGAGTAAATCTATATTTCCCTATTAGAATCCATCATCCCCTTCTAGTTACCAGCAGTCCTTTGCGAATCCTTTCTACGTGAAACTCTGCAAGACGCTATGGCAGAATTTCCCTAACTTGATCATCATCGGAGACGTCATCGGTGGTCAGAACCTCGAAGGACGAGAAGAGAACATCGCACGGTCAGGTATAATACCTCGGTTGTATAGGTTCGCGCCGGTGTTAGCGTCGATTTACGGGCAGCATCTCCACAGAGACGGCTCGATATCCAACACAGAGAAGCAGTCCGTGAACTCTTTGCGTAGTTGGTATGAAAGCGTTCGAAAGGATCTGCCTTCGGGTTCTATCGTGATTCAAAGCACGACTTCCCACGCGTTTCCGTATCCAGCGTTTCTGTTCCGGAGGGCCACTTGGAGCGTGATTGACCTCTTTTTCTACTTGCCAGACCTCCCGATGACCTTCTTGGGTGAAGAGGACGGTCATGCGTTTAGAACGAAGACCGTTAATAACTTTAGAAACGAAGTGTCGAATAAAAGCTTCCAGTCGCCGAGCTCGAGTGCGAGGAAGAAGATGATAAGTAAGTCTTCGGCTGACCTAAACAAGGTGTTGTTCGATACATTTGACGAGATAAAGCTGAAGGAGTCGGTGATAGAGAGCCATTCAATGTCGGAGCGCGCGACGTTGGAGGAGATCGTCAACGGCGATAATCAAATCGCAAAGGAAGCGGCGCCTGAGTACGGATTCGACTTGAAGAAAATTAGACTTCATTACGAGCACCGTCGGAAACTGAGACACGAAAAAGCGGTGTTGAGAGACGGAAAGCTGATTCCCCTGCTCGCTGAGCACGCGGGCGGGTTCCACGCGCAAGTGCTTTCCTTTGCGAGAATTCGAAGGAAGGACCCGACGCAAATGGCGATCGTGGCGATCAATTTCAATAATCATAATGTCTATTTCCATCTAAATCTAAAGAACTTGCGGTATATACTCGACGAGATCGACCAAAAACTCGATAAAGCGGTGATAAAGATCGAAGACTGGGTTGGTACGACTGTTAATGACTACTATACGATCTACGAGTTTCTTTATGGGAGAATAGAGACGTGTCTTAAGGTAAAATACCTCTCTGAGGAAAATTGTCATTGAGTTTACTTTAGCCGCATGCTTCGCTTGTTTGGGGCGCGAGTTTGATCTTCGATGACGACGAGCTCTACCAGAAGACGATTCAGTGCTCGATTGCTCGCATTCAAACGTGTATTATGAAGGATCAGCCGATCAGAGGCAACGAAATCGCTTCTTTGGTAATTAGCTAAATGTTTTATTAACTGAGTTAACCCCCTCAAAGCTCTATCATTCCGTCAAAGACGCAAACAAAATCAGCGAATTCCTGAATAACTTTGGCTACATCCTCAAGACCTATCTGATCCCGAACGAAATCATCCCGATTCGCATATTCAACCTGATTGAAGAGTTCAAACAAGACCCCTCGCTCTCCGGAAAACTCTATGCGTTCTGTCAAGCGTTCAAAGAAGAAAACGAAAAATTAGGCATTGAGCAACAGAAAGAACTCAAACCCGTTATCCAAAGCATCAACCAAATGCTGGACTATAATAAGCTAGGCTCGATCGTCTTTGTCTGCCCTGAGCTCGGAAGATGGTCAACACAAGGAGGACTTGGAGTTATGGTCGACGAGTTGTCCCAAGGGCTCGTTCTGCTCGGAGAGGACGTCATTTGTATCTCACCGTATTACGAACGGAATAGGAAGGGAGAGACGGGCTACCTTGAGAAGTAAGAGCTTATTTATGCTTTACGAAATTAAATGCTTATGGCTCTCTGTAGGGACCCTGACGGGATTAAATACGCGTTCAATATTGAGGTCTTCCTTGATGGGAAGTACGTGATAGGCGTTCATCACGGCGTCGTCAAAGGCGTGAAAGTCTATTTTTTACATAATCCATACGCCTTTCCGTCAGCGTATGCAGACGGTGACGCTAGATACACCATCCAACAGCTAGCCATCATGGGAAAGGTATTATCCAGAATTCATAACCGTAAGTTTTATGACACCTAATAGGCAACGATGGAGCTGCTCTGCTATATTAAATGCGTACCTTCCGTCGTAGTCACCAATGATTGGTTCACTGGGTTGGTCCCTGCTTACGTGAAAAATGGTCATTTTTCTGACACTTTCAAAGAAACGAAGTTTTTCCACGTTGTGCATAACCTCGAACCGATTTATGAAGGAAGAATCTACCTGCAGCCGCACGAAGGCACTTATGACTTTATCCACAAGCTGCCTACTTACCTTTTCGTTGATCCTTACTGGAAAGACATCGCTATTAACCCATCTCGGTGCGCGATCATGTCCAGTGATCAATGGGGAACTGTTTCCGAGAACTATAAAGAGGATCTGTTGAGAACCTCGCCGTTAAGCAGCATCCTTGCATCACATCCGAAGCCGTTTGGGTTCCCGAACGGTATCCCGAAAGAGGTACGTCTTGAAAAAATGCGGGAAGTCTGCAACAACGATAGAGCACTCGCGAAAGGGCTTCTGCAGAAAAAATATTTCGGCTTCGAGCAGCTGGATGACAGCTACATCATTTTTGGCTTCATTGGCAGGATCACGCAGCAGAAAGGCGTGCATCTCATCCTCGAATCGGTCGAGCAACTAATTACCAAGTATAATTGGAAGCCTCAAGTAATGATAAATACATTGATTAATCCTCATATAATTTAACCATCACTAGTTCATTATCGGGGGTGCTGCTAATCTGAAAGAACCTTATGGCTCGTATTGCGCTGGCATGATGGAGGACCTCGCCAAGAAGTATCCGAAAAACTTCTGGTCTGCTCCAAACGATTTCTATACAGGTACTCTACAATGCGTTCTTGCTTCAAACAGCTTATTTTTCGTATAGATGGTGCGCTATTAACCGCTGGCTCTGATTTCGGATTGATGCCCAGTCTCTTTGAGCCCGGCGGCATCGTTCAGCACGAGTTCTTCGTTGCAGGAACGCCAGTTATAGCTTTCCGAACCGGAGGCCTGAAAGACACGGTGAAAGAATTCGAACCGAAAACAAGGAAAGGTAACGGCTTCTGCTTCGAGGACCATAAGCTAGGGGACTTTGTCTACGCTGTGGAACGCGCGATAGCTATATACAAACACAAGGAGCTGCTGACCAGGATTAGAAAGAACGCCTACGAGTCAACGATAGACGTTTCGGACGTCTCAAGGGCTTGGTTGAAAGAGTTTTATCGAATCTGTGGCAAATCTTTCATTGACCCAGCAATGGTGGAAAACCACAAGAAAGCAATTACTCGAGACTGGGACCCTTCGAAGTACGTGGAAAAGCTTACGATCAAGAGATTAGAGCAGGAGGTATCAGAGCACTCGAAACTCCGAGGGTTAAAATACCAAACGCTGTTCTTGCAGTCTCGTGGAAACGCCAAAAAGATCGTGTTTAAATACCAGACAACGAAATTGCCACGGCCAAAAGTCGTTGCTGTGGTTGGTAGTTTTAATAATTGGAAGACTATCTACCCGATGCATTATGACCCGCTCCTCAACAAATGGAACGTGACGCTGAACCTCCAGCCCGGGGAATACTAGTAAGAGTTATTTGTTAACCACTGGTGCTTATTTTTGATGTATTAGTTACAAATTCGTGGTCGATGACAAGTGGATTTGCAGTGACGACGACCCAAAAATAAATGATATAGACGGCAATATCAATAATTATCTAATCGTGAACAAATAATCGAGTAGGAAAACGAGTCTTAGCTCTAGTAATGGGGGTAATAAGATATTATATAAGCTGATTGTATCCAATCTATATCGATTGTAGCAGGAATGAGCTGTCGTAAATGTCCTGCTTATCTAAACATTCGAAAAAATTCAGTTATTTAACACTTATGCTTATGTCTCTAACTCGTCTGTAGAGATAGCGGTTTCAAGAGTTATATCCCTCTCACGTCTTTAATATTAAATCGAGGCAAGGAGGGTTCTATCGAACCCGGGATCGAGGTCATACACGTATAATGCAGAGAATTATTCGATTAAATTTTGATCCTTTTTTTATTTCTTAGCATGCAATAAAAGATCAGAAAATGCGAAAAAAATCAGCTGACATGGTAAATTGCCCCCAAAGGACGCTTTTGGTGTTAATCCATGATTAGAATCCGGGAGACGACATTGTGTTTGTCAACCATAGCGACTCTCCTAGAGAAAATGCGGATAGTTGCACATTTGCAGAGGTTCCGATTATGAATGATCGTGTTGCAGATATTACAGAATATATCCTCGTATCAGACGGGTAATTTTCTTCGTCTTCAACGCAAAAGCCAACGTGTTTTGCTCTAGTCTGATGCAGAGTCACAAAAGCTATAAGATAGTCACACGGAAGAAGGATAATTCAAGTGTAATACAGATCATGCGAAGGTGCGTCTGGTTCAGAGTTAACGAGCGAATTTACTCCTTTGTTTAGATACAGCGATTTCGAATGGCTTGTTTTTCAGCTCACAGAGAAGTATCCTGGCTATATTATCCCTCCGCTTCCAGCGAAGAACATCCTCACGAATATTAACCAAGAAAACGAGGAGTTTATCGAGAGCCGAAAGCATGGTTTAAAGTATTTTCTGCAGAAAATGCTGCAGCACTACCAGCTGCGGTATGCGCCGGATTTTGTGTCCTTTGTGTGCAAAAATGATACGGTTACCACAGCAGACCCAGTGAATTTAAACTAATATTACCAAAACTCTGTAGGAGTTCGGTGTCCTCGTGGAGAAGTCTAAGAAGAACCCGGGATTGATCCCGAAAATAGCCAATATAGTCGATTATGTGTCGTCAGTGCCTGGATATAATTTCTTTTCGAGTATTGTAACAAGCATTTCTGGGTAAGCAGTTGCGTTGGTTTCATTGTGATAACTAATTGGGGTAGAGGGAGCGAGAAGGTAAAAAGAGAGAAAAAAGACATCGATGTGAAGCTGGAGAACTACGAGCGGTACGTGGTTCTCTTGGAGCAGAACGCAACTGATTTGGCCAGCCACCTCAGCCATCTCGTGAGCCTTGAAAGAGATTATTCGAATACAATGATCGATGTGGGAGCCAATTTCATGGAGATAAGTAATTTGATAAGTCGTTACATCTAAGATGCTTACTTGGTGTGATAAGTCAAACTGGATAAGGAATTCCCCCAGGAGAAGGCGGGAACGCTGAACAGCGCGATTGAAAAGGAAGCGAAAATCCAAAAGAGCTTTGCGAAGCAATTGAACGAGGAGTTTGAAATCCGCATTAATGTAAGGCGCGTTTCGAGAATAAAATTGATCAGAATGCTGGGTAGGATATAAGCAGATATGCTGGCTCGGCGAGAGAAGCATTAGAGAGGAGAAGCACGCTTGTAGATGTGATTGGGAAGAACGAGCAGAAGCTGTCAGAGCTGCGAAAGCAGAAAATAGACGTAATTTTTGGAGTTAAATCTCTGAATCTTAGAGGCAAATAGTCTGATAAAATGGAAGAGTTGAAACGCTTGAACGAAGAGAATAAACGCAAGCAGAGTGAAATGGACGCTATTTTGCCCATCGAGCTCGAGAATTTCAAGAATGAAATGAACCAGGAGTTCGCGCAGCTCGTTGAGGAGTTCTCGCAACGGAAAATGGAATATACTGAGAAAGTGAGTCTTTTTTTACCTCTTGCATGGGAATAAACTGTCTAAATTTTATTCAGATTCTAAGCTCTTGGGTCCTGAAGAAAAGCGAATAGACGAGGCTAAGAGTTTTTATTGAGATCAATCTGCTGTGTAAACATAGAAGGGAAAAACCGAATGACGTGTGGTTTTAAATGTGTTATTATATTTAATTAGGCTATGCTTGCTGATATTGATCCTGTTGTTGAAAAGTTTAAGAAGGAACCTGTCTATTGCACTCTCAATAGTTCACGCGTCATTCTGTTTCAATGATTATTAGCAATATTTGTCTTATGTTTGCTTCTTCCCCATGCATTATCGAGGCTTTTGAGCGAGAGTCGGGATTTGCGTTGGGTTTAAAGAGAGATACCTGAATAATGCTGCTAGATTCTTCTTTTTCTTTGAAATGTAGCTGATATTATCCACGATCGATTTTCAGTGGAAGCAGCAGGATGGTAATAGAGAACTGATCATTGAATGTAACAGAGCGCATCAAAAAAGCGCGCGCACAGCTCAATTATTTTGACCTCAAACAGTTTTAGCGGTTTAACTAAAAAGGGGGCATGCTTTCACTACAATCCCTAACCTAGAAGGTTATCGCTCCCCTTAGGCACATGGATTGCTCAATAAAACTAAACTCTTATCAAAAAAGCCGGTTTTAGAGTGGCTAAAATGTTGATTCCGGATCCTGATTGAATGGTTATTGAAAAAAGCCTTTGGTTTTGCAGCATCAGATCTGAGTCCTCCGGGATCACTCTACATAAGCCCGAAGAGCTCATTTCTTTTCTTTCGCTCAGGAAGCGCAAAGATACTTTTTTATCAACACGAAAAGCTATTAATAAATCAGCTACAATGTTTGCAAATCCGCAGTTTTTTCCAGGCTTAATTTATTAAACACTTTCATTAACCCAGCGCACGAATAGATTTTCGCTCTAATGCCAGTCAGAGATTTCTACCAAGGCAAAAATGTACTCATAACAGGCACCACCGGCTTTTTGGGTAAATCTCACCCCTTATTTCCCCATCAACAACCCTCTGCTCTCAAAAGGAAAAGTCGTTTTGGAAAAATTCCTCAGGACCATACCGGACGTTGGCAAAATATTCATCCTCATTAGAAAAAAAGTAACCTGACCTCCTCCGTCTTCTCCTACGTCTCTTTTGAGCTCTTTTCGTCGTCGTCTTTTCCTTTTGCGTCATGATATTATATCAATTCACCTAATTTTCTAGAGAGGCTCTCTTACAATGGAAAGATTTAAGAAGGAAGTCATCGCCTCGCCTTGTTTCGACGAGGTTCGGAAGTCTCGCCCTGATTTTAACGAATTTATCAGCTCCAAAATCGTCCCTATCGAAGGCGATCTCGTACCTCACTGCTTTATTGTGAAAATTAAACCTTGGCTAGTTGAAAGAAGGCCTTGATATGAGCCCAGAAAACTTCAAATTGGTCACTGAGAACGTAAACGTCATAATAAATTCCGCAGCTTCCGTCGATTTTAACTCTCGATTGGACGAAGCCATCAAGATTAACGTAAGAGGCACCCTCAGGATGTTTGAACTAGCAAAGGCGTGCAAAAACCTCGTGCATTTTCTTCACGTTTCAACCTGCTACGTAAACTGCGATCAAAAGTAAGATATTTCAATTGGTTGCCTTTAATAGCAAATTATTAACTAGGAGCGGCTCTTTTCTCGATGAGAAGATCTACGAGGCCGACTATGACCCTGAGGAGAAGCTGAAAGAGCTTGAACAGCTGTCCGTCGAAACAGTATCTGTGGCTGCTTGAATTGATTTCTAATGGGAATCTTTTCTAGATTGTCAAAGACATAAAAAAATTGCTTGGGACATACCCAAACACTTATACATTCACCAAGGCGCTCTGTGAGCGACTCCTGTTGAAGAGAAAAGGAGACGTCCCTGTGACTATTCTCCGACCGTCAATTATAGGAGCTGCGGCCAAACAGCCTGTGCCTGGCTGGATCGACACCATTTCGGCTGCCGGAGCGCTCTATTTCATGGCCGGACTCGGAATTCTCCATGAGGTCCAAGGAAACCTCAACAATGTAGGCGATCAGATCCCCGTTGACTATGTTTCTGATGCTATCATCGTCGCAGCGGCTGCGTTCGCTGGGTCTAAAAACATAAATGTAATCCACTCTGCAAGTAGCACGAAAAACCCACTTAAATGGAGTCTCGCTAAGAAAATCGTAATTCCCTATTTCAATGAGAACCCCTCTGAGAAGCGAGTCGGAAAGTCTCATTTCACCATGTTCGAAAACCCAAAAGTGCTCAAAGGAGTTCAAGTCGCAAGGCGAATTCCTGTGCACGCTTTCAATGGAGTTGCCAAGGTCGTTCGCTCGCCTGCCATGATAAAGAAGGCTGGACTTCTCAAGCGAGTCGTCGAGAGATCAGAGTCCGTGGCGAAGTCTTTCAGTCACTTCACTGCCAACGAGTGGTTCTTTGCGACCGACAACGCGAGCATAATGCAGCAGTTCTGCTCTCCAGAAGAACAGAAGATTTTCCAGTTGGACATCACCGCTCTTGAATGGGAGAACTACCTGGAATATTTCTGCTGGGGACTTAAAACCTTCATTCTGAAAGAAAAGGTCGAACCCCCTTCAGAAGCGAAACACATGAATCTGCTTGAAAAGCAAGGCGAGTACCTCGCCGAGGTCCAATGGGCTTTGACCAAAGGCCAAAACTTCTACCCACGACCAAACGCGGAAATGAAATCGATTATCTTGGGCTCAAATCGCGTTCAAAATGCTATTACGAAGCTCGTCAAAGAGCGCAAAGACACGAAAATCACTGAGGAGGACTATTTCAAGCGTCTGCAGCATCAGGCTGAAAACATATGCGAAGCAATGTTCGCAAAGTACTCGATGCCAGTGATTCGGTTCATGGCCTGGTCGATGAACAAATTCCTCAAGACAATCTATGAGAAAATCGTCATCGATGAAACCAGCCTCGAAATGTTCAAAACCTATGACCAAAAGCAGTCTGGCCCATTGGTCCTGCTCCCTACCCATCGCTCCTACATCGATTTCCTGCTGGTGTCCTACATCTTCTTTTCGCATGGACTGAAAGTCCCGCATATGGCCGCAGCAGAGGAGTTCTTAAGCGTGAGATTCCTCCGCAGATTGCTCAGAGCGTCTGGAGCTTTCTTCATCAAAAGGAAAGAGATCGGGTCAATGGAACTGTATAAAGCCATTCTCTACGAGTACGTGCAAAAACTGCTTATGGACGAAAGCTGGATCGAGTTCTTCATCGAAGGATCGAGAAGTCGAGCAGGAAAGATGCTGGCTCCTAAATTTGATATATTGAACATCGTGGCTGACACCTACTTTGACCAGAAGTTACCCGATGTCCAGTTCGTGCCTGTTACACTGAACTACGAGAAGGTTATCGAGGCAGAGTCTTTCCCATTTGAGTTGCTCGGAGAGGCGAAATTACAAGAGTCTTTGAGAAGAGTGGTTAAGTCAGCCTACCTGCTTAGACAGAATTTCGGAAGAATCTACATCGAGTTCAATGAACCGATCTCTCTGAAGACATATACAGAAAAATATGGAGCGAATAGAGGGAAAACCAATGCGATTAAGCCTGATACTCAAGAAATGCGTAAATGTTTTCCGATTTTCGATGTAAATTAACATTTTTTTTAGAATTATCGAAGAAAGAGTTTGATCCCTTTGTCAACGTTTCCCATCGCCAGGAGCTTGTCACCGAGCTAGCAGCGGACATCATCGACATTATGCAAAAAAGGCAAGTGATTATGGCAACCAACGTCGTCGCGTCTGTGCTATTGATGCATCGTAAAGGTATCAAAGAGGACGCGCTTGTCAGCAAGGTCGAATGGATCGCCAAAGAGATCAACAAAAGAGGCATCAAAGTCGAAGCGATTAACTCGCAGAATCCGTCCGTTGCAGTGAAAATGGCTCTGAATCACCTCGAAGACCTCTTAAATAAGAAGAAGGATATGTTCCATCCTTCGGTCTCAGCGAAATCTGACTATTCGAACGTCTTGATTCTTTCCTATTACAGAAATTCCCTCCTTTCCGTCTTTTTCAATGAGGCGCTCATCACCTGCAGTCTTGCCGCCTTTGGGTTTGACGTTGCGAGCAAAGAAGGCATCGCGATTGAGCGAGTTCTCGAAGAGACTCTGTATCTCCAGAAGCTGCTCGGAGATGAGGTTGTTCTTAAAAACAGAATCACCAAGGAAAATTTCCAAGATCTTGTTAACTTAATGATCCAGAGAGGCATTCTTGAATACAACGGGGATAAAATCAAGGTAAAATCGCGTTCGTTACGTGTAATTCTAATGGATATTGAAATCAGGTCAATGAGAAAACTGGAGGAGAGTTCGTCAAGTATTTCTGCAGTTTGTTATGGCCTTTTGTCGAGAGCTACTGGGTGACGGTCGTGTTTTTGTTCTCGTTGAGATCGAGAAAGACCCCTCCAACGATAGACGCATTCTTGCAAGAGGTAAATAGAAATTTGTGAAATTAGCAGCTAATATTCATATTTTACAGTGCCAATGGTTCGCTGAGACAATGTATGAAGAGAGATTATTGGAATATTTCGAGTCCTGCTCGTTAGACACGATTAAAAACGCCTTTAAGGTCTTTAAGGTAACGTCTTAGCCTTCATGAATGGCAATTCTAATTAACTATTTTCAAGGACTGGGGCATTGTGGCTATTGAGGCAATTAGTGTTGAAGGAAAGAAAGTCTTGGAAGACCATGTGATTCTTAGCGTCACTGAGGAGCGCTTGCTCGAGTACGAAAGCCATATTAAGAAATTCATGAAATATTCGTATGCCACGTCGGTCAGATCGCCGATTGAAAGAGCAAGAAGCACAATGCTGGTCGATTTTCCATTCATGGCAAAATTGTAGGAGGTAGTAGTCCTTTGGTTTGGGCTTGATATTGAAAATTTCAATCTCTTTTCTTATGTAATGCACAAGTAGAAAACAGCGAGAAATAACCAAAGTTTAAGGAATTATGCATCTATCAATCTCTTTATTCAATAAAACTTAGTCTCAAAACCACCTACTCTATCCTCTGCGGCTTAAATTCGAAAGAAAGAAAGGAAAAACTGAGAGTTAATTAACTTGATTATTTAATTTTAATGTTCTTTGATCAATTGATCAAATAATTACAGCAACAATAGTATCGACGATTATTAGCTGATGAATATCAATGAAAAAAACCCATGTAAAGTATTGAAATTGATTGAACCTTGACTGAATTTGTTATAACTGCTGCTATATACAGAGAACACAGTGGCTTATTATAGCTGTTCAGATCGCCCTGCTCGCTTCAGGGGCAGATTCGCAAATCTTTTCCAATTGCCAATAATCATCGGTTTCATGCTGAAACTATGATGTACAATTTTATTTAAATTGGCGCTCTCATCGGTATCTCCGCAATGATCACAGTCAAGCTCAATCTCCGATGTTGCTGTGTCTCTGGAATCTTGCTTCTGTGAAATCGATCGGCGTTTTATTTTGACCTCAGAAATATCAAGTTTTGATTTTTGACTTTCAACTGATTTTATGATGTCTTGGCTAATTTTATGTCCTTTTAGTAATCCTGAGGACCATAATTCATAATATTTTTCTCTGCTCACAAGACTTGTGGAAAGGCAGTCGGCAGTTCCTTCAAATCCTTTGGGGCAAGGGGTAAGCGGCCTGTCATAAAGCGCGTTTAAATTCGGTCAGAAGAGGAGTCGTTTACCAATAAGAGGTTAAGTTAGGTACTTTTCCTCCGAATTTCTGCTCGACTTGTGCTGGGTTTATCTCTCTCCAGAGTTCAGCTGATGACCCTTCTTTATAGAAATGCACTTTCTCTCGGGTAGCTTCCTCGATGAAGCCTCTCGCCATTTTCCATGGAAGCACGATTGAGTTAGGAGCGTTGAAAATATGCAATTTGTAGAGTCTTGAGCGGTAGTGGCTTTGCAGGTAGATGAATATCTTCTTCAGTGCCTATTGATCTAAAGTTAGAAAATGTGAGTCAAAAATAATGTAATTACAGCTATTGGTAGCTCAGTGATCCCGCAGCCGTTGAGATCGCCGATCACATGCCAATTTTCAATCTGACCAGGGAGGAGAAGCTCCCTGATCACGAAATCGAGGAGAAAAGTCAGCATTTCCAAAAATGTATCGATATCGATCTAAAGCCAAAGAACGCTATGAGATTTGTCTACAGAGATAACAATACGTTTTTTGGGTTCATAAGATGCCCATTCATCACGAGGATAGGCCGCATTCGGCAGTCTCTGCCAAAAACATACACAATTCCTTTTTGCTAGAAATAACGAGGTCAGTGACGGTCAAAAATTGACAGTATACCAAGTATTTTTCAATAGTCGGAGTTAACGCCACTGGAAAAATTGCTTGTTTCCATTGAATGTATTCTTGCATGCTCTTTAAAGTTGGTTTGTATTTGAAGCCATTCGCTTGCAAAAATCGCAGGGTCTCAGACTCGGGCCAATCTTCTGGAAAGTTAAAACTGGATTTTTTCTTGACTTCTTCTAAAAATTTTCGGATATGGGCCTTTTCAGATGCATCGTACTCGACGCATCCTTCAAAAATAATACGTTCTCCCCCTTGAGACGTCATTCGGCGAATCTCTTTCTCTAAGATGAGGACATTTGAGATGAGAAAATGATTATTTAAGGTAACCTCTAGGAAAGAAGAGATATGCTTCTTCTGGGACAAGGCTTTGAGAAGTAGACAATGTTGGATTGGTGATTTGCAACATGATGAATGTTCGAAATTTAATGGTTCTTTTATTAAAATGTGTCTTCTTTCATCGCTTAAATATGTACGCGACCAGTAACGACACAAACCGTGAGAATATAGCTATTTTTCAACGCCAGCTTAATTAATTAGATCGTTATTAGTTCGCGATATGGTAATTTTAAGGTACTGGCCTTTCTTAGCCAGTTTGTGAATTAACCTTCAAATTTACTAATTATAGAAATGCAGTGTGCATAACTACGATGGCTAGCCATCAAAGTTATGTGATTGAAGAAACTTGCCTAACAAATCTTAACGCAAACGTCCGACAGGTTTCTGTCGTCGAGCATCACAAATTCTATGCAATTCTAAATTTATCATGCTTAAAGGATTCGATGAGGAAAAGGTGAATGTTAGACTCTACTGTTTCTCTGTGGATGAAAACCAGTGAAGAACTACTCAATATCAAATGCCAATAAATTTAGTGAAAATATACTATGATTGGATAAGTTTTCAGCCTTCTAGCTCATTCCTAAAGCTTCAGAAAACTGCGCATGCTTGTTTCGAGTCATGAAGCTCGAGAAAAAAGGAGTATTTTATTTTAAAGTGCCTTTGATCTGATATCATTATCGGATTTCTTCGAAATCAGTACGAATCAAATTCGTGAAAACGCGATGACAATTCGAATCTAAGCAACAGCCTATGAGAGACCTAGCATTCCCCATTCTCTCACTTCAAGATCTAAACAGCTTGCTTAATATTCTAACCAGACAATGCTCTTTTCCATTAAGATTCAAGATATGGCACAATGCAAAACGTTCACAATACAGGCGATTTATGATATGCAAACGCGCATTAATGACAATGAATAATTATTAGAAAAGATATTTAAGATACTCATGCTTTGGAAGCGCCTTCTTTTCTACTACTTTCGGATAATCAAGCAAAGCCTTTAACAATTGACTCGATTCCTGTGAGCCAGTGCTGTTATATTTCAAATTGACAAAATCCTCTGAATCATACAGCTCATTTTGAAAACGATGCGTTCTTAACTTCCTTTCAATCTGCCTCAAATTCTGCCCGTTTCTAATCTGATTCATAATCTCTTTGATTTCGTCACTCTTCTTCACCTGCGATGGCTCAATTTCCCCAGGAGCTTCTTCCTCCTCATCCATTTTCTGAGCAGATTTTGTCGTTTTGCTAGTGGTACCGGCCTTGCCTCCAGCAGTAGAGGCAGCTGCTTTTTTCCCGACTTTGAATTTTTCCTCGACTTCTCTGAACGACCTGCGCATTTGTAAACAATTCGTTATCGGCGTCAACAGCAAGCGATTTTCATGAATCTTGCCAATGCAGTAGTTGGTCCTATTATTTATAAGCTTTGATTCGAAGGTGTAGGCATTTCCTTTGACATGGCGCTCGAAATTCTGGCATCTGGGATCGATTGATACATTGTATTCAAATTTAGATTGGAGAGGCTTGTATCTGACGCCTTCAATGCTTTCAAATTTGCTCAACCCAGCGTTTTTTGGCCGCATAGGGTACTCGACATAGTAGAGATCGCAGCGGGATGGCTTTAGGATGACGTCGACCTCCTCGACAATCTCATCGTCGTGTTCGATATCCATATTTATTTAAGATTTTTTTCAATTTGGTTATTTTGATGTTATAAATTTTCACAGTGAATTTAAGGAGTTTGCCTCCAATCAGTACTCATCTTTATATGTGAGCGAGAGACGAATCAAGCGTATAATTTTTTAAGAGGAAAGCCAAGGTGAGATAGATAGAAAAACAACGTTTGTATGGACAATAGATGATTGTTTGAAGAGATATGATCAATAATGGACAATTTTCAAGATTCAGTGCAAATATAATAGATGGAGTTATTCAAACGAAACTAGGGTTAGCCACAGTGAATTAATATATAAACATCAAGTTGCACAGTTGAAATAAATAATGAATGAGCTGTTGATTAGATTTCTCTTGGGAAGGCCAAAGAGAGTCGTTTAGGCTTCAAGAGAGATTAGAAAAAGCTCTTTTTAAGGGAGAGTTTTGCTTCATAATACGCTTCGAGAATAACGGCAATCGACCACGATTGAGCTGGACAAGAGAATCTGTTGAACTCTCCATCATGATTAGTGACTTCTGGAAGAGAGAACCAATCGTTTTTCTGGAGGAAACTCTTGTGTCTCGCAAGGAAGCTCATCAAGCCAGAGCTATTTCAACCATTAGAAAGGAGTTTTAGGAAGAGATATTTACAATGAGAGTTCGTTAGAGAAAGCGCTGATTCCTGCTTTGAGGAACATTCCGTAAACCCAGACCCATTCAGGTCCGTTATGGTAGCTGAACCCGTGAGCGGTCTTATAATGTGACTCATCTTCGTTGTCATAGTAAGGAACGTATTCTTCCTCTCGAGGATCGAGGGTTTTTACGCCAATAGAGTTTGTGCACTGTGAACAAGGAAGAGTGATGAGAAGTTGATATATTAAACGAGAGTTCATACCATGAGTCTCTTCTCGACGTGAAGGAGGTATCTGTGAGCTCTATTCTGCGAGAAGAGTTCAGGAGCAACAGACATAGCGATGCAAGCGTTTGGTCGAAGCTTGTATCCAGCTCTAGTGTTGTTAAGAGGTAAATTAGTTTTAAAGAGGTTGAAGAATTAGTTACCTTGGATTTTGAGACATGACAGTGTCTTTATAGATACCGTAACAAAAGACTAGCTCAGGGTCAATGCGGTCCTTGATGAAATCTTCTTCTCTCTCTGGGATCCAATAATAGTCCTCGAAATTCTTTTCGATTCTGCATGCCTATTGTTTGCAATCAAAGGTTATTTAGCGACGACATTAACAAGGTTTTATCTACCCATTCTTTAAATGTAAGCTCCTTTCCGCTTTTGGTGATGACTTTATCGAATGAGAATTTCTTTTGATCGAAGAGATTGATAATCATGGTGAGATCGTGCTTTAAGAGAGCTGTCATCTCAATTGGGGCTCCATCTCTGTAAAAATCGTTAAGGATGATTATCAATAAGATGATTTATACCTTGAAGATCCAGGAATACCTCTGTTTCCTACTTTTTCACAGGATCCCATCTTATCCATCCATGTGAGGCAGTTAGATTGATTTCCTCCAACGATGAATCCGGTTTCTTCATCAAGGCATAATTGAATGTTGAAACCTTCATCTTTCATCACATGATCAATTTGAGATCCTGCATTCCATTCTCGGAAATCAATTCCAGCAGCGTGCCTTCGGAAGATCTCATAAAT
>ENA-UOUE01000708-UOUE01000708.1-compost-metagenome-genome-assembly--contig:-NODE-708-length-25729-cov-12.926750_pt1 | contig 25729 bp, 19 predicted proteins | sample MGYA00238146_ERZ747223 | MGnify/ENA primary metagenome ERZ747223 (study PRJEB28781, sample SAMN06268865) | compost metagenome | isolation source: single cell | place: USA: California, Emeryville, Joint...
AAGACCCTCCCAAAAGGCTTAGACACTGAAATTAGTAATTCTTCATCAATATTCTCTGTTGGTCAGAAACAGTTGGTATGTTTGGCTCGAGCTCTTCTTCAAAATAATAAGATTCTGGTGCTTGATGAAGCTACTGCGAATATTGATTTCGAGACTGATAATTTCATCCAGAAGAAAATATTGGAAAGATTTGAAGATTCTACTGTGTTTACCATTGCTCATCGGTTGTCTACAGTCGCAAATTATACAAAAGTGCTCGTGATGAGTCATGGCCAAGCAGTTGAATTCGATCATCCATATCTCCTGTTAGTGAAGAATGTCGGCGACAATTCAATCACAAACACTGAAGGTGCATTCGCATCGATGGTTTTGCATACTGGAGCAAAGCATTCAAATGTAATTTTTGAAATTGCTAGAAACAGCTACTTCGCGAAGCTACAAAAATCATTATAGAAGCTAGTATCGCGATGAAATCAAAGTTGTGAAGAATATATTTATAAATCAGAGTAAGACATCTTGTTCTAAAATGGATTCAGTTTAACAAGTATGCTAATAATAAAGCAACTTTTCGTTTGGATTTGTAATGAATTATATGAATAAAACTGATGACCGACTTAAATAAGAACCAGCAGTCAAGTATGAAGAATAATGATATTAATCCTTAAATACAAAAGTTCCGACTTGATGAGTAATGGAAACATTCTCGTTCTAACTGAAAATTTATACAAGAACATATTCTAATAGACTGAATAATCTTCAATCGTTAGATCAGATCATAGGATATCACACGACAGTCTATTTTTCTCAATGGCTGAGCCATTGAACTATCTTTCCTTCTTTCCACTCTCCTTCAATCTCAGGATGGTCCTTTGTTGAATAGAACCCTCTTCCATGCTGCTTACCTGCTTTCCATTCTCCTCTGTACTTGTTACCGTTAGCCCAAACAAAAACGCCAAATCCATGCTTCAAATCGTTCATATATTCTCCTTCATACCTTTTCCCGTCAGTCCAGGTAAACACTCCTTTGCCCTCCATCTTATTGTTTTTCCATTGTCCTTCATATTTTCTGCCATCACACCACACATATACCCCAATACCTTCAATTCTACCATCAGTAACCTCACCTTCGTAATGAGATCCATCAGCCCAGAAAAATTTGCCTTTGCCGTGCCTCATACCCTTTACGAACTCACCCTTGTACCTCGAACCATCTGGCCAAGTTTCAATGCCATGCCCGTGCTGCTTATCATCTGTCCAATCTCCTTCATAAACTACTCCTTCAATGTGATGGTATTTTCCTTTCCCATGCGCCTTACCATTAAGCCAATCTCCATCGTAATGATCACCACTCACATGTATTAGCCTTCCCTTTCCATTCGCTTTATCTTCTTTCCAATAACCTTCATATTGCGAGCCATCAGCCCAAATTTGCTTTCCACGTCCATGGCGATACCCTTTCTTCCATTGCCCAGTATACACAACACCGTTCTCAAGCTCATGTGGACCTAAATTCAACAAGGAAGCGTCCTCGGACACATTATCGTGATATACAAACTCGCCGATTCTCTGTAGAACTGTTTGAACTTGTTCATTATGATTAGTATTCGGGATATAATCAATAGGCTTCGCGTGACTGATAAGCGGGGCGTTCTGGTCATAAACAGACGACTCATCCGTATTCATTGTGTTAACATGCTTTTGAGGCTTGCGTTCTTTTTGGATATGAGAGTATTGAATGGTATCAGCTCCATGCAGCACTGGATTCTCTTCTGGAGCATGTCTCTGAATTGATAAGTTTCCTTTTTCGTATTGGTGAGAACAGCACCCTCCCATTTTCCTGTGAGTTACCTTAAATTTTGCTAATTAACCCTGAATTTAAATTCCTTCAGTTTTATTTAACCGAAAACGCGAGAAAAATCGCTTTGTTTTTCTTGTTCACACCACTAAAGCAGATCCATACAATGAACTTAGTAAATATTTCTTCGACACAAAATTTAGAAATCACTGAAAATGCTTATAGTACTCACTCTGAGAACTAAGACGCGATCTTTGGTTATTCAAGAAATCTTTGAGTTTATTATTTTTAGGCTGATAGTGAATATGTAGGAAACTCCGTTTCTTTATTTATTCTTAAAGGCATTTCTCGACACAGAATGAATTCGAGTTTCTTCAACGATTGAGTGACTAGATCCTCAGTATATAAATGCGTAATTAAATAGCACCAATATATATTTCTTATTTATCGAGTCAAGTACAAGATAGCGTATAGCCTCGCTGGAGTCTACTCAGACAGCCAGCGATAGTTTAGATTTGCTTGAGAATCGTGCTAACTTTGCTCAATTCGGTCAGATCAGCGCTCTTCTCATCATTGAATTCCGTGACTTTGCCGTTATCAACGATCATTGAGAATCTTCTCGTTCTCTTTCCAAGATGTCCTTTGCCCAAATCAATCATGACGTCCAAAGCCTTGGTCAAATCTCCGTTGCCATCGGCAATCCATTTGATCCTATCCTTGGCATCTTTGACTTTCGCGAACTCTTTAACAACAAAAGGATCGTTGACAGACATGGCGTATATCTCACTGACGCCTTTCTTCCTCACTTCACTTGAAAATTCAAAGTACTCTTTGAGCTGCCTTTCGCAAACTGGAGTGAATGCGCCTTGAAAAATGGTGGGTTAGTTTTAATGAATGATGCTAACTCTTACCAGGGAAACCAACGATAACGATCTTCTTTCCATTGCTAATTTCATCGGTCTTGGCATCGGTGACAGTGTATTCTCCATCCTTGTAAGCAACCACCTTGATAGGATGGCTTGGGATTTTCTCTCCCACCATAATGAACCTCTTGCTCATGGAGAAAAGCTCCTTGTTAAGGAAAGTGCTGGTTTTCTTAAGCATTTGCATTGGGGCTTCGATTGCTTGGGCTTGGATAAAAGAATTTTAGATTAATTTTTTTCTAAAAAAAATTCGATACGGATCTTAGAAATCGATCAAAATAATTAGATACAAGTGGAATAACCCGATAAAATTTTCTTTGGATAGCCGATATCTGTTTCCAGAGTTTTATCAATTGAGTTAGAGTTATTGCATGCTGATTAAGTGTTTTAACGGCTGTCTTAGAGCCAATATAAGGGGAAAACTCATTAGAGAGAGAGACACACACATACACAAGGGAAAAAAAAAAAGAAAGTTCAATAATCTACTTTAAGACGCTCATGCTGCCTAATTAACGCATCTTTCATGGCTTAGAGGCAAGGAACTAACTCCATAAGCGAGAAGATGGCACTAGTCAATTGCTTCTGGCAACTCTTAGAGTTTGGATTTAATATCAAACAGAAATTAATTCAAATTTATTTTGAAAGGACCTCTCAGAGTTGTCGGGTGTTTTCTCATGCAGAATAACTCTTTAAGTACAAACTTCTCGCTTGCAGCTGCTTACCACTGTGTTCTAGTTGTTTTTTCGAAGCTGAATAGCCTCGGTACGAAATTCAGAGCGGTTGAAAGTCAATCTTACAGTAAATCATTGTCTAAAAATCACCATGCATCAGTCATTGCTTTCCAACTAGCCATGCTAATGGATAATCTCAACCAGGTCAAGAGACAAATTGATGAGGCTTATCATTATAATGAAGCATATGATCTACGCGAGCTCAATAAAAGCAAGTCTGAGCTGGAGATGGACATCAGAACACTCCTTGGCACAAAGGACTCCTTTGAAAAAGAACTCACTGAACTCAGATCACTGATCTTGGATAATAGAGAATTTGGCAACAGTCGCAGCGAGACAATTAAACGTCCAAACGACGAATTAACCTCTTTTGTGAATATCCATTACGCCAGTCTTCAAAAAGAGCTGCTGTCTCTTCCGAAAATGTAAAGAATTACAAAACACCTTGCTTGATATAGTCTGATCAAAGGAGTTCCATTGGGAGTGACTTACAGCATCAAATTCAAGAGCTTTTGGACAATTCGTCGAAAGAGTTGAATGGAGCTATCGAGCTTGTTTTCAAAAATCAGGGTACTTGTGCTATTGATCGCAAATTTGATTAATTTGGCTTAGAGCGGAGCTTTTTACCAGCGGAGCATGCACAAGTTTTGAAAGCTATTAAAGACGCTGCAGGCAAAGGAAAGACTCTGGTCAATTCAACCGAAGTGGCGTTTGAAGCAACAAAGAAAAAGCTCCAGGAATTCTGCGCGCAATTAGGTGATTTGACCTTCTCGCACCGAAAAGATGGGAAATTCCTCACGGAAAATCTTACACAGGTGAGGATTTGTTTCAGACCGCTTATTAACAACAACATTATAGATGAAAGATGAATTCACTCAGGTGAACAGAGAGCTTAAAGGTAATAAATTGGAGCGATTAAGCTTTTTCTCATGCTCATACAATAAAGGTCAAAGTTCTATTAAGAGCGAAAGTCTTGTTCTTCGTATTCGCAAAGCACTTACTCTAGCAGAGCAAGTGATAGGCGAGAGCCTAACGCTTAACACTAAACAGAATAGCTATGTTGAGCAGATAAATGAACGCGTTGAGAGCTTAGATACTAAAGTCAAGAGCACATTTAATGAAGTCAGCTCAGCGATTTCGAAGGTTAGAAACTTTGCTTCCACAGTGAATGAACAAGCAGCGAAAATCACGTAAAAAAGTTCAGCTTGTTCGATAAGCTCATCGATATTTTTAGTAACATAACTGCAGATTACAGCTCTGCGGCTAAATCTGAAAGTTCTTTGACAGCTTCGAGCTCTGGGCTCAGAAAGTACCTCATTCCATCCACTACAATTACTCAATTTTCAATTGCTAATAATAGAAATGTGCGGAAGTCGCCGTTGCGAGAAAGACTGGAAAGCATTCTACAAGAAGGCACTTTCACCAGAAAAACTATATATGATAAACTCAGAGACCAGCACTCTCCTCGGGAAGAAGGCCATTCACAGATCGGCTCTCCTGTTAATCGCAAACTCGGATTTCAGGATTTAGGATTCGGTTCAATGCCATCAGGTCGCGATGATTTCGTGAAACTGAAAGAGGAAGTCGAAGAACTAAGAGCTGAGAAGGACAGCGTCCTACTTAACTTTAATCAGAAGATCGGTTCGCTGAGAGCAAGCGCAAGGAATTTCATTATAAGCGCATCGAAACTTGCGAGTTTTGTGCAGCCAACCAACCCGTCCGTCGTCTATGTGCTTAAAACCTTTGAGAATGACAAGAACATCCTTCAAGGTTACATCCAAAATCTCGTAAACTTGATACTCCCGTGACCCAATCACTCATTTCCTTCCAACAGACTGAATTCAATAGCGTTTCAAGTAGCGACATAAAGAAACGACCAAGCAGCCTCGGACCTCAGAAAAACCTCTTCCAGAGTCCAATGAGAAATCCGTTGATTGATCGAATGAGAAGCACAGCTCGCAAATATGATGATAATGATGACGAATATGAGCTTCGAGGCAGAAGAGGCCTAGATACTGTAGTAATCTGACATAGTTTCTATTGTAACATATTTTCATAAAATTAGAGATCCAGCAAAAAGTCTCGCATTCAGGAACTTGTCGACGAATTCGATCGCAGGAATAATGAAATTCTCGAGAAAATGCAGAGTAGAAACGTGCTTGAGAACAGTCCTTTGCGAAGCATCTCGAGTCCAAAGCGACCTGGAAGGTCCTCAGTCAAAAATATGAGAGAAAACTTTGAAAAAGACAATGGCACTACTGGAATGAGTATCGTAGGAATACAGAATCAGCTGCAGGAAGTACAGAGAAAGAATGAGCAGTTAGCCCATGAGAATCAAGTGCTGTGGAGCGAAAACAATGAACTGAAGAAGAAAGTGACAGAACTTGACGGATTAGGGGTTCAGATTAAGGAAATCATCGCCGAAAACAGTGCGCTTACCGCTGAAAACGCGAAACTTGCGAAAATCGCGAAGAAAATCGAGGAGAAAGCTGATGAGAGGAAGAATAACCTTCGCCAGGTCTACGAGCTGCTTGAGGCGAAAGAACGCGAGAATCAGCTGCTCCGCACGCAGGTTGCTCAGAGCGATTCTGATGCCTCAGACCCCGAAGCAATGCAAAAGAAAATGACCGGAAGGTTCGCTGGCTATGAGGCTATTGTGGCTGAATTAGAAGCCAAAATGCAAGAAAAAGATCAAAAGATTGCGGAGCTCGAAGCTCTAGTCAATGAATTAAAGGCGAGTCCCAGGAAAGATCATGGCGACCAGAACGTGTCTAACATCATAAACGAAGTGCTTACCTTTGAAAGATTTGTATGATTATGAAAAGATTAAGTTTTTGGTTAATTTGTTCTTGTTTCAAAGGAAAAATCAGAAGAAATGAGCCAGGATGAAGTTATCGAGAATTTGCTGATTAGCTATGCTAATCTCGAGCAGAAAAGGAATAAACTAGCTGAATCGTTAGGAAAGCTGCAAGGACTGTCTTCGGTCAAGAAGAAGGAGTTGAAGGAGGTGATAAGAGCTGTTAACGAAGAGAAAAAGAACGTACTCAGAGAGCTTCGAGGTGAGATCCTAATTCATAAATGTTGAGGGTTAAATGCCTGGTTAGATGCGATATTAAAAGCAGAACCTCCAAAAGGAGGGAAAAGCAGTGATCGCTTTGGTCAACAGCCTAAGATAGAAGAGCTATTGAACTCGCTGAGAAACTCTGACAAGGAAAAAGAACAGCTAAGAGGTATGAGAGATAGGTTATGAAAAAAATGACTATTATTTTATTATAGAAAAAATCACGAAACAAGAGATCGAGTTGAACAGACTCAAGAATCAGCTACAAAAAAGCGAATCCAAACACCAAGAGGCTTTAGACTCTCTGGACCTCGGGGAACTAAATCAAGCCATGGCGGAGCTAATGGAAGACAATCGCGTTTTGAGACTCAAACTATCAGAATTCGAAAACAAAGAGACCCTTTCTCAATTCAAGAGCTCAGCAGCAAAAGGAAAGTCGAAGCAGACTCCTTTCGAAGAGGATGGAGTCTCTGATAAAGTAAAGTTTGACATAAAAGGTGTTTGCGAAGCTTCTTTATAGGTTGTAGAAAAGATCAATGAGCTCCTTGAAAGCTTCGACATTGATGAAAGCGAGTACGCGAATAAGAGCCCCGTGAAGAGATTAGAAATGATAAACAGAATCGCAATAGAAATAAAGGCGGCGTCAAAAGAAAAGGATATTTTGATCAAACAGCTCACTCAGGACCTGAAGTCCACCGTCCGCCAGAGCGGTTCAGAGATGTAAATTATCATTTCAAAAGCTTCACTAATTCTACGACAGCTCTGAGGAAGAGTATAGCAAAAGGATCAAGAAGCTAGAAAGCGCGCTAGTCTCATCTCAAAACGATAATAAGGAGCTCGCAGCTCTGCTTGCGAATAAAGAATACGAGGTACTCGACCTAATGTTGATTATTTCGATAATGACCTTGGAAAATCCCTTAGATAAACACCTTAGAGCAAGTAATCGAAGAACTCAAAGCAAAACCCGAGACATTGTCGCCTGGCTCGGCTGAAAACAAACAAAATTCAAGACGAATTACTGAATTAAACGAGATTATTCAAACGGTAGCCCAAGCTATCCTCGAAGAGCAGTACCATGAAGATATTCCTTTGGAGGACTTGCTTGAGAGTATGTTGAAGAAATTAAAACAGCAAAAGGCCAGTTCCGGGGCTTTAAGTCAGCATAAGGGGGAGGTTGCTGCTCTCAAGAGCAAGATCGCTCAACTTGAACAGGAAGGCAATGCCCGATTAAAGGAGGTTCAGGAGAAGAGCAAGGAAGCTGCCGCTGCTACTGAACGCTGTCAAGAGCTTCAAGAGTCCATTGAAGAAGTGAAACAAGAGCTGGCTGCTGCTGTCAAGGAAAAGACTCATCAATCGAAAGAATTAAAGGAGCTGAGAAACTCGATACAGCTATATAACCAGGAGAAAGCGGGCTTAACTCGGCAAATTTCGGAATTAAAGGCTAAAGTCGCCTCCATGAATGAAGAGAAAAATCAACTAGAGAACTTGAAGGAGACACAGAACGATCAGATAGAGGAGTTAACCCACCAAATAAAAGCCAAGGAGGAGGCTTTGCAAGGTGAAAGAAGCTCGTTCGGTCAGAAATTGGCTGTTTCTCAGAAAGAGCTCTATGAGATGAAAGAAAGGATCGCAACCCTAGAAGCCGAAACAACAGAGAATGACCAAAGGATAGAGCAGCTCGTTGAAGAAAACACGAGACTTAAGTCTCAGATGCAGACTATCATCTCGAGCCAAAACTCCTCGATGGATGGTCTCATGGCCAAATTCACTACAGATATTAGAGAGGTAATCTCCTTTAGAAATATCCTTTGTAATCCGGTCATTTTCGCTAGCTTGAAGGTAAGGTCTCTCAAAAAGATAAAGAAATCGGAGAAATGAAAGCAAAATCAAAGGAGCAGGTCGCTCGGCTAGAAAACGATCTACGAGAACAGCACTCAGCGTAATATTTTCTTTCTAACAATCGATGGGTGATATCAATTTATATTATTAAGGCTGACTCAACTTGAAGAGGACCTTGAAGCAAAGGAGCGAACGATTACTCAATTGAAAAACGACGTCGCAAAGCTCAACGAAGATAAGAAGCAGCTCTCTAGCAAGGTCAGATCTTCGGAAGATACGCACTCAGAGCTCCAAAGCTCTCTTGAAGAGAAAATCAAAGACTTAGAGCACGCGAATGACGCGTTAATCAAACAAAATGACGAGCTAGTCAGAAGCAATGAGGAGCGGGAAGCTGTGATAACAGAGTTAGGAGCTAGAATTTCTCAACTGACAGAGGAAGTGGCGGCTCTGAAAGAAAACAATGCGGAACTAGAGGGAGAGTTAGAACACGCTCGAGATCAATTAAATCAAAAAGGCGATCTAGTAAAGAAGCACGAGGCAAGCGAATCAAATGAACTCCAAGCTGAGAGAGCGGAGAGGGAAAAACTTGAGAAAAAGCTTGCAGAGGAGAAGCAGGAGAAAGAAAAGCTTGCTAAAAAGCTGTCGGAGATGAGAGATGAGAGGGAAGAGTTGATTGGAAAAACCAGCAGTCAAGTCGAAGAACTTGCTCAGATGAGCAGCGAGCTAACGAAACTCAGCGAAATGCTTGAGACTGTTACAGGAGATAGAGACAACTTGAAAGAGCAGGTTCATAAACTTGAATCAGAGGTTCAACAGCTTGAATCCGAGCTTCACAGAGGAAAAACTGAGGCAGAAAGATCAGCCTCTACCATAGCAGCTCAGTTGAACACAGAGCTTCATGCGCTTAAAGAAGCAAACGAAAGGCTGCGCGAGCAGCTTGATTTGACAGAGCAAGACGCACGAAACGCATTGAAGAACGCTGAAAGACTCCAAAAGGAACTCGAAGAGAAAACCGACGCTGAAAGCCAGCTAAAGATGCAAATCGATGATCAATTGCGCGAGATAAACGCATTAAAACAGAACGTTGAAACCCTTCAGAACAGACATCAGGAGATGCTGCAAGCCTTTAGTGAAGCCGATGATTTACGAGTCACTTTGCATCAAAAAACCGCCGAGCTTTTCGGAATGGAAGACCAAAACCAGTCGCTTCAAAAGCAAATAGATAGTCTTAAAACATTGAATAATAATCTACAAGAGCAGATTAAAAACCTTCAATCGCATCAAGAGGTATCTGAGCTCTCGCAGCGAAATAGCTTGGGTCAAATCCAAAATCTCGAGAAGCAGAATCAAGATCTCGAAAACCGAAATCAAGAACTTGAGAAGCAGAACCAAGACCTCGAGAAACAGAATCAAGATCTCGAGAACCGAAATCAAGAGCTGGACAAGCAGAACCAAGAATTGCTTGACAAATGCGCTGAACTAGAAGAAACTTCAAAGGCACAGGCCATTGCCCTCAAAAGCGCTGAAGAAAAAATCGAAGCGCTTGAGAAAGAAAAAATTGAAGGACCGGTCATCGAGCACTCTCCAATGCTCGAGGAGAAGTCACCCATAATCCATCAGCAGCTTAAGGAGATGGAGAACTCGCTTGAAAACGCGAGGAGAGCATTGAGAGAAAAAGATGAGCGAATTCGGCAGCTTCATTCAGAGCTGTATTCAAATCAAGTCTCTGAACGAAGTCCTGACTCTAGAGACGAGGAGGCTATGAGGGAAAATGAAGAACTTAAACAAAAAATTAAGAATCTAGAACAGGAGCTCGAGGACAACAAACACGAGCTGAAAGTTGCAGGTGAAGAATGCGAGCTTCTCAGGGACGAGGCCAAGGCCGCTAAGCAGACATTGAAGCTCGTTCAGGCTGATTATGAGGAGAAAGTGCAGGAAGTTCAAAGTTTGCAAAGTAAGTTGAATAGCGTTCAGAGTCGTGCATCCGTTTCTGTCATTGAAAACGCTGAGGAGGTGAGCAAGAAGATCGGAGACCTCGAGCACCAAATCAATCTCCTGACCAATGAAAGAGACAACATGAAACTGCGAGTCCATGACATCGAAGTGGTCATCGATGAGAAAAATAACGCGTTGGACGAAAAAGTGCGAATTATGAAAAAACAAGAGGAAAAGATGGCAGAACTACGTCAGGAGGTTAGCATGCTGCAAAACGTCAGCGAGAACTACAAGCACCAAACTCAAGACCTTCAGAAACAGCTTGAAGAGGCTAATGAACGTCACAAAGCGCATTTTGAGCAATCAGCCCAAGAGATTGCGAAATTGAAAAAATATTACGATGAGAAAGTGGCTGAGCTGGAAATCTTAGGGAAAAAGGATAAAGCGATTAAGGAAGCGGTGAGGCTTCAGGGGAGAATCGTTGCCTTGGAGCAGGAGGTGAAAGCGAAAGACGAAGAGATCGAGACCCTTAGGCAAGAAATCGAGGGAAATGAGCAGCTGTTGCATTCACTGACGGAAACATTTAAGCAGCAAGTAACTGCGTTTGAAGAGGAAATCGCGGGTTTGAAGGCGCAGAACCAGACGAAAACTCTCGAAGAAAACTTGAAAAGCCTTGAAAATTCGGTGATCAGCCAGCTTGATGAGCTGCTGAAGATTCAGGCTACCTTCCGGAAAGACACAGTGCTATCTCCTCTCAGTCCCACGATCACGAGCAAATTCGAAATAATCAAAAAGTTTTTGGTTGAGATCACTACTGTTGAAGATTCGCCGAGCAAAATCAATAACGAAGAAGCCGAGCAACAAATCGCGCAATTGGCCGGTGAAGTAAAAGTGCTGAAGAGCTCACTAGAAGAAGCGCAACAGAGCTACGCTGCTTTGCAAGAGGAGCATAAGAGACTGGATAGTCTCGTTCGAGAGGGCATTTTTGCTATATTAGACCAAGAAATTGTAAAGGAAAAAGTGATTGTGATGGAGCCGGAGCAAGAAGGATACATTGAAACAGGCCTCCAAGCCATTGAGTCAGCTATACTGTCAATCATTGCGGAAAACGAGAAGTTGGTCAATGAAGTGACCGATGTGAATAGAACCTCGATGAAGCGAAAGAGAGAATCAGAGTCTGAACTAAAAAAGAAAGACGAGAACCTTCAGCATTTACAAGAAGAATTTGAAGCGGAATTACACAGGGAAAAGGATTGGCTACATGTAGCAAGTGCTCTTCACTCGAGGCTAAGAGAAGTTCATAACTTGATATTGGAGGGACTCGGTACTTGGGGACCCAAGGAAGAAAGCAATGAATTCGATGATTTATCCCAGGCGTTAGAAGTGATTCAGTCTGAAGATCTCGAATCTATTAAAGGCGGCATCCAGGACTTGATCCATGCGTTAGAAAATGAGAGGATGAAGCCGCAGGCTCAACCAGTAGGAGGAGGCGGTGATGAATCGGCGAGGAAAAAATTGACGGAAACTACTCAGGAGCTGAAGAGACAAATCTCATTGTATGAAGAATTAGGGAAGAAAGTCTCGAAACTAGAGAAGGAAAGCCTTGAGAAAGATAAGAGACTTAAAGAGCAGGACCAACGACTCGAGGAGCTAGCGAACCATCAATTCGGTAACTGAATAATCAAATAAGTCCCCTCTTAACTGGGGTTTTGTTAATTTGTATAGGTAAGGTAGAAGACGACCAAATAGAGATCAATTATGGTAATTTTGGCGAGCTCGAAGATGTTAAACTTGAGGTAAAGGCCTTCTCGACGTAGCTATGGCTAATAGTTCTTTGAAAGTCTGACTCTGATGATGAAGAGAAAGGGCCGTTTGGCACATTCAAACAAGAAAAGCAGCTCCCGCATCTGCAACCTCACCGCACTGAGTCTGGGAGACTAACAAAGTCTACTAAACTCGCTGAAGGCGAAAAAATCGAAGACAGGCTCGAAGCATTGAACAAAGAACTCGATCGCCTTGAAACTGAGAACAGCGAGCTGAAAAAGGCTTACGAGCAGCAGAAGTTTTTGAACGAGCAGTTGGAATCTCAGATCGCGGATAACTTGGAACAGATAGAAAAAATGCGATTGGAGGTGAGATCCTCTTTATCATTGCGTCCGTAATTAAATGCCAAATCTATTAGGAAGGACTATTGAGACAAGCGAGCGCTAAAGCGGAGAATACACTCAAACAGAACGCTGTATTCCACGAAAAAGAGCATTTGAAACGAATGTTTAAAAAGTTCCTTGATTCCTGCCTCAACAAGTAATTAATTTTCAACTCAACGAGGTTGTTCTCACTGTTATCTTAGCACTTCTGATGGAATGGACTTACTAAAAGTGCTGCTGTCGTTGTTTAATTTCACCGAAGACGAGAAATACGAATTTAACGAAAACCTTAGAAATAAAGGAAAAAAGAGCGCTTTTGCTAAAATGCTGATCAAGTAATGAAGGATAGCTCAGCATATATGTATCTATATCTATTGTGAGAATACAACTCTATACTTTTTAGTTTATTGATATCAATGTCATGCAAACCACTTGTATAAATCATCTTTTTCGATCATCGATATTCATTGAATTATTTGCCTCTAAGAAAACGTTTGTTTCCCTTGATCTTTTTCGAATAAGAAAAGAGAGAAGAGATTATTAATTAAGAGGGTACTAGTATACCACAGGTTCAAAATGCACCCAACCAAGTTTCTTCATAGTGATAATACATACCAACGACGAAATACAGTAAACAAGAACACAAAGATGAATAAAAAATAGCTCTACAAACTGCCCTTGCCTATATTACCGTCAATACAGATTACCACTATGTATTCAAAAAACTCTATCAACATTTGGACTACCAAATATAAAATCGCTAGCTAACTTAAACGAGGGAGGTACTACCTCGTATCTCTCAGCGTATTCTTCATTTAAGCGGCTGGGACCAGGAACGCGTCTTCGAAAGCCTGGATTTTCTCCATCAGTTGACTCGATTCTTCTTTGAGGAACCGCATCTTCAAGTCTGTCACCTCTGATAGCGCCTTCAAGAAAATTAAGTCAGATTCCTCGCTCTAATGACGGTAATGCCTACCTTTCGGGCACTCTCAGGAGCGTAGTAGGTAAGTTCCGCCGACCGGTCTTTGGGATTTATCTTCAGTTTTTCAATCTTGCCGAATTTCTAATAAAAAGCGGTTAAGCGACCAATTCTTCATAAAGAAGACGGGCAGATTACATCAAGTTTAGGGTTTAACTGCTTAGTTTCGAGCACTTCCTTAGGAATGTCGGTGATGAGGATGGTATGGTCGATTTTAAGGTTGATGTTTTCTGCATCCAAGAGTTTTTGTAGCGGTTCAGTTACCTTATTCGACTTCTGAGCGGCCTTAATGTCATTCATTCGGTTCATAAGCTCATTCTTCTTATCTTTGTCAACAACAAAATTTTTCAATGAGATCAGGAATTTCAATTTGTCTGTCAGCGATTCGTTTAGTTTCAATGCTGCCACAGCGCCGCTATCTGCCGGCGCATTTGTGCCGTTGGTCGGCTGATCTGGCTCCGTCGCATCGGGGTTTCGAGTAAGAAAGATCGCTTTATTGTCAAATAGCGGCTTGCGGTTAGCAAGCGCCTTTGTTGCCTCAGCTTCCTTTTGAAATTCCACTTGAGCCATTTTTTTGGGGTGATCAACTTTGATATTCACGATTGAGCCAAATCGCTTGAAGAATTTGCTGAGGTCGCTGACGGTGTTGTAATACGAGGGGATGTTCTTTACATAAATCACGTTTTTAGACTCTACATACTTTTCTTTGTCCTCTTGCTCCTTATGTTCCTTGTGTCGAGGCAGCCTCGTCGCGTGGTCCTTGCTATGTTGGTGCATTTTTGTGGGAGGCCTTTCCTCACCGGAGGCACCGTTCTCAGGTTTCCTCTCTGGTTCTTTTTTTCTCTGGTAATTTGGAGGAGGTTGCGTTGCAATTGGCTTGAGATCAATGGATGGTTTGTTTGTCGGAGGAGTCATGACGATTTCAGGTGGAGGTTTTTTCACACTGCCGGCAAGAGGGTCATACTCGCTGCTTACACTATTGTAACCATGTGAAAAAAATCGCAGGGATGAGACAATTACACTGGAGGCTTCATCATATGAGGCTCCATTGGATGATACATATTCATTGGAGGAGGCATCATGGACATTGGATGAGGATAAGGGTACGGATACATTGGCGAGTACAACCTACGAAAATATTCAGCAATCACTCTGTTTTCTTCATTTACCTGTAGTCTGGGTACGGATAAGGGTAAGGTGTCGGTTGCGTTGGCTGTTGCGTGCTGTTTTGCATCTGTGATGGATTGGTAGGCGGCATTTTCCCAGGCATAGGCGGTTTTATCTGCTTCTGCGAATCAGAGTGTTGCGGATACGGTTGATACATATTCGACTGCGGACCACCTTTGCTAACATTCTGTGATGGAGGAGGACCATGTTTTTGATGAGACGGTCTATCGGTATAGCTACGATTAGACTGGTTTCTGGTGATGCTGGGTTTCTGCGGACTCCGTGGCCCGTCATCGTGATCATCTCTCTTCCTTGTCCTTCTGTAATTTTCCTCACCGTCATTATCATCTTCGTCTGAATCTCCTCTATGATATATTCCTCTCATTAGCTCGGAAACATAAGGAACTATGTTACAAGTCATCATAGAATCTGTGCCCTTCTTCCTCTTCTGGCTCCATCTTGTCCTCTTCGTTATCTCTATTGCTGTTGCTGCCTTCATCATGGTCTAAGTCAGCTTCTTTTCCCTCTAAAAACCCTCTACCGAAACTCGACGCGCAATACTTTTCCAGATCCTCTATGAATTTTTGAGTCTCTATAATTGAGATTTGAGAACAATGAGAAATTTTTCATTCGAATATGAATTGATTACGATCGCCAAGATACTCTTTAAAGTCTTCTTGGGCAGCTTCTGCAAAACTATCCCAATTTTCTGAGGAGGTTATGAGATTTGAGAGAATTTGGAAAAAATCATTGAAATCGAAATCGCCTGCTGAACTATAAATCACATTGCGACTAATGACGATCTGCAAGATTTACTATTCGTGGATGATCTGGTCAAGATGTTTCTTTAACTTTGTTGACAGTGTTTCCTCTAGTTTCATATATTTGATGGTATTTCTTCCACAATGGCAATTATTTAATTTGTTAAACCTCGCTTCTGTTATTTGATTAAGCTTTAAGATTTTTGAAAAATCCCGTCAAAGCGAGGGAAAAATTGATTCTTAACATCCAAAAATGAAAAAAAAAAGATTATCTCATCCTCACTGCCTGAGCTCTTGTTACCCTTCAATATTTCACAGTTAATTAGATAGTTTCGAACCATTTCTCTAGTGTTAGAGCTCCTTTCAATTGAAGAATTTTCAAAGATTAGCAGTCAAATGTAAATATCTTTGTCATGTATCCTTTACGTAAAATGCACTACCATCGATGAACTATCCCATGAAAAAGAGAGAAATGCAAGCTATCTAAGTAATCAGCGTCCTTTATACCGGACTAACAATGTGGCGTTGATGGATCTCATTGGTAATTGCATGATTATGGCAGCATTAATCGATTTCTTAGATGAATATGCTATGGCAACTATGAGATTTTTTTGTTAGTGCTTTAACTATTATAAGGGAAATATACTGGCAAATTTTCTTTTTCAGCAGCTTTGTAAAAAGTAACAGACAGAGTGTTGCAGACTACAAAAAATGCTCATAACACCTTACAGCTACTCTAAGTTCCCTGATATAATTCCTCGATACACAGTGACACTATTATTGGATGACAGGAATTATGAGTAACATCAAAACGAAGCTATTATCTATGAGTAATTCGTTGAGATAATTCCTTATCTAATGAAGGTATGCATTAACATCCAATGCTAAGTACTCATAAATCACTTATACCAGGGACCTAAATCGTATCCTTCACTTTATTTGTTATTATTCGGTTTCATCTTCAAACGGTGCGTAATTGTACTCGGATTTGTTGTGCATGATCAACTCGTTGTCTGCAAAATAGAAGCTGTCGGATTTCGTCTCCCATGGGCAGGCTATCATATCTTCGATCATTTTCTTATCAAATTGAGGGAGGTCATAGATGGTTTCCCACTCGTTCGTGCTGTTAGGAATGCAGAAACCAAACATGAAGTCGAAGCTTTTGACCAGCTTGTTCTTGAAGTAGTGTCTCTCGATCATTCTCATGTTTTTAACTGGTTTATCTCCCACAGAGAAGACTAGTGTGGTTCCAATAGTCTTCAGTTTAAAGAACAGAGGGCCGAAATGGTAGCGAACGGTCCTGAGCTCTTTCTCGTCGATGTCTTCAGGGAGGTTGGACGTATCCTCGTCTGCTTCCTTTTTAATTTCAAAAAGCGTGGTTTTGCTCTCCATATCTCGGATCCTAAAAGCTAAGAACTGAATATTGTAAATGTTGGCCGACAGTGGACACAGGAAATCGTCGGTTGGCTTCTCAAGGGAGGACACATACTCCGGGGTGATTTTTTTAGGATCCATGCGATTAATCAAGCTGCTTGTTTATATCAAAAGAAATTTAATCAATTACTAACACGCAGCGTTTTAATTCTCTTTACCGATATTCCAAAATTCTACCTACTTCATAGCACCAGTGATAATGGTGAATCATTCATTCGAGTATTCATCACTTTACGGCAAATAAAGAATACTCTTGTATCAGTTACACTTTAGTCTGTTAAGATGGCAGGTGAGACTGCAAATGTGAGTCGATGATGTGCTTTTTTATCTAAATAGAGTCTGAAGTGTGGTGATTCTAATGGTTTGAAGGAAAGAGTTTACAGGTTTGAAGGGGTCGAAGAAAAAAATGAGAATTCTAAGGCCGAAAGGAAAAATTTAAATTATTTGAGTAAATTTCTAAACAAACTTAGGAACTTAACAAAATTTCGTTATTTTGAAAATAAAAGAGAAATATGAGTGTTGAAGGCTCTGATGAGGTGCTACAGATATGGGTTTTGTTATCAAAGGAACGATTCAGAAAGAGCTATCTGCGAGCGGATAAATGCAATTAATTAGGGAGTTTTACAACTTCCCAGGGGCTTCATTTTTTTATGCGTTGCAAAACTTGAGAACTAAGTCTATCAAATTTGTAGATAGAACCAAATTAAAACTCACTATAATATCGATAGTAAGGTTGCAATATTGGAAAGAGTTATATTTCTAAAGATTGCTGTATATGGAGCTAAAATTACCAGTAATTAGATAAATGCCCAAAGTAAGTGGACAAAAAAAGTTATTAAACCCATTATGAAGAAGTTTATCCTTCTTGAAGTCAAAGTCTAACATTGATCTAGTGCTGCTTCAAGATTAAGTATCCATCTGGACTCCATTTCACACATTTTTGAATCTCTATCTAAGAATAGACATATATCAGTATAGAAAGAGAAAAATCAAATCGTACACGATAGTGTAGATGCGGACTATTAACTGCTGACCTCAAGAACCCTCAGATTGCTTCACGACTTCAAACACAATGAGTTTTGCTTTTAGAAGCCACCTTACAAAAGAAACGACTATAAGGGCAATTCCTTCTTAATGCTCTCCGTTTCCGTAAGATAATACTATTTGTCCCTTAAGCACTCAATTGGCTCATTAATGAATGTTAGACGTATTATTCGTTCAATAGATGAGTCTATCTAAGGATCATTGTAATAAATTAAATCCTTCTTTATTCAGATTTTAACATATCTCAATTCCTCTATGGAGTCCTTGAACCTCAAAACAGTGCTAACAACCTCCTTCGCGCTACTAATCACTTGGATTATCATCAAAATCTTCATCAAACCTTACCTTCTCCTTCAGAAACTCAAGAAAGTCAAAGGAGCAATATGCGTGTTTATTCCTGTCATCGGAACCATTTTGGAGTTCAAACAATGCGAGAAAAAACACGAAGATATATTCTACGCAGTCAAGAAGAGACTACGAGAAAACCCTGAACTCAGATTCGTTGCCTCACCACACATCGACAAGTGCTACGTCGAGCTCTACGATCCTGAGCTTATCAAGGAATTCTTAAACAAGGCTCATATGCTGACCGTCAAAGACACCAGCGTCTTTGCGACTTTCAGCGAGTTTCTCCTCAACGGACTCGTCTTCGCGGAAGGCGACCTCTGGAAAGAACAACGAAAGCACCTTTCTAAAGTCTTTCATTTTGAGTATATGAGCAAATCGATGGGGCTCATCGATGAATCTGCCGTTGAGTGGATCAATAGCGTTGCTTCATCGAACACTATTTCAGAGGTCAACGTCTCAAAGGGAATTAAAGACTATACTGCTACGGTCATATGGAGAGTGCTGTTTGGACAAGAGAGCTCCTATGAAAAGCAAGAAATGACTCATCTTGTCGATGGAGTCATTCGAAACAACGCCACAGCCATGGATCAGGCTCTGAGCCCTTGGAACATGGTCTTCGGTCCCAAGTTTTTCAAGCTCGGGCTGCGTGCTAAAGACCGGCAACATAACAGAGAGCACGAGGTTCTCAAGAAGACCTTCTATGGAAAGCTAGAAGCAATGAAGGCGAAAATCATCGAAAAGAAGGCCAATCAAGTCACCAGCAATGAAGCTGATGGCACTCTCAGGAATCTGATTGAATTGCTATTGGAGCAGGCGATTAGGGAAGGCGGCTTGTCAGATCTGGAAATCGTGTCTCAAGTTTTTACGTTTTATGCAGCAGGAGCAGATACTACTGGAGAGCTCATCGCATTGACGCACTATTACCTTGCAGAAAACCCAGGAATACAAGAAAAGCTTCGAGAGGAGATCCTAACTCACATTGGGAAGTCAGAAGCGATTCAATATGAGCATCTCATGAAGATGGAATATTTGAGCGCAGTGATTAAGGAAACCTTGAGAATGGGTGCTCCGGCTGCTGGGCTCTTCTTCAGGAAAGTTAAAGAGGATTTTATGATCAAGGACCTCAAGTTGGAGAAAGGTTTTATTATTAATGTGCCAGTGCCTTGTCTGGGGTTTAATCCGAAGTACTTCAGCGACGTAAATGTGTACAGACCGGAAAGATGGTTGGAGAAGAAGGACGTTGGAACCGTAGATCCGTTTGCTTACATGCCGTTCTCAACGGGTGTGAGAAGATGCATTGGCGAGCAAATGGCGTTGATAGACGCAAAACTGCTGCTCTGTGAGGTCTTGAGGAGATTTAAAGTTGATATCAAAAGGCCGTATAAACTGAAAATGGGAGTTGCTCCAGTACATTGTGCACTTGATCCAATCATAGCGATTTATACACCGATCTAGCAAAGTCGGAAAAAAGAATTCTTATTCTAGTTATGAGCAGCTCAGGGAAAAATATATATTGAGTGAGTGGTAATTTCTTAATTTTTATTTTGATCTAGTAATAACTTTGCGCGAATCATTTTATCTGAGGAAATTATTATTTTGTCTCCCCTCATTTTCCTCTTCTCGAGCATCTAGTATAGCTTAGATCGCTTTACAAACAAAGAAAGAGAATACAATCTTATTTGACTCGTTCAAGTAGGCTTAAGAACAAATTTCCCTTCAATCACGATATAACACTGCAATTCAAAGCATTTATGTCCAAACAGGGGCGCTTGATTCAAAAAGGAGGTCTTTTTCACTCAATCCTCTCTTTCTATATGAAATTACCCTTGACTATGACGAAATGCGCTAGCTGTGGGAAAAAACTCTCTTACACAAATATTTTAGAAACCCAAAGGAGAACTGTTTTCCCTTGAAAAAAGAATATATAAAGATGATTTCTCAGCTTTCCATTGTACAAGTGAATTTTCTGTTTTACCATGAGAAGTTGCCTATCACACATAATCGTGTATATATATATGTAAATAGCATATATCTATGCGTTTTCATAAGAGCGATGTACCAAGATCTTTCGTTGTGGAACGGCCTAGAAAATCTCCACTAAATGTGACCGGTTCCTCCCGCTCAGACAGCTCTTCACTCTCAAGTACAGAGTGAAACTCTCCAAATGCCTTCTTTTCATCCAGCACAACCCAAAGAAAAATTGGCGTATCAACAAGCCTCAGAGTTCCGCTAACCGCTCTCATTAATGACACCATCATCTCCAAGCCACTTCCAAGGTCTCTATTTAGAGTAAGTAGTCCGAATGCGACACTGTTTATCGCAAAGTCAATGAGAATTATCATTAAAATGATTTTAAGACTTCTCACTGTGTTCCTTGCGTTCGTCGGCAGCATTGCAGGCAAATTCGAATGCGCGATCTCATGCTGTTCAACTAATTTATTCCGCATAAAATTGAATCGGTGCTCGATAACCTCTCTGAACAGATGAGAACACAAGGTTCCTTCATTCTCACACTCCAAGCAAGCTGACTCACTGACTTCTTCTATTAACAACGCCAAGTTTTCCTTACTTAACGCTAGCTCCTCGAGGTTATTCAATATTAAAGCATCACGATGGGAAGTCAGACTGATGTATTTACTTCGTCTTATGAGCAGTTTTTCATAATTTAGCAGCTTCAGTCTGGGTATTCCCATCGAGAGTACCAGCAAGGACTCCATGAATCGAGTTATATAGGTCAAATTGTTATTCCCGTTCAAAAAGTCGATGTAAATGATTATCGGCGTCGTTTCGAAAAGAAATAAAATGGTCGCCACAATCAACGCTTTTTTGAAGATAAACCGAGCTAGACACGTTCGTTCTGAAATGCTGACCGCTGATGAGAGAAGGTTCACTTTATTTTTCTTGATGTAATGAGAGCGGAGCAAGATTACTTCCATAGCAACGAATATGATGAACAAGTGGTATACTCTAAAGAAGGTAGAGAGCAGGGTTGATACGAAGATAGTGTATTTGCCTGGGTCATCAATCATTTTGCGGATGTTGAAGACAATGTGAATAAGCGGAGATGCGAAAATTGAGCTGAGAACGAGAGAATAGAAGCAAGCTGCGTTGAGGAGGTCCGACTGGGAGAGGTGCTGGCAGAATGTGTCTTTGACAGGTAAAATCAATAACTTTTTAAGCAATCTGCAGATGAAAGGTATTGATAGTGTTTTTTTGAGGCAACATATGTAGATTGGAAGTAAAATTGAGCCCAGTAAAAGGACTATCAACATGATGAAGGCAAAATAAAAAGCGATGTAGCAAGAAGTGACGTAGCCTCCTTCTACGGTGAAGTCCGGCTCGCCGCAAAAGTCAAACATGTGCTTAATAAGTTTATTAATTTTTATACGGATTGTCTGATGTGATGAACTCGACTAAGATATCGACTTTCGAGAATCACGGCTCGTTTGCCCTTTATAATGCTTGAGAATAAAGGCGCTGGGAGTTGGTAGGCGGAAATAAGCTCAGGAACCGCTTGGTAGAAGGAAAATTTGTGTCTAAGAGGACAGATAAAAAACTACAGGCGGTGGGGTTCGAACCCACGACCTTCTGCGTGTTAAGCAGATGTGATAACCACTACACAACGCCTGCTAGTTGATAGTTACTCTTCTAACTTACCTAAAGAAGTCACCAAATGGATCCATTTAAACTTTCAAGTATAATCTTTTCATTGAAAATGACCTGTATTTTTCTCCATGAGATTAACACGATATATTAAAATGTATTAAGACACAGCAATCCAAAGCTTGTACTTCAAGAATTTTTGAGATATATAGTATTGAAAAAAGTCCTTTCTCCATGTAAAATGCTCACTTCTTTACACAGTTTGTTAAAATAATAGGCGTGGTTGCATTAATCCCTCAAGGCCAAAAAAGAAAAGAAAGCATAAAATAAAAAACGCTATATGTATCAAAGAAAACTACGCAAGCGCGGATCCAACCACGGCTATCTGCCTCGTCCGACTTCCTATAGAAAAAATTCTTGCAGAACTGCAAGTTTATAATGTGGCTTGTGCTGTTATTCTCTTCCTGATTTTTGAAATAGATGGACTAAACGTTTTGGTAGGTGTTCTGCACTCGGCCCCACCGTCTGTGGGAGCTTTAAGAGTGGTACTCACAAAATCCAGACTGCTAAACGCTTTTCTTGTAGCTGTCGTGAGTGGCTTTATTGCTGGGAGATCATTCTGGCTTTTTTGAAATGGAGTTCTAAAACTTATTTTTTCAGTAGTAGAGATGAAATTCTCGAGGGGATTTGCTTCGGAGACGAGGCTCGAAGATCGGCGGAACTCTTCGGATTTAAAGTAGGCAGTACCAGGGTTACAAACCTCTGAGGTATTCTGCTCGATAAAGTTCAAATAGCGCTCTTGAATGGTTTCAGTTTCATCGTCACGATCCTAATTGAAAGAAAGGCTTCTTTATTCTGCTCTCAAATTTCTCTGGTTACCTGGCTGGTTGCGTTAGCCTGCAAGAACTTTGTTAAATCAACGAGCACTTGATTAGATTCATCTCCGTCGTAGGGATCAACGTTGAGGAGATTTGAGACTCGAAATGGGAACATGTCTAATTTTTCCTTCGACTAATTTAACCATGTGCTCATTAAAACCCTTGGGATGCTGGAGAAATTATTACTGAGATGAAAATTGTTTGCTTCGCGGATTCAGAAATCTCTTTCCAAAATTTATTTATTTCCATTTCTTTTGAATTTTGATCTTCACTTTTATTGTTTCGATAAGCCGCATATACATATTCGGTCACTCCTTCCGACTTCAAAGCATCTACGATGATCTTTCCCACAAAAATCAGATTAACTCATGCGCGTATATCTTAATTTTTACATCCAACGGATGGTTTGTGAAGATAATGACACTATAGTCCTTCGATAGTGTTTCAAAAAATTTTTTAAACCCCTTGCGCTTGGTGACTGTTTCTACAGGATCTTCCTTATTCTGAAGATACTAGTGAGGCCTTTATTCTCTTCTAAGAGTGTACTTTTATAGAAAGGTTGATCTTTGCCAATACGTCTTCGAAGAATACGATTAAGAATCTGTTTTTCTAAAGAAAAAGGGCAAAATATTAACTTTCGATTGCTTAATATTCAAATTTTACGTTGCCTGGAATGCTCAATTGTAATCTTCGCGGACTAGTTTCAAAGGCATTTTTCTCGTCATCCGAAGGCCATTCGTTCGACTGCTGCGATTTGTCCGAAAACCTAACCAATTGTCATGCGATCTAGACGGAAGATTTACCTTGGCGTGCCAAACATTTAAACAACTAATATGATCTTTAGTTTCCAAAAATTTATTTTTAATAAACCTTTTTTTGAATTACTTTCTGAATTCTCAAAAATTCCAAAATTTTAAAATCGTTCCGATTAAGTTCTGGAAAAATAACGAAGATGTCTGAGAATAAAAACAATTAAATCTTTATTCGAATCAGCCAGTGCATTCAAGCCGAAATGAGTAGTTCGTCGCATTCCCAGCCTGAAGATCTTTCAATTAGCCAGTGCATTCGAATTAGCGGAATAGACTGACTCTCATCTAGGTCTTGTCTCTCCATGCGAAACTCGTATCAAATTAGCTGTTTTTAGGTAGCCTCCAAAGAAGGAAGCAATAAGAAATATGTTCAAGCTGAAAGCAATCACTAATGGAATAATAAGACGCTAATTACGTCAATTCGAAATCTCGAGTCATTCGGCAGAAGGTTTTTAACGGATAAAATAAATTAGATTAAAAATTCCATGGGTACAAACCTTGTTTTTGCGTTAGATAATTTTTAATGGACTGACCCTGCGTTTCTAATATTTAAAAAGCCTCTCGGTTTAAGCTTAAGCTTTAGTTTGGCGAGACTTATTCCACATGAAGTACTTTGGAGGAGGCCTTGGATTCTAAGCCTCTCCTGTGGTTGTGAAAAGCTTTGATATGACGTGAAATTAAACAAAAGAGCTGAGAGCTGTGATATTTTAAAAAAAAAAAACCTAAGAAGATCAAATTATCGAAAAGGAACAATAACAAGCGGTGAAATTTTAGAGTAAACTGTCGCGTCTCTGAGACCAATTCTGAGAAAGCAGTCATCGAGATAGGTCCTCGGTTAGATTATCACGAGAGAGAGAGGCAAAAAAAAAGAATTCTTATTCGTATTATCTAACTACTTAATATAATGGATCTACCAACATGCAGCTGTATATAAGACATTTTTTTTTATCATTATGATGTGATTACGCGTACAAGTCGTTCATCAAAGACTTTCAGAAAGAAAATTTCTCCGAGTTACAGGATGAAGGTTTCTATATATCGCTGCAAATATTAGTTTCTGTGCCTAATGCAAGCTGAGTGTTTATTCGCAGCAAATAAGACCGTGTTTTAGTTTTTGGTCACTCGTGTTTATTTCGATTGTTTCCAAAAAATACTATAGAAATGGATCAATGAGAGAGAGAGGAAACTTTAAGTGTTATTGTCATGGATGAATCCCTGGTTAGTTTTCCAGTACAAAAGATGAATTATAGTGGCATGTGCTGCTATTAATTACTGAATTTTGAGAATGGGTGGAATGTGCACAGTTATGGGTATTTTATAGTCTGAATCACGAACTAGCTGCTAAGATTAGACTCTTCAATTATCACCAATTAGCTCAACTTCTAGCTCATAAAAGGTTTCTTGTCACACCACCTATCTACTTTATCTCTCTGCCTCTCTGATTAGAGTCTAAAATTTCTCATGTATTATGAAATTGAATTGGTACAACAAAAAGGCATAATATTTGATCATTGTCCTCACATGGGAAACCTTGAAAAATGAATTAGAAGGGGAAAAAAACATTTCTTTCCGTGAGGTTATTTCAGTTATTTCATCACGAAGACTTCTCATTGCCACTGCCATTTGAAGATTAATAAATTATCTGATTTAAGACTGAATATGGTATGAACTCTTAGCGTGCTTAAGTGTTTTGACTGCTAAATTTTTGGTATCGCGAATGTGTATGAACTATCAGTCTTTAATTGGTTTTCTGTTCAAATTATGACTGAATTTTCCAATATTGGCAAGAGAGAGAGACGAAAAGGCATCTTTGACAAGGATCAACCGCGCCATGGCTTTCCCTTGTCCCTTATTGCATTGCAAAATGTGGTTCATGAGTCAGTTTAAGCCGATTTGGAAGAGCCCTAAATGATTTTATGAACTCAAAATTTTAGTGGTCAATGCCTTCCTTCTACACAATATCAGAATTTGGAATAGCTGGCTGCTGCTGCTAGAGATAATTTGGCTCGATATCCCAATTCTTGGAGGAAGCGGTATCTAATTTATGTTTGAATTTCACTTTTTTTCTGAAGTCACGTTTTGATAACTAATGGTATCAATCAGTATCCTAAACAGAAATAAACCATAAATAAACAATAATGGTTTCAAAAACTATTGAAGATTTCTCTGTTGTAATCAGATGTCATGCACCGAAATCTAAAGTTCCTGAAGAAAAAACCGAATTGATCGTCTCACTCGACCATTCTCAGAATATTGTAAAGTTAACAGACCCAGA
>ENA-UOUE01000710-UOUE01000710.1-compost-metagenome-genome-assembly--contig:-NODE-710-length-25656-cov-13.669299_pt1 | contig 25656 bp, 9 predicted proteins | sample MGYA00238146_ERZ747223 | MGnify/ENA primary metagenome ERZ747223 (study PRJEB28781, sample SAMN06268865) | compost metagenome | isolation source: single cell | place: USA: California, Emeryville, Joint...
ATAATTTCTTGCGAAAGATCAGTTAAATAAATAAATACGAATTACATCTCCTTTGTTGTTCTCTAAGTCTTTGTTAAGCCTTGTAAAGCAAGCGCTTTGGATGCCAAAAAACAACGTTCTAAGAGCTGAGCCTAGAAGAGTTTGTTTGCTTAGTAAGCCGGGCTTATGCAATTTTAATAGCTTATATTTAAATAGAATTTGCCTTTATTCGCTCGGGCTTTTTTGACTCTAACAAATAAAAACAAGCTGTTTCTCTATTAGACGATAGAGGCGCCACACCGAAACCAATTGAAGAGCCAGGCAAGGTAACCGAATTTAAACTTGCACCGCGTTTCCGAAAAATGAAATCTTCAAAAAAAAACGCGGCAAACCTCGCGCACATCATCAACCAGTTTGTTTTAATAACCCGGCATTCCACAAGTCTGATCTCCTCTCATAATATGCAGTTATGCTATTATATTGCGGTTCAGCGCGAATCTGAGATCAGAATCCTCATAAATTTATTTTAGACTCAATCACAGTTTTCGGTATGGGCTCAATCCCTATAAAAAATTAATATCCAAGTTTTGTTAATGAGCAATTAAGGTTCTTTTAAAACTTTCACTGTACTCAATCTAAGTTATAAGCAGCGAAATTTTGAACCTTTATAATCTTATTTTTCCTTTATCTGACAACCTGAAAGTTTTTCGAAATGAAAAACACTCACTTACTTTGTCTGTTGCTATTCGCCTTCCTGTTCTCATCCTCGGGTAAACTCCAACCAATCTTTAGCACCTTATCTAACTATTTTCTTAGTTCGAGCCTCTGATAGAGAAGCTCAAAATCCATGGGTGACAGGAACGAGTCATTATTCCGGTTCTCTCGCTGGAGGTACCGTTATCCAGTACAGAGGTGTTGCTTTCTCTTCACTTGAAGCTGCAAACAACCAGGTCTTCTTCTGTAACTACCAAATTCCTTGCGATACTGATACATTCCAAACTACCACTACAATGGTCACTTGTGTCACCCGCCCATTCTACCAATACACTAAGTGTGACGTCTGGATCAATGTAGATGGCCAGCAAACTGCCACTGCGCCAAGTTTCAGCTACTCGCAAGGAGCTACCCCAATGCTCGGCTATATCTACTCACCAGCCATCACTCCAAGCGGTTTGGGATATCTCAACTTGCAGCCATTGACCACTGATGCAAAGAAAATCTCAGTTTCCATCGGCAAAGAGAGAACTCTTTTGGTGGTCGGTGATGACGAAGGAGAATACGAAATAGACCCACTCAACCAATACTCTTACCAAGACTTTAAATTTGACACTGGTGACAACGGCAACCTCGCTCCTGGCTTCTATAACATCACCGTCCATGTCAATCCTCACGGAAACGCTCTTTCCTCAACAAGAAACTATTTCTTCACTCCATCCGGCGAGCTTGCGCAAATCAGCGTTCTTCCAAACATCTCCTCGATGAGCCTGCACCAAGGCTCTTCTCAAGGAGCAATCATCACCGTTGTCGGTTCCGGTTTCTCTTCGGACCCATCGCAAATTACGGCTAAATTGGGAACCCAAACCGCGACTGTCATCAGCTCGTCTTTCAATGCGCTCACTCTGAGACTCCCTAAGAGCAATGGTGAAACTGGTCCTTTCAAAACCCATGCTGGTCTCAAAGTCTACGAATGGGATAACTCAGCTGGCACCAAGTCAATTGCATCATTGAGAGCCGAATTCCTCGCAAATCCAGCAGCAACCATTGCTGCCGCCAGTAAATCCTACAACCTCGGTGTTGCCGAATCCGCTCGTAATACTGGAGATAAATACATCAGAAGAGCCGCTGGTTGGTTTGAATCTCCTGTGAACACCACAGTCCGCTTCTATGTCTCCGGAGATGATAGAGTCGCTCTTTATTTCAATCCTGTTGCTGGCGTCGCCACTCCACCTGCTGATCCTATCGCTCAAGTTTCGAATTATAAAACGCAGAGAGACTACTACGAAAATAAGACAGAACAGATTTCCGCACCTGTTGGTCCGCTCTCAGCCGGTTCCAAGTACTGGATCGAAATCTGGCACCAAGAAACAACCAACAACGACCACTTCAGCGTTGGTTTCAGCTTCGACGAAGGCATCCCATCACGCACAAGACCAACTAACCTTGCAACAATCTTCGATGTGAAAGTCTCTTCCGAACAGATTTATGACCAACACACAGTTGTTGCTCCTTTGAGCGCGAGCGATAAGGAAAACAACGCTAGCTGGACGATTAGATACACCACCAAGAACAGCGAAGGAAACAACGTCACCGCCCAAACTAAATCCGTTGGCTGGAACGCCAGCGATTCTGACGTCGCTTCAATCTTCAACACTGCCGTAGGAGTCGCTGTAACCGTTACTCACGAACTGACTTTGGCAGATGGCTCTCCTGCTGCGGATTTCGATTCAGCTGATAAAGTTGTTTGGACTGTCACTTTACAGGGAAGAAAGGCTAGAGACTACCAATCCATCACCAGTTCGTTGTCTTCTAACCCCATCATCACACAAACTGGGTTCGCGACCCCAAAACTCAGCGGAGACTTCGCCATCACCCTCCTCGGTGCGGAAGTCAAGATTGGAGTTTGTGATGATTACTCCAAACCGATTGCCGAGATGGTTAAGATCCCATCCATCACTGATCCTATCACTGCCTCACAGACCGGCCAATGTGCTGAAAACGGTAGAAAATGGAGATTCCACCTCGATGGCGCGATTCCAAAGGACGTTCCAATCCCAACACTCGCCTCGACTAACATCACCGGAGGTGCTATACCAGCCACCGTGACTATCACTTCCGTCCAAGAGGGTTCAACGACCGAGCAACTCTGGGCTGTGATTCCTTCCCATCTCCTCCAAGCTCACAGCGACGACCTCGAACTCTCTATACAAGTTGGAGAGATCAGAGCTCTTGCGACTGGAAATGTCGCCTACACCTACTTGCCTGACGCGGATGTTCCTACTATCTCAGCTGTGTCCAGAAGCGGAGCTACACTTACCGTGACACTTGACAACGTCGTGAACTCAACCTTCGCGACCGATGGAATCGACTACTTCGCTTATTCAGGAACCCCTGTGCAATCCTGGACTGTTACTGCTGGCGGAGACGCAAACCAATACATCGTTACCGCTACCCTTGCAACGAACGCTGATACTTCCCCTGTTATCGTTGCTGGAGACAGCACTCCAGAAATCTCTATTGCTGGCATCGGTTTCGCTATCCCAAGTGCAACCCTCACCCTTGCTGACACTGCCGTGCTTCCTGCCGCAAGCGGTGTGTCTCCTTCAACAGGTTCAACCTGGGGATTCACTAACATCACCATTACTGGACAATTCTTCGGTTTCAGCCTCGCCAATAACTACGGCACAACCGTTACCGTTGGCGGCGCTCCATGCCAGATCACTTCCTTGTCCAACACGCAAATTGTCTGCGTTACTGGCAAAAGCGTTGATAGCTCTGACCTCTCGATCACTGTGAACGGACAAACCAAATCCTTCCCAGGCCTGTTCAGTTATACCTCATCAGGCGTCCCAACCTACTCGACTTCCTCTCCTGCCACCGCCAACCCAACTCTTCAAACGACTCTTCAAATCGCTGGAAGCTTCGGCTCGAGTCCTGATAAGGCCAATTTCCAGGTCTTTTTGGACGCCACCGATAGTACTAGCGCTGTTACTGAATACGGTGCTTATCAGTGCTATGTGACCAGTGTTACCTCTTCGCAACTTGAATGTCTCTTGGCTGGAGGTATCGGCAGTCCAACTGTCTACAACGTGAGAGTTGTTGTGTCTGGTATCGGTTCCGCGATTCCAAGCTCAAGCTACCCAACCTTCCAATTCTTGGTCTCTGTTTCCGGCATCACTCCATCAAGTGGCTCATACAGTGGAGGTACCGTGCTCACAATCACAGGTACCAACTTCCCAGCTGATATTGCACAAAATCAAGTTACAATCGGCGCTGACTTGATCCGCTGTACTATACTTTCTGCCACAGCAACCACGCTTACTTGCGTGACTGGCGCTGCTGATAGTGATTATGAAAATAGCACTCCTCAACGTGTCTACGTTCTCAGCAGAATCCAAGACGAAGCAACCTGCTCACCATCCACTGCCTGCCAGTTCTCTTACAGTCTCACTAAAACTCCTAACGTCACTGCTGTCAGTTCTCTTTCCGCTGTCGCAGGCGATACCATCACTCTCACTGGTACTAACTTAGACGCTGAATCCTCACAGACAGTTAAAGTTTATGTCGGTGGAGTCGAAGCCGCTGTCGACACTGGTTCTCTGAGCTCTACCAGCGTTAAATTCACCGTCCCAGGCGCTCTTGCTGCTAATGGAAACTTTACCATTCAAGTCCTCGTCGGAAACAAGGGTTACGCAAGTTTCTCAACGAAAGAGATCTCGATCCTCCATGTTACTGGAAGACAGATTATTGATGTCAATCCAAAGATTCTTTCTCAAGCTGGAGGTGCCTTGACAATCACTGGAGGTGGTTTCGCTTCCACTGACACTGTCAAAGTTAACGGAGTTTCAACGACCATTGTTTCGATCACCTTAGACACCATCAAGGTCATCGTCCCTGCGACCACCAGCGCGACTCTCCCAGTCGTTGTCGTATACTCTGACGGCGAAGTTTCCTCACCTCTCGACGTCGCCACTTCCACCTCAGCGACTGCACAGGTAAGCAGTGTTGTTGTGTCAGGCACTTCAGGACTATCGGTTCCAGACAGCTCTTCCTTCACTTTGGACTTCACCGGTTCAAACCTCGCTTTGGAGGCACCAACCGTCATTCTCACTGACAAATCAAACTCCTCTTCAGTCTACAAGCACACTCTTTCTGCCACTCCAAGCGGCACAGGCTTCTCCGCTACATTCACAAACGTTGTTGTCGGTACCTACTCCGTAAAAGTCGAATATCCTAACAACGGTTACGCTAAGATCACTGGTTCATCAGATGTCACCGTTGATTGGACCGCACCAACTGTCTCTCCTACCACTGTTACTTCCAGTATTGCTGGAGGTGCCGAAATTACCATCACCGGTAACGGTTTCCCAAGCTCCGACCAAGCATACTACGTCGATTTCAAGGCTTGCGGTGTTGAAGGAGAGGTCGTTTCAACTTCTGCTTCTCAAATCGTCGTTAGAGTCCCTCCATTCATCACTCCGCTTTCCCTTCAAACCTACAGCCTCGCTAAGGTTGATGAAATCTTCGGTACTCCAATCAGCGACAGCAACCCAAGCAGCGCCGCAGGCATCTCTGACGGCATCTTTGCTACCTACTACAGCTCTTCCGCGGCTAACTGCTACATCGGAGTCGATTTCGGTGCGAACTCAGTTGGTATCCTCACGAAAATAACATATTTCCCACAAGTTGACAGCGACACCTCCCGCTACTTAGGCACTCAACTTGAAGGATCAAACGATGGCACTACCTGGAGCCCAGTTCAGGTCACCACAACTGATAGCACTGGCGCTTCCACAACCAGCAACTTCGTCATTGGCTACGAAATCCACAACGGATACAATGACATCGTCTTCAGTGAGACCAACAAACCAGCTTACAGATACTACCGTTTCGCTGGTAACGGCACTGCTAAGCAATGCCATTTCGCTGAGATCCAATTCTGGGGTATTATCTCAAGCTCTAAGACCCCAAGCAGTTTAGCTTCCAATACCTGCGATGGTGTCCTCACAATCAACGGAAAAACTCAAACTTTCTCTGGATTAGTGGACTATAAATCTGGTGTAACTCCTGTAGTTACTGATGTTCAACCTCCTTTCTCAAGCGCTAACGGTGGAGACGTTATCACGATTTCTGGTACAGGCTTCCCTGCAGGACAAACCTCCGCCACATTTGTCACTGTCGATGGAGTTACCTGCGATGTCAGCTCAGTGACCTCAACTTCGATCGTCTGTACCACCAGACAAGCCCCAGCAAGAGAGCTCAGACCAACATCTCTCGACAGCTCACTCAAAGTCTGGTTCAGTCACTCAACCGCCGCTGGTTACGCTGCCGGCTGGCAAGATCTCTATTTCTTGGTGACCGAGAGATGGACTGGAAGCAGCACTTGGGGCGGACTTCCTGCACCAGGTCCTGGTGATTCTGTTTATGTTCCTCCAGGATTGAGTCTTTTAGTCGACACTAATGTCAATGTCTACGCTGTCATCATCGAAGGAGGCGCGCTTGTCTTCTCAGACGAAGCTGACTACACCTTCGACGCTCATTACGTGTTCGTTAGACAAGGTATTTTCAGAGCTGGTACTCCTGAGAGACCATACCAACACAAATTGACCATCACTATGCACGGAAACCGATTCGATACCCAGCTTCCAACCTACGGTAACAAGAACATTGCCGTTAGAGAAGGTATTATCGACCTCAACGGTATTCCTAGAAACCCTACTTGGACAATGTTGTACGAAACTGCTTTGAGCGGTGCTACTACTATCACTTTGTTGACAACAACCGACTGGCAAGCCGGAGAAGACATCGTTCTTGCTTCATCCACTCACGAGCACGGTAACTCCGAAACCGCAGTCATTGCCTCTGCAGCAAATGTTACCGTTAGCGGAAACACCGTTACCAGACTCACTTTGACCGCACCTCTTAAATTCAACCACTACTCTAAAGTTTTGACTTACACTAAAGGTGACAGCACCACCGAAAGCATCGCCTTGAGAACCGAGGTCGGACTTCTCTCCAGAAACATCATCTTCCAAGGAGACAGCGACTCTGAGAGAACAGAGTACGGTGCTCATATCATGATATTCTCTCCTGGCGATGAATCATCGATTGGTAGAATCTCATACATTCGAGTCAGACATGCCGGTCAAGCTTACATCCTCGGTAGATACCCTATCCATTACCATTTGATTGGTAAAGTCACCAAGAGTTTTGTGAAAGGTAACGCCATTCACAACACATTCAACAGAGCTACCACTATCCACGGTGTCCACTACTTGACCGTTGCAGACAACGTCATCTACAAGTGTAAAGGACACAACATCTTCGTCGAGGACGGTATCGAAACGAACAATCTCATCCAAAACAACCTCGTTATCTCGACCCTCCGTTCATGGAGTTTGCTTGACACCGATCAGACCCCTGCTTCGTTCTGGATCACCAATCCAAACAACAATTACATCGGAAATCACGCCGCTGGTTCTGACAGATACGGTTTCTGGTACGATCTTAACCCTCATCCAACTGGTCCTTCATATACTGCTGATGTCTGCCCTCAAGGTATGAGACTCGGAGCTTTCAGAGACAACGTGGCTCACTCTAACGGCAGATACGGTCTCAGAATCTTCCACCTTCATACTCCAACCGTAGACCCTTGCTCTGCTTGGAGTGAAACTAACCCTTCTGTGCCTGCCGTTTACCAGAACTTCACTGGTTGGAAGAACAAGAGAGCTGGTATTATCGGAGAAACCTTGGGAGAAATCACGTTCAGCAATATTAAGACCGCTGATAACCGTCAATCTGGCGTTGAGCTTTCTGTCGGTGGTGTCCATGGTATGATGAAACTCGTTGTAACCAACGTCCTTGCTGTCGGATTGACTGAAAATGCCGCTGACAACGGTGTCAACCTGAACGACCCGATCGTCTACAGCTACTACTGGGATAGACCTGCAAGAGGTATCGTCACCACTAGAAACGACGGTATGTTAATCAGCAACGTCAGATTCTACGATTGGCCAGCCGGCACTGTTGCTTTCATGGACTGCTCGCATTGCGAGGCCAACCCAGCAACTGATTCAGGTGCGAGAACTGCCTTCGTTGAAAAAGTATACTACAGTCCTTCATTCATGGGAAGAAAAATCCAATACAATCTCCCTCTTAGAGGAATCTTCAGAGATATGGATGGTACTCTCACCGGTCAAGTCGGATGGGCCACTGCCTACTTCCCTCACAATGATGTCCCTGAATGTACTCGTGATGAAACCAACTTCAACGGACTTGTTTGCAATAACAACATTCAAGTGAGAAGAATCGTCTTCTATAACTACGCTCCTGACTCTTTCGAAGGAGTCCCAATGTACGTCTTCAACTGTAACAACAAGACCCAAGGAGCTATCCTCGATCACACCCAATGCGATACTTACCAAAACGCTGACTATCCTCTGGCGAACGCTTCCGTGGTTAACTGGAGGCCAAAACAGAACCCAGACAAGAGTTGGGCTGTTGGTTTCGTTACAGGATACACATACAATCCATACTGGGGACCTGCTGGTATCGATTTCGAGGCTATGAGCTTCAAAAACACCCCAGTCTATGACCCAAGTGATAAAGTCATTACCTTGGCCTTGAACCACTCAGCATACCGTGAAACCTTCGATTTCATCTCTGGAGGATTGAACCTCTCCAACCGCACAACTTCATGGACAACCTCAGGCAGCAGCTGCAGCTACGGTGATTGGCAACACGATTGGACCAACAAGAGACTGTTCGTCTGTGTGGGTGGTAGTCAAACGCGAACTGTTACTAATAATGTAACGAACGTTACCAAGACATTCAACTTGACTGATACAGCATTCTCCATGAAAGCTGTTAAATGTAGAGTTAACTGCCCGAAATCCATGTTAGATCAAGAGAGAGAAGCCTACATCCGTAACTGGTCTGTCGAAGATGACTGGATCGACACAACCACCACCAGTGGCGGTCGTCTGCTGAGCACAGCAATCGATCCTAACGCCAGCGAAGTCACTATCCCTCCAAGCTGGAGAATGAGAGTCGATGTCCCAAGAATTCCTCAAACCCCTGGCACTACCTTCAAAAAACTCGAAATTCAAGGAGATTTGGTTATCGATGAGGTCGCTGCCGCTAAAAACGGTTACATTGAAATCTTCGCTGAAGTCATTTGGGTCAGAGGTAATCTCCTTGTCGGATCTGAAATCTACAACACTACCACTCACAAGCCGCTCGAAGAGATTCAACCTTACAATGGAAGACTTAAGATCTACCTTACTGGCAGCAGAAACACCGGCGGACTGACTCTGAGTCCGGCCTCGTCCCCTGGTAACAAGGTCCTTGCCTCTACAGGTTTGACCTACATTGCCGGAAAACCAAGAAGTCTTTACACGACCAAGCTCTCGGCTCCTGCAAAAGCCGGTGATACTTCTATCTCCGTCATGGGTGACGCGTCATCTTGGGTTGCAGGATCTCTCCTCGGTATCTCCCCAACAGGAAACATCACCTCAGAATTCGAATACATCACCGTTGCCTCAGCCACTTACGACGCTGGTACCGACCAAACCACAATCACTCTTGATACTAGTGATGCCAAATACGCCAGTTACGACAGAAAAACTGGCCAGGCTATTCAATTCGACCATTACGGTTGCACAGAAGCCGAAGTGATTCCTGGTGTCGGTCCAGAAGTCTTGGACCTGAGAGCCGACGTTGCCATTCTCAGCAGAGAAATCGTTGTTACCGCCAACGAACTTAATGATGGCACAGCCGCGATTGATGGCTGGGGAGCAAGTATCTACACTACTGAAGCATTCTTCCCTGATCTCGTCACAAACACTTACGTCGCTGAAAGAGGTGCGCTGAAAATCGATAACATTCAATGCGATTTCTGCGGTCAAGCTGACACATACCAAGCTGCTGTTCACATTGAAAACTTCAACGCTGATCCAACGAAACCAGCCGGTTACTTCAAGAACTCCGCGATCACTGGATCAAACGGTGTAGGTATCGCCATCTCGAAGGCAGCTGACTTCACTTTCGACAACAACGTTATCTTCCAAACCAAACGCTATGGTCTCGTTTTCCAAGCTGAAGCCACCAATTTCGTTTTCACGAACAACTTGATCGTTGGAACTGAAGCAAGAAACACCACTGCAGATGCAAACAACTTTGTTGATTTGGCAGCGTGTGTTTACTCTGAATACCAATTGAAAGGAAACAGTTCGTTCGAAAACAACATCGTTGTTGGGTGCAGTTTCCACGGTATCATCGCCTTGGGAGGTGTTTGTGGCGCAAAATGGGTATACAAAAACAACATCGCAAGAATCAGTGACTATCCATTCTTCATTAAAGCTCCAAACCCCACTTGTACCTACGCCTCTGGAATGGTCGCTTATGGAGGAGCGAAGGCTGGTGTAATTTTGGTTTACACTTCTCAAAAGGTCTACGTTGATAACGTTATTACAGTTGACAGTAACATCGCAATGGTTGTCAATCAAGGTACAGGCGACACCGGCAGCACTCCTTCCAATCCTTCTCCAAGCGCGGTTGCCTATATCAATAACGTGTTCGTCGGAGGAGCATACTATCCATACAGCAAATGCGCTGCTTCAGTTAAGTCAAGAGGATTGAACTATGGAGGGTGCTCTGACAGACTTGGTTTCTTACTCGGTTACGCTGGTAACTCAGGAAAGGAACTGCCTCCAACTCCATCAAAGCTTCCTTGGTACGATGTTAAGTCCGAAGGTGCTTGGGGAGGTGTCCAACACTGGAACAACGTTCAAGTAAAATGGTTCGAGGACAACGCAGAGTACGGCTGCTCAGGCAACTACCTCTTCCAAACTAATGGAGGTGCGTCTGATAACGGTGCAATCACTTTCTTCTCTAACTTCACCTCATCATCGGTCGATCAGCAGCACATTGCGAGATTCTCTAAAGCGCAAGCAAATTGGATCGGTATTGATAACTGCGGTAACTGGCCTTGCACAGGTATCATGAACATTCTTGCTAAAGACCTCGATGGTTCTCTTGCAGGAGTGCCAAGTTCATTCCTTCCTCAAAACGACGGTATCATCGACTCTACCTGCCGACTTGAAGGTGTGGACTCTTACAGATGTACCTCCAACGATTGGGCTGTCCTCACCTTCCAGAGCTTGGATGCTGATAAGGAAGAGCGTATTTTCAGTCCAATTAACATTACAACTTCCGATGGTTACAGAAACGACCTTAACACTATGATGGATCACTGCTGGGACGGTTTCTACACTTGTCTCAAGAGATTGTCTCGATTCCCAGCGCTGGTGAAGACAGGAAAGAACTACAACATCCAAACCACTGGTACTGTTCCAGAAAAATTCCAATTCCACCTTTTCGGAGCAAGCCAGGCCAGCGACTGGGTCTTGTTCAATATCCACTACACACAAGGTACCGCAGTGTTTGTTATGGACAGCAAAGGAAACGATATCAAACCAAAGATTCTCGGTGCTAACGAGGACGCTTCCTTCGATAGCGCCGGTTGCGGTGTGTATACCTACCAGCCAGACAGTGCTTTCATCACTGTGAAGGTCACTGGTGCAGACGACTGTACTCCTACACTCTACGTGTCCAACACTGTCTACGCGAGTGTGAGATACCCAATGTCAGTCGACGAATTCTACAGCGTCAATGGTCCTACTAAATTCATCGATAACATCGCCGCTGTGCTCAATATCCCTCTCTACAAAATTAGAGTCGTTAGCATTGACAAGCCTTCTTCCACTAGCAGCAGCACCAGCAGCAGAAGACTCCTCAAGGATCAAAGAATACTCGATGATGCTGGCAAGACTGTCGTTCAAGCAATGATCATCCTTCCAACGGAAGACCAAGGCACTAACTCTACCACCGCACCAATCACCGCACAGAACTACATTTCCCTTTTGAATGCTGGAATGGGCAGCGGACTTCTCGCTATTGGTGGATATAACCCAGAGACTGCCACCTTCCAGATCATGCTTGTGGGCAGCGCAACAACTACAACTTCTGCAACCACAACCACTATCATTGTGGTCGCTGTGGTCATTCCAGTCTTCATTGTGACCCTTGCTGTGGTTGCTTACGTTTGCCACAAGAGAGGAAAGGCCCGCAGAATGCTGAATAAGGTTAAGGGAGAGCCTAAGGTTCTTGAGACCGTTCAACAAAAAATTGAGCCTAAGCGTGAAATCACTGATGAGGACCAGTCACAGAACCAGTCAAGACTAGGACTCAATCAGAATAACAGCGTTGTCACCGACCATCATAACGCAACGAACAGAATTATCGTTGATAGTAAAGTCATGGGGGACAGAATTCTCATCGATAACGGACTTGCTCTCAGTGACTCACCAAATAAGATCTCGATCTTGCCTAGCGCTAAACACGTAAATTAATAATCTTTTACTCTTAGCTTACCTCAAAACTCTACAGGAACAAAGATTATAAAAGGCCAAGAGAGTCATAAAAAAGCAATTAATAATCTAATAATATTAGAAAATCAGTAATAATAATAATTTTTGATTTGAGAACGCGTTGCCACAGGCAAGAAGAAGAGGCTCTCATTTTTTATTACAAAAGCCTTCGATATATACTCAATTTGATATTTCTCTATTCAATTCTCTGCTACGGATAGCTAAACTTCATAGATTTAGAAAATTTGGCGAGATATTCATAGTAATAAACTTTGAAATTCCGAACATTTAAACTGTCTTAAAGAGCTTTATAGATTCTTTAGAAATCAAACCTTCTAACCACTTCGGGTTGAGAATGCATTGTTTTTTAATTAGGAGGAGACCGAACCAGGGAGAATGAGTTCGCCTTTTTGAAAAGTGAAATAGTTTCTTGCTAGATGTTTTATTTTGTATACAGTGAGCTATTTCAAATCATGCCTCAAACGAAACCACTACAATTGAATTAATTACCAAGAGAGTTGGAGAATGAAGGAAAGAAACCTGATAGACTCCTCAAAAAGAGGACAACACGTTGAAAATTGTGTTTCTCTTCTATCGATAATCGTTTGTTGTTCATGAATGAATAAAGGAAACAGATGAATGAAAAAATGCGTTGCTGAATTATGTAAAATACCAATGCCGGTGTATTTCATTAGAGACTCAGACATTAAAATATACGGGGAAAAAAGTAGCTTTATTTATGAAGATTAGTGGAACCTCAATGCCATCGACTTCATTTGAGTGGTGATTTGGAAGTGATTGAATCATTGGGAACTTGAATATCAGTGATATTCCTTTTATTATATCTCATTGTAGGACTATGTCGATGGCTATTGCCGTGACTATGATGACTATAGTGGTGAACTTGATCGCTAATGCTTTCTATTCCATGGTTCCGCTCTTTACTGGAGTCGCGGCCTCCTCTGGAGTAATTAAGATGAGTTAAACTTTTTTTCTCTGAAACGCCTGTCTTATTGGATTTGCTTAAGAAAAGGTTAAGAGAGGAAGTCTGATCAAGAGAAGAATCTAACACTGAAGAGTTTCCTACTCCACCTGATGTCGTTTTTCTCTTTTTTAGTGAAGGATTGTGCTGGTCCAATTTTTTTCCTTTATAGCAGCAATATACAATCAAGATGCCAACGAAGACCGCCCCAAGGCTTCCACAAACAGCCGCTACGATTATTCCTGTTGAGGAGCTATCAGATGACAAATCTGAAGTGGAAGACATGTATTTTTTCGCTTTTAACTTTAGTTATTTCGTTATTGAGTAGTATACACTTGAGAATATATTTTATAGATTGGTGAAGAGGCCGGAGAAACTCAAGCCCCTTTAAATAATTTAGAAGCCCAAATTATGTGAATCAATTCCACTGTAAGAGCCTTAGTCAGTTGCAACAATAAGTCTAATTTATTCCGAGTTGAATTGTAGGGAGTTAAATAAGGGCTAAATAAAGAAAGCCACGGACTACGTTGGATCTGAAAAAACAAATTCTGAGGAATTCCAAGGCAAAAAAAAAAAACACTCTGCATCTTAATATATTACTTACAAGCCTTCTTACCTAAATATCATTATCACAGAATACACAGATGGCTTTACAAATACAAGTACAAATTCAAATTCTGCTTCAACGAGCTAACAGAAAAAGTACATCATTATTTGTTTTTCGGAAAAGTACTTGATTTTCCCATAGCAGCAGTACTCTTTTTCAAATTTCCATGCTCAATCTGGAGAATTCTCAGCTCATTTTCCAGATTGATTATCTTTAACTCAGCATCTCTCAATTTTCCAATCTGCTCAGCCAAATCGCGCTTATACTCTTCTTTCTCCTCTGTCAACTTTTGCAATAAACTTCTATTCCCTTGTAACGTGTTCAACATACACTCCATTATTCGCTTCATTGTCAACATGAGAAACTCATCACTGTTACCAAGGAACAAATACGTGAAATCATCTTTTCTAAGGACAACCTCCCCGATAGCCTTTAGATTCAAAAGCAGTTCGCTTACTTGCTTCTCATTCTTCTCTTTCTGAGCAGTGGACAGATATTCCCACACGAAAAACTTATCTCGATAAAACTCCACTTCTTTCTTCAATGCAGAGTACTTCTCTTCTAAAGTTTTCATTGTCCCTTCTGAACTGATCTCCCCCGAAAGTTTTCCATCAGTTAAGCTTTGTATCAGCGGTTTTTCAGAGCCAAGATAAGAAAGGAGGTCATCACGGTTTTGCATGGTTTTTTCGTTTATAGATTGGCTCCAAGCCCTCAAATCCTCGGTATAAGCGGTAATTCTTTGAAGATTCTCCATTCGCTTATTGATATTCTGGCTATGGGATACAAGTTGATGGGCGTCGATGCCTCTGCCGAATTTGAGATGTAAATTAATCTCGGCTTGATCTTTTTTAGCTTGGTCAATCAATTCTTGATATTCTGTTTGGAGATGGGTGATAATCTCGTGAAACAGGTTCAATGACTTTGCATCGATTTGAGGTTCATAAATGTTGGATTTTTCATTCAATGACGCGTATGTAAGGTCGCCTTGTGTTTCTTTCGTTGGAAGTTCATTATTTTCGATGAGTTTTTCAAGTGCTGCGACTTTTTCTTCTAAAAATGAGTTTCTTGCACGAAGTTGGCTGCAGGTTTCTTCGATTTCGAGGATTTTCTGTTGTAATTGTTGGTTTTCAATTCTGAGTTTTTCATTTTCAGCAGTGAGGGAATGTGGGTCATTCCCGTCATCTGTTGTCACAGTTCTTTCATTCATGTTGTCCTTTTAGCTTTGGTGTCCTCAAGTCTCACGGATTTTTGGTTATTTTGCGAATTAAAACTATTTTCCTTTTATTCTTCAGACTCTTCTGAAAAAGATTTGGAAATGCAGCTTGTGAGATCATCTCTACTTTTAGTTGCAGCATTCATTGAAAAAAGAAATTTTCTTGAGTAGTCGGAGAAACCGTTTTAAGATGAAATGCTACATTACTTCAACAGAAAAAATTTTTTTAAACTCCGGGCATATTCATGAAAAATGCAATCTGCTGTTTCTATCTTTGCTTAAATTATCAAGCAAGCGAGAACTTGTTGGAACTAATCTGTAGAGTCTTACGACAGTATTCTTCTTAGTTTCCTCACAAAAGAGAAATTGAAATCGTTGAGGTCAGCTCAGGAGAATATTTCAACCGTACTGGAGACGATCTGTTGGTTCTCTTAGCGATCGGAGGAATTTTTCGTTCCTCCCTTGTTAGAACTATATCTTAGCTGGCAACTGATGGAATGTTTGCTCCTCAAACCAATTATTTTATAATATTACGTGTTCTCATTACCTTATCTCGAACTATGGTATTATATTCTAGGCTAAGATCAGAAAATCAAACATATCACACTATAAAATATAAATCTCAGCACCAAGTTAGACCAGCATAATGTACCAATCTCAAGAGCACAACACTAAAGAACCTGCCAAAGATGTATCGAAAGCATTTGAAGAAGTTCAAAGCAACAAAATGACTCCTCAAGGCTTGCCTCTGTATCTCAAATCTGCAGGTACCTTAGAAAATATGAAAAAGTACCATGAAGCATTGCAAATATACACCAAAATCCTTCAATTCGATCCAAACAATTTTGAAGCTCACAGCGGAGCGGGTTGCGCCCTCCTCAGTCTCAAAAGGAATGAAGAAGCTCTCCAAGCATTCAAAAAAGCCGTTAACTTGAATCCGCATTCTAATGTAGCTCAGAATAACCTCGGGGTCGCCCTCAGCGAGCTCGGAAAGCTTTATGAAGCTATAGAAGCGTTCAAATTATCCATTGCGATCGACCCAAACTGTCCAGATTCTTATAAACTCAAAGGCGATGCGTTTAGTAGCCTTGGTCATCATAAGGATGCTCTATGTGAGTATAACAAGGCCATTCTTTTCAATCCAAGCTATATTGATGCTTATATCGAGAGAGCGAATTGTTTGATTCAGATGAAGCAGTTCGAGGACGCCATCAGAGACTGCGACAAGGCAATAGCGCTTGATCCCAACAGCTTTGGTGCCTATAACACTAAAGGTTATGCTCTCCATGATCTCGGAGCATACACGGAGGCACTCAGCCAATACGAAAGAGCCCTTCAATGCGACCCAACATCCTGCGTCGCCTATAATAACAAAGGGGCCGCACTGAAGGATCTCGAAAGGTTTGATGAAGCGCTCGTGGAGTTCGATAAATCAATCTCATTAGATCCGGATTACGCGAATCCTTATCGGCATAAAGGCGACGTCTATTACAGCATGGGTGAGGATAATCTAGCCTACGCTTGCTATACCCAAGCGATAAGGATCAACCCGGGCTATCTGAAAGCTTATACAGGCCGGGCGAATTGTTTAATATCTATGAAAAAATTGAAAGAAGCTTTGGAAGATACTGAGAAGGCATTAAAAATCGATTCTAATGATTTCACCGCGCATAATGCCCGAGCTTTCGCCTTCCATGACCTAGGGAAGCTTAATGAGGCTTTGAAAGAATATCAGCTCGCTATTGAAGCTGAGCCTGAGTCGTACGTAGGATATAATAATAAAGGAGCCGCGCTTAAGGACATGGGGCGATTTGACGAGGCTCTCGATGCGTTGGAAATCTCTATCGTGCTTTGTCCTAGCTATGCGAATCCGCGTAAGCACAAAGGAGATATTCTAGCTAAAAGGAAGAAATATGAGGAAGCTTTGACTTCATACAACGAGTCAATAAGAATAAATGAAAATTATGCTCCGGCTTATCTTGGTCGAGCTAGCGTGTTAAGTGTGCTTGAAAAATACGCGGACGCGATAAAAGATTATGATAAAGTAATTCAACTCGATCCGAATAACACGGAGGCAATTGAGAGAAAGGGTGAATTGGCAGCGAAGCTCAATGAATCCCAGAAGAAGCCTGTAGTAGTTGAGAGTCAAGTAAATTCGCAAGTAAAGTCACAGCAAAAACAGCCGGAAAGTTCGCAATCAGAGCGACTTTGCGTTGTTTGTGTTGACAATAAGCCAGAAATAGTCGTTGTGCCATGTGGACATGCGAACTTATGTAAGGGTTGCAGTGATGCGATACTTAAAGCGAACAAGCTATGTCCAACTTGCCGTGTAGAAATCAAAGAAGCCTTTAAATTTTATCTGTAATCCAATCCATATCCAGTGTTAATTTACTCATGAGTTTCTTTGGCTGAGTTAATGATATATACTTTTAGTTCATTTAACCAACCCTTGATAACATCATATCGATGCTTGAATTCTTCCTTTCCTATTATTGTTCCAGTTAGACCTGATCGATATCGATAATGAATTAATAAAGCTCAAAATTTTTATATGCGGTTACGCAGACCTATAATGATGATCATGAAGATGATAAAACAAAATTTAAAGCATATAACCTAAATGATTGGCTAAGAAGCATAAAAAAATACATGCACAATATTCAATCTTTAAGAGAATATACAGCAAGCGCGTTTGAAAAATACGTCAATGTTACCCAAATAAAATTCTCCATTATGCCTGATGGCAGATCAGCCAAATAACTACCTTCGAAAACCTGCTCTTCATCATCCTCATTCGAGATATCGACCTCTTCATCTAATTTATCAATTTGGACGTGTTTAATCAGACTGCGACCTGAAAAATCCAGATCGAGATACAACAATTCGTTTTTATGTGCACAATAAAAGGTACTCCAAGGCCGTTTATCCACAATCGCTGCCACAATCCTCAACACATCTCTTTTATATGACATTATATATATGGTTTCTTTCTCGGATATCGTCCTTTTCGCTAAAAAAGCCAGCTGATCTTTAGGACTCCATCCAAGCAGCCTCGAATCATTTGTCATTGGCTGATGTTTAATGATTCTTGACGCAAATCCTTCCTCTCCAGCCTTAAACCCCGAGAATAATAGCAGACATGTCTTTCCTTCGACTAAAATTGTCTCGCTTCCAAAATGACACGAAGCACTAAGGAATCTGTCTCTAAGACACTGCTGGTGAGCGCTGAAAATTATCCGAGGATTGTTTTCTGTTTCCGCGAGAACGATTAGTCCACCGATGCACAGGAAAACGCTTGATATTTTTGCGATATATACTCCATCGATACAAGAAAACACTCCTTGATGCATCTTAGAGAGGCTGAGAGCGTCGCATATAGACTGTAGATTGAAGCTTTTGTAGGTTTTCAATGAAAAGGAGTTTCTAACTTCGAAAATTTTGGTTGATTCGTGATAGAATACAAATAGAGAATTATCAGCGGAAGAAAAATGAAGAACCGCTTGCTGGTTAGGTTGAGCGTTATCCATCATCGAAAGGACGCATTTCTTGATGGCTTTGTGTCCATGCCATCGGAAGATTTCAAACATGAAGGGTGTGCTGTTTCCTTTTCGCAGAATGATTATTTGTTTCGCTCTTTGGTCTTCAATCGCCGCGATTCCCAAGTTAAATTCGCCTCGGAGCAAAGAAGGCATATACTGCAGTTTAGTGCAGCATTCGTCAGTGTAATAAAATGGCGTGAGGAGCTTGATGTCATACCGAACGTAAGTTTTTATATCCATTTTACCGCAATTTTGACGCTGATTTTATTTATGAAATCAAACACTTGATAGCTAAATCCTAACTACACCGAGTCTTCCAGGCTACCCCATGGGAATGTATCATCCCTAATGCTCAATCTCCTTAGTAAGAATTGTATTGGCTTGATAAAGAGTCGAACTCATTGCTATTGCTGATTTTGAGTCGTCTATTGGTTTGTTTTTTTTGATTTTTATCACATTGGATTTTCAAAGGATATTAGGTTGTTAAGTATTGCAAATTCTTGGTGAGAGAGAAATGTTATGGAATTATAGACCGTTATAGTTAATAATAAATTCTCAAGAAAGCAATATAGTTCTTATTTCTATTACTTTTTAACTCAAAGGGGCATTTAGTATTTGTAAGATGCTTAATTGTTAATTAAACTTACCCCCACAACAAAGTTGACCTTGCATTATTCAACTTTAGTGGCATTTATGTTCTGTGCGGGTACAGCCGCCGTTCGCTCAATTGTGGAATTCGCATCCTCTCCTGTGAGTGGTGTTGTATTGTTATCCAAGGCTTGCGTCTCTTTAGGCGGGATGATAGGAGAGACTGTGTCATCAGATGAGTCACTTGCGTTCTCAGGAATCACAGTATTCGTGCCTTTGTTATCACGCGGGTCGGTCTTGCTGCAGTTGCTCTTCGGACAGTATCCACCTTCGTAGATAGACACGATCTCGCTCTTCGAGCAAGCGTCACACTTGTTCGTTGTTACGCTGATGCAGACTCCCAAAGAGTTGCAGACGCAGCTCTTGACGTTTCGTTCGTTGCATTCGGTGGCGTTTCTGTCTTTTTCCTGGCATATATAAGCCTTTGGGAGATCGCAATTGAACACTCGATGTGGATTTGCAGGAGTGAATTGATCCATCAAGTCGTTCATGGTTTCAGAGCTTTCTTCTTCGCTACTTTCTTCGCTTTTCTCTTCACTGCTCTCTTCGCTGCTCTCTTCCTCGCTGCCTTCTTCGCTACTCTCTTCAGTACTTTCTTCTGCACTTTCTTCCTCAGATTCGCCTTCCTCTGGTAGCGGCGTCTCCGTGCAATTTGTCGGGCAGTAGCCGTCGGTGTAGACCGAGATTACATCTTCACGCTGGCAAGCGCATGCCGAAGCTGGCCCACTGATACATGTTCCGTTCGTATAGCAGACGCAGGCCTCAGGCGCGCTTTCTAAATTACATTCCCTGGAAAATCGATCTTCTTCCTGGCATAAATAGGCGAAAGGATCATTGCATGTCGTTGGAGGAGGATACACGCTTTCTGTCGTGTTGCAAGTAGCGTAGAGGGACTTATCCGGGCAGGTCGAGTTATAGAAAATCGCGAGGTATTTGTCAGCTGGGCAATCGTTGCATAGATTCAGTTTCTTCATGAAACAGTTGCCGTCATAATCGCACACGCAAGAAGGCAATCTCTTTTCGTTGCAGAATCTACCTGGCCCTCTGTCGTCGTCAAAGTTCCTGTAGTGACGGTTGGGGAAGCGTCTGAAACGGTCTTTGTGGAAACGACGGTTGAACTGGCAGACGTATGGCTTTCTTTTCGGGCATCTTTGCCCTTCAAACACGGCAAAGACCTCAGGATTAGTGCATTGGCGACATCGGTTTACGGATTGCTCAACGCAAGTTCCATCGTTATAGCATATACATCCCATCTGATAATCTAAATCGCACGTGGTAACGCAACGATCTTTTGCTGTGCATACAGCAGCATAACTAGGGTCTCTTTCTTCCATGTAAGATTCGATGTCAGAAGGAGTATAATAAGGATCAAGGACGTTTCCTCTTACTGCAACTAGAAATAGGAGAATAAACAAGAATGATCTGGTTTTGCTGTCCATTCAATGAATTAACTTATGATTTTGATGAAAAAGACGTGGCTTTTTTTCAAATTAAATTCAACAATTATAGACACCAGCACACGTAGCTCATATATAATAATATTTCCATATCTTGCCTTAAAGATAATGGAATTTTCATGCTAATCGTTTTGGATGTACTTTTGACTGGTTTTTTCTGTTTTTTAACTGATTGTTAGAGTAGATTTGAAGGGTTTTACTGTTAGAGTTTACTGAGACTTGAGTAAGTAATCACCTTCGAAAGCACTGGCGTTCTTACAATTGATTTTAATTAACTGATCAAAACTTCCAAAATTTTTAGAAACAGTTGCTGACTTCAAATCAATCTGTCTGATTTTTTTTTTTAAAAAGAGCATATCTCAAAGACAGTAAACCGATCTTGCCTTGAGATATTTTCAACCAAGAAAGTATCGCCAGAGATAGGCAAGAACTCTCTGATTTTAGGAGAAATTTTGGAGGGAAAGGAGCTCAAATATTCCTTTGCTTCAAGCAGAGAGCTAATTATGTTAGTTGGCTGGTGTTCAATGGTTTTTCAGGTGGGATCTGGATTTAAAATCAATATTCCAAAATCTGCAGGATGTGTAGCAGTTTATTTGTTATTTTGGGTTAGATGAAGTCAATTCTCAATGCTTTTGTTCTTTCGATCACGACACTTGCAGCTGGAATCCTGGTAGCATTTGAGGATATTTCTTGCTGGACCAGGTTCGTTAATAGGTGCTTTCTAGAACGAGGTGAGCTGAACTAGAGGGGTTTTTTCTATGTATAGTGCAGTGGCTCCTGCTTTCTTGGATGGTTGAGCACTACGAAAATAGAGCTTGGCATCCTCACCCACCTCAAGCGTCGTTCGATAAAATTCTGGGTTTTAAGAACTTCGAACCAAAGAATACTATTAAGGCTGGTATTTGTCGGTTCTGACAAGTAATTTAAGAATCAGAATTTGTCGAGTTGAGCTCAATAAAATTGTTTTCTTAATTCTCACGATTTGTATGATCGACAAACCGAACTCAAACGACTCTCTACGCAAACTTGGAGACGACACTCAGATAGCTTGGTGCATGCCAGGCGTCAAAAATGAAATTCAAATTTATACACCAACCACTGGAAGCATCACGGAATTTCAAGGTTGTGGGCTAGATCAAGTTATTTCCAAAGTATTCTAATCGCTTTTACCTTCAATGGTAGGCTGGCATACGCTTCTTCATTCGATTCCTGGATCATACCACCTGATTTCTTCTAATTCTCCGATAATAACAGCAACAGGTGGCGCAAAGTTTGAAGTGTTTGACACCTCGAAGAAAATCTCAAAGCTTTTCACATATGAGCAGCCAAACGGGAGTAACTTTACATCAGCAATACCATTGTTTACTTGAAAATTTGCTCCCTCTTGTGATTTTGGAAATTACTTCGGCAGGCAAATTTATTCGATTTTTAAAGACATCGCAGACATTTCATACAATAACAGATCAGGGATTGCCACTCTGTTTTCCATAAAGGATAAGTATACTTATCATCTTTTTCAATTTCCTGAGTGGGAGCTGATCAAAAAGGCTGAGTGGCTGTCTCCGCATAAAGGTTGGCGAAGCAATATTTACACAATTCTTACCCTTTTATTTGCAATAGATGTAATTACTGGCCTAGATTTTTCGCCTTGTGAGCAAAGAATCGTCACGGTGGGCTTACGTGGAGTTTTTGTGATTTCCGATGTCGCAACTAACGATGTAGTTTGCGATCTGGAATTTGGAGGTTACTACTGTAAAACTTTATCCAGCTGTAAGGCTCTAATGACAGACAGATTGGAATAGATGTCGCTGGAATCCTTTTTCTCCATGGGTTGCTGTTACATTCGATAAGAGCAATCTCAATGTAATCGATGTGATTAAAAGAGAGAAAAGGATCTCTCCGAGCCTTCAGCCCCATAAAGAATGTAAACTCCGAAATTGCGACACATGTGTAATTGTACTGAAAGATATCAATTGGATTGATTGGCATAAGGAAGGGAATGTTCTTGTGAGTTCTTCTGATGATAAGACTCTCAAAATACTTGATGTAAGGTCGGGAGGAGTGGTCAAGTCTATGGAAAGAATTCATTCAGGTCGAGAAAGAGGGAAATAGTCTTTTTTTAGTTTCTTATGGTATATAGGGTATATCATCTCAGTCAAATGGAGTCCTTGCGGCGAGATGCTCGCCACTGCCTCAAGCGATGATACAACGAAACTGATTGATTTTGCAACTGGAAAGCCTCTGCTCACTAATAAAATGCCAGAAAACAGTACTCTTTCGCTCTAACTTCATCCTTACTCTATGTCTTAGAATCAGTATGGTCAGTTTGCTTTTTGCATTAATTCATCTCATCTGAGAGTTAAAATCCAACTTGGCTTTTATACTTACCTACATACTTAAGCTCATCTTCTATTTCCTTAGAAATATAGCTGGGTATGTAAGTAGAGCTGTTGCCATTACTCAAATTCTCAGAATTAGATATATATGTTATGTTAGTTCTTCTCTCTCTTCTATGACCTGCCCTAAGAAACCATAATATTCTTGGTTAGTCGATAGAAAGTTCCGCAAGCTTGGCTGGCAAGCTTGTTGCACCGCAAATCATATTTAACCGTGTATCAAATCCTAGATAGATATTCCTATGGCACAATCACATACGATATTAATAGATAAACACATGTCTAAGATTTAAGCTTATTGCATCTCACACAATTAAGCTTAATATTTGTTAAATTTGTTTGGATTGAAGGAAAGATGCTAATGAACAAAGATTCAAGCCCCAACCAGAGGCGCAGCTTCAAGTCTGCTCCCTTGTTTAATGAAACAGAATACAGAAAAGACTTCTACACCACAGTGTTGGAGGTGCAGCCATTATTCACAGAATTTCCAAAAGACAACCTAGAAGATGCTGTCCTCTCCTTAGTGGGTACGGACATATCAGCTGCCGACTCTGCTGATGCTTCCTTAGCGAAATTGATTAAATCCGTTTTAAAAGAAAAGTTGTCTCCAAAATTACAAGTGTTGAAGAACTCTGAGTCCCAAAATGACAAATCAATTGACGACAAAGTCCTCGATGGCTACGTTTCTGAGTTCGAAAGCGCCATAAACGCGGTGAAAACGTTTGTCGAGTACCTCAGCGACGAATCAAGCTTCCGGGATTTCAATCTTGCTTTTAAGAGCTCACCAGATATCCCTGGAATACTCATCAAAATACATAAATATATCGCACAACTCTACTATCTCTTGGATTTCTCCGATATCATCGAAGATTTAAAACCCTACTACGATTTTGATACCCAACATTGCTTCTCAATCATTATGAAAAATGAACCTGTCAATGCTCAGTCAGCTCGTCGACTTTTGGACAGTCTTAGTTTTGATAAAAAGAGATTCGATGAGGCCAACTGGGAGGATACAGTGAAAAAATCCTTGCGAAAAAACAAAGAGTTACCAAAGAAGTTCGGCCAAGATATCCATGTTCTTCTTGGCAAACTTAAGGAAAATCTACGGGATCGCATTAGCCGTTTGCTGAAGGAAGAAGAGCGTTTGAAATGCATGGTGTTTACTTCCAATGATATTAATGCTCATGCTGGTAATATCTTTGAAGAGGTAATAGCTCGGGACCTCCAAAGCATCAGCCAAAATTTCTCAAGCCAGGCTCCGAAGGCTAACGACACCAACGACATCGAAGGGTTCAAGGAGACACTAAAAAACAAAAAATTCGAACAAATTTGTCAGTTTAATAGCACAAAAACTGGGAATTATATGTCTGTGCAGTCAATTGGAGACTATGAGGAGTTCATGAATGGATACGTCTCTAAATTAGAGCAGATACTAGCTCAGCAAGGCGAAAAGCGAAAAGTGATGGCACAAATTTTGACACACTATGCTCAGTTGAAGCCTTCCAAAGAAAAAAGGGATGCTTCTCAACTGATGGTTTTGCTCTCTAAAAAAAGCATTGCTCAAAAGATCAGAGAGATATATGATGAATATGGGAGCCTCGAAGAGATAAGAATTCTCGAAAAACTTTTTGGAGATACAAGTCCTGTGGTAGTCGAAGGCAGAATCATAGAGCTCTACTCGAATTTTGATCCGAGGATGAAAAATGTCTTGAAGCAGCCCACGGATGAAAAATATTTTTACTTTACTACAGAAAACATGATGATTACAACCAGAAAGGTCTGGAATTACGAGATAAAATGGAAGGAATCTAAAGTTTCGAATAATACGCAACAATTAAAAAATTTGGTGACTGTTGAAATCAAGGACACAGATGGTCGAATAGCCGCGTTTACTGAAAATTTCAAGATATTAGCGATATCATGTTTCGCACGTCATATTGATCCGGGAATAGAAGATCAATTGAAAGCGATTTTGGTTGTCAAATTGAAGAGAGATGAGATAGAAAAGTTTATTGAAGAACATCAGAAGAGTGGGAGAGAACCAGAACCAGAAGATAATTTCTTTATGAGACTTCTCAAATCCATTTGTTGCTGCTCCAAACGAAATTAAGCGTTTCAACCAGAAAGCCAATAGATATAACAAAAATTTATGCAGATAGTCTGTAGACAAGTTATCTTCTTCTCAATATTAATTCAAATACATGCAAAGGATTCTTATAAGATGAACCTCAATATGGGTAGCAGAGAGGCTTATTATTTAGGAAAGTAGCATTTTGTGGTTTATTAGTTTGAATCAAGAAGTTAAAACTTTCGAAAAGAGCTTAGTCGTCTCAGTTTAATGATACTTTATTGTAATCAAATAATGGAAGCAAGAGGGATATTCGCATTCGGGTGGCCTATCACATGAGAAATTCTCGATGCTTTCAATAGTTTTTTTTTTAATTGCCTTCTGAAGAGAGGCGTACTTGAGGAAAATAATAATAAATATAAAGGCAAGCATTCAACATAATTAAGGCAGGTCAATAAAAAAATTTAGTTACATATTTTGATCATTTACACAAGGAACTTTCCAGCGGAATTTGTTAAGTAAAAACTTCATTCATTGATTGTATTAAATCAAACAAATGTGTTGACTTGAAACGCCTCACCGCAATTTTTTCGAAAGTAGAAAAATTATCCGAGATTT
>ENA-UOUE01000711-UOUE01000711.1-compost-metagenome-genome-assembly--contig:-NODE-711-length-25643-cov-14.231675_pt1 | contig 25643 bp, 23 predicted proteins | sample MGYA00238146_ERZ747223 | MGnify/ENA primary metagenome ERZ747223 (study PRJEB28781, sample SAMN06268865) | compost metagenome | isolation source: single cell | place: USA: California, Emeryville, Joint...
TGATTGATAAAGAGTCTACGATAAGAGATTTGGCACATCGCAATGAAAAACTCGTGGGTAAATTGAGTGCAAATTGGCTCTTCTGATTGTAATACAGAGGAAACACAAGAGTTAAAGAGCAAGGTGAATTCGCTTGAGCAGAAGTTTAGCGAATCAGAGCAGCAGTTAAACTATTTAGAGTCGCAAGAGCCCGCCCACAGGCAGCTTCAAATAAAATACCAGGAGGTCTGTTTAGAAAACGAGGAAATGGTGGCGAAAATTAATAAACTAAGCGCGCAGCTTCGAAATCACGAGCAATTCTCTAAAGAATGGGATACCACGCTCGAGTCGATAAATGCAAAGATTATGTCCTTGGAAACCGAAAGAGATGGTAAGATAATGGAAATGACGGACCATGATATAAATAATGTGGTTTTAGACTTGCAAAGGGAGAAGGACAGATTAGAAGAAGAGCTGAAGACGACAAAGGCAAGATGCGAAGAAAGCGAGAAACTTTCTTCAGTGCTACAAGGAAAATGCGATTTCTCTGAGCGCTTGACTGCTCAGTTGGAGCGTGAGAATCGTGTGGTGGAAGAACTTCGAGTTGAGAACAAAGAACTGCAGGCGACAATCGCGAAACTAACGAATGAGTTGAAAGAGGGGCTGAGCAATCAAGAGCACGATTTTATGAACCAAGTATGTTACATTCAGCACCTCAGAGTATTTTAATTCTATTGCATGAGAGTAGTTCGAAAAGATGACCAGAGATCTCCAGAAACAGCACGAAGAGCATCTGTTGCAGATAAAAAAAGAGCATAGACGCGAGATTGATCGCTTTGAGAGCATAGTGGAAGAAATGCGAGCTGATATGAGCAAGGTAAAGCTGCAATAGCAAATAATAGTGATTCAATCGAAATTTTGTAGTTGAATACCGAGAAGACCTATATCAAAGAAGATTTCAAGTTCCTTAGCGAGAAATTGATTGATAAGGAGAAAGAGCTTGATGAAATGCGCGAGAGCTTCAATACTCGATGGGACCAGAGCCAACGAGAGAAATTCGAGGAAATTCAGAAGCTTAAGCATTTGATAGACGAGCAAAGCGGCTTGATTAGCTCATACGAGCGAATGGTGGAGAAGGAAAAGCGAGAAAACGGGGAAGAGATCCGTCGCCTCGAGTTGAATAATCGGCAGCTGAAGCATGAAGTGCAGGAATTGACCGTGAATAACGAATTTCTTGCGAATAAATTGAAGGAATGTCAGGAAGAATTTGCGAAAATAAAGGAAGAAATGAAAAGTACATTCATCTATGAAGAAGGGAAAAGCTCTCAAATGAAAGAGAGGATCAGTTACCTCGAAAGCCAGCTATTAGATAGAGATGTAAGCTCATATTGATCGAGCATCTAAGTGATCCATTGATGGGTTGTAGGCTCAGATTGACGCTTATCAGGAAAAAATGCAGACACTTAAGGACGAGTTAAAACAACGTAAAAAGGATATAGAAGCCCTTCAAGCTGTTAAAAAGGTATTGATAGCTCTGTTTGAGGTGTCTTACTGTACCTGCAGGAGTATAGCGAAGAAATATTTAAAGCGCGCTCGATTCTTTCTCAAACAGCTTCTGAAAACGAGGATTTAAAAGAAAAACAGAAAGAACTCGATTTGACATTGAAAGGTAAGTTGGAAGAATTGAGTGAAGAGCTGCGGAGGGAAAGGGAACGTAGAGCTGATGCTGAATATCTTTGCCATGTATTTTTATTAGCAGATCAAGCAGACTAACATCATCTATTCATACACAGGATTACCAAGAACGAATGAGACAGCTGGAATCGATTTATAAGCAGAAAGAGTCGAATTATAAAAACCAACTCATCAAAGGGGAAATCGATCACATGCGCTATCAAAGAAAAGTGATTTTCTCAATTTATGTGCGGTATTAATCAACAAATCGGGCTCAGGTTGACGCTGTGAGAGGAAGCAACGACCGTTCTAGGAGAAAGGCTGATGTTGCAGAGAGATTGAGTAGGTCACCTAAATTAAATAGCTCGAAACTGAGCCTTTCAATGACGTATATCTTTATATCCATTCAAAATGAATATAATAAATAAATACGGGATTAGAAACCAGTTACGTAGCGCAAATGGTTCAGCAGAGAGGAATCGGTACAAGGATACATCCGGATCTCGCAAAAAATCGGTTAGCAGATTTGAAGAACCACATGGAAGTTTCAGTGAAAGGCCTCAGCATACTGATTTCCTGGACAGGTTCAAAAATGTAAGTCTTTGTTATGATGGCTGGAAACTGGATCATTATTGATAGGTTATCACTAAATTAGAAACGAGACTTGAAAGGCTTTCTACTGAGATGGACCGAGACTATATGTAGATTCTGAATTTTAATTTTCGTGTGGGTTAGTAGGTTAATAACAATTTTGATTTTCTTACATATCTATATATAATCTCATAAATATAAACAACTGGATGCAGTTCTAAAACTCTTATGTTGTATCGCATATAAGTGTCTTTATTTAAGATCCGTAAATGAAGTTTCTGAGAATTGTGTACTCGACATTCAGAAACTGAAACATTGAAAAATTAGCATATATATAGAAAATAGCATGAAACGATTATCCATTAATATAATTGAAAAATTGAACAAAATGATCTCTGCATTATTTCTTAATGTTGCATAAAAGCTGCTGTCGTAAATTCTCTTGGAGGTTGTCACTAAAATCATTGAGTTAGGCTGAGAGAGCATGGCAGTAATGAACTTACTCTAATGTAAATATCTTCTTAATTGATTTCGTGGATAAAGCTCCTTGCGAGGGAGATTTTTCCGCTGAGCGCGATCTCCGTTTCTTTGAGCTTCGTTGATGATTCGATGTTCTTCTGTTGTCATTCTCTTTGTTTCTCTTTTCCGATTGGCTTCTACTACGCGACCGACGTCCTCCTTTTTCTTGAGCTCTGAGTTAAATAAGCAACGTTAGCTCTGAACATGGAGAGAAAGATTTACTCAGAAGCCCTGGATTCTTTTGACCTTGGTGTGTACGAGTCAGAATCACTCCTCGCCTCTGGCGTTTTCTAATTCATGATTAGCTAAGAAAGCGCGTAATGTAAATAGATATACTGTGCTAAGTAAAGTGGCTGATTTTGTTCCAAAATACGCTTGGGGTTGAGATTCAACTGGAGAGCAAATCTCAGAAGATCGATTTTTGATAATCATAGGTGAGGTTTTTCTCTCATTTGCCTCTATCAGAGGCCGGGAACCCTCCATTCTATTGCTTTCTTTCAGCGTGTTGTTGTATGGCTCGCTTTGAGGACTTTCGAATTCTTCGCTTTCCTGTACATGCTGCTTTGTTTTCACGAATTTAGCGGTTTCGTTTAGGATCTCTCCTAAGTGGATCGCTAGAGCACTTTTATCAGTACATTTGGAAAGTTGCCTAGGGGAATGAGAATCAGATAACCAACGACACATTATAGTTGAATACCTGAGCGATTTGTGGATATTTTTAAAGGCTCTGTCGCTCGCAAGGGTATATTCAGTTAAAGCTTTGATCTTTCTGGTTAATTCGGTCTGAAAGTAGAAGAATCATTCCATTGTAATAGGTCATTGAACAAATACATTGACAACTATGTGCTCTCCTGCTTTTCTCTCTTTTGCTTTTAATTCTCCCTTCAAATACTCCACTTCAGTTGCTTTCGTCTCATATTTTTCAACCAACTCTTTTTCTTTCAGGTCTCTCTTCGCGATCTCCTCTTCATATTTTTTCTTAAACATTGACAACTGCTTTAGATATTTTCAATATAGCTCTCATACCAAACTCCCAACCAGCCTTCTATTATGATGCGCCAAAGTATCGATTTCCTTTCCACACACTTGCAACGTTTGCACCACCAAAGCAAAATTATTCTCCAGCACTTTATTTTTCTCTTCAAGCTCTCGAATGACCTCAAGAAGTTTGTTTTCCTAGCCATTGCTAAATGAAAACACAGAAAAAAAGCTTATTACATCGCTCCCAAGCTTCCGTTCGGTCGGATGATTCGAAAGAGGCTGCGGAGTAATAATGCCGGAATATGATATCGCTGTCGACTCGGATCGTTCGATATTACCGGAGAAGGGTTTGGTTCTGAATGAGTGCTGACCGAGCTCGCCATCCGCCTTTAGCTCTTGCAGTTCCTGAAGATGTATTAGATAAGGAATGGACACCTCGCCTACCTTCTTTCGGCTAGTGTTGCTATCGATTTCTTGTTCGTTTTGTTGCAAGGATCTTTGTTCTGAACGAGCGCTTTGACATTGTTGCTGGATGGAGAAATGCTCTACAGATCTTTTAGTATTTGCTTGAAAACTCTCCTGTAGGCCATCGAAACCATTCTGCATGGGAATGCTGTCGTATTTGCTCTCATTTGTCGAAAAGATCACCGAAAGGGCCTCTAATCCAACGAAAAATCATTAAATACCCTTTCTGTCAGCAAATTCCATTACGTTGAATCATATCTGCATTGCCTCCTTCATAGTACATATCTTCGTACTCGTAACCCGCGCTACTTCTCTCCCTCTGGCTATCATCTATTTCAGACTATCAGCTGTATGAAAACACGGCAATTTACTGTCATATGCTTGGGTTAATTCTTTATAGCGTCTTTTTTTCGTTGGAAGAAGCGCATTTTCATCTAATTTCATACTCTCTCCATTCTTTACAATCTGCATGATATGCTGCATGCTCTGTTTAAATTCAGACAGGTCTCTGAGCTGCTTGGCCGATTTATTGGAATCTATCTGAACAGATTTGGATATAGGACTCTCACGTGTGTGTTCCCTAATTTCTGACTCATAGCTCTCTACAACATATCGGTCGTTTTTTGTAAAATTCTTAATGTCGTTTTTCTGAGAATGAATGATGCATGGTCGCCCTTCGAGCATCCCCTGAGCATCATAAACGCTAATACTGATTCCTTCATTAAACTCAGTGATAGATGCAGCTTCATCCATTGACTCCTCGACCGAACTGACGGTTGAAGTCTGTCGGCGATCAGCATATTCAATTGAAATTGCAGAGCTTTCTAATCATTGATTTGGAATATATGAGGCATATGTGAATAATTAAAGCAGGACATACTCTCTTGGTTATTAGCAGAGGTTAGAATGCTCTCATTCTTTTTGTATTCAGTTTCAAACTCCTGATAAGCCAATTCGTCATTATCCTGTGATGCCATTTCTTTTTCTGAGAACTCCGATAGCATACTCTGATTAACTGTTTGTTTGGTAAAATCAACACTTTTTCCATGGTGATCAGCCCCGAAAGTGCGACTTGACGATGGATTTTGATCAGAGTCGACTACGCTTGTGCGTTGTGTGATGATTTCGTTATGAACGCTGGTGCGACTGGTCTCACTCGATTGAACTTCCATAGTAACACGAGAAGATACGTGAAATTTCAATTGATTAACTTCGTCTCCTGAAACCAAGAATTGATATTATGAAGAGATGGAGTTTTCTTACGGATATTGGCCAGAGCCTGCGAGAGATCGAGGGAAAATCCACTTGACTGCAGATGAGAAGTTTGTGGATTAGATTGACGGGACGAAGAGTCGACTAACTGGTTATGAGGTGAGCTGAAGTTCATGAAATCAGGCTATGCGAGCTTAACTTTTAAAAATTTATTCGGTAGTTCGGTTCGAAAATAATAGTACGGGAACAATTATTTTGTTTAACTTCCAAAGATTGACTATTATTTCAAGATAGATCCTTCTAACAGATTCACAACTGTTTGTAGAAAGTCATCATCTCTGATGAGAATTGAAAGAGTCGAGATAATCAAGACAGATCTCTTAAACCAAACTCATGTATAGTGTATTTATTAATTATATAGTATGTAAAATATACTTATCGTTCGCTCCTAGGCGCTCTACCAAACCTTGAATTTATCTTTGTGTCGCTCAGAGCTCATCGATATGAAATAATTCCCCTTTGAAGATATTTGGATTGCAGTTTGCGTGTCCAGTTTTTCCGCATTTTAAACATACAAGAGCTGTTTTTGAAGCTTTCATCTCTCTATTCTCATCGTTGGCATTGGGAATAAAGGTTCTGGGCGGTATGATAACTTTACATTCATCTGCTTTATGACCTTTTTTCCTGCACCGCAAACATGAAGGAGCTTTAAATATCGTACAGGTGTTGGGTTTATGCCCTATAGTGTGGCATCTGAAGCATACGGTTTGCAAGCAATCTAAAGCATTATGATCTCCCAGACAAAACAGACAAGCTTTATTTGAATCTTCTGGACATATCTGGTTTGTGTGTCCTACAGCTTTGCATCTTTCACATATTTTTGCAGCGTTAGTAAAATATCGATCATTATCACTATATCTATTTTCTAGTTGAATCAAAAATTCATTGAACGGACCAAATTCTTCCATTGTTTTGTAAGTAATTTTGTTTTGTTGGGAATTTGTTTCTTGCTCGCTCTGCAGATCTTCTATACACTTTGTGGTTTTAGCTTTGATATTATGGATATCCACTGAAGTTGCTTTCGTGATTTGAAGCAAGTTTTGAGAAGATATCTTTTCGGTATCACTGACAGGAGTCTCTCGAAAGCTCTGAGGAAGCATCTTACTTATCAGCAGGTCTGGCTTGAGAGCATGATCAAATGATACACTTTCAACTTTGTGTTGAAAAATGTCCATTTGAGCATTTTCTCTACCAAAGCTCTGAACCTTCTTTAAATCCTTTAATGATCTACGGCTGCCATTAATTTCTTCGCTAGCTGTTAAACCACTTTTTTTCTCATTTGTTGCTTTTTCGTCACGATAATTTTCCAGAGAGTGTAACCTATTGGCTGACCCATTATTATCTTCTTCATTATCACTGTCCTCTCCATTGTCACTATTCCCAGGAGCGAAATTCTTTGCTAGCTGGTGAGGGTCAGCCTGATTGGATTCAAAATCAAGTGGAAAATGCTGGAATTCTTTCTCATTGACGGCTCGCATCGGATGAATCACTCTTGTGGTTTGATAGAACGGATTGGAAGGAGAAAACTCAAGGGATGGTCTATATTCCTGGTTGATGCCTGTAGCGACCAAATTAGGATAATAACCTTTTTTTGATCGCGTTTGCGTTTGAGAGTTCAAAGTTAGCTGTGCGTTCCCTTTCATGTATTGAGAAATTAGAGGACTAGATTTTGGATTAGCTTTTCGTGCAGAAACTGGTTTCAGAATTAGCGGTTTGTGAGGCATCCGCTGAAAATTAGAGTTGTTGGTAAAATCTTTATCTCTTTTGTGAGTGTGAAACCCTGAAGTTGCTTAAGTTTGATTGGCTTAGAAGATGAAAATATTCCATACAATTAGAGTGTCCGTAATCTCTTGGAGAGTACCTTCTTTTTTCTGGATGCTTTTGTAACTAGGAGCAAGATAAATTTCTCTCAGTCGATGAAAAGATTGGGAAACTAACCTTCTGTTTTTCTAAAGCGCTTAGATCGATGACAGGATCGACATCAACACAATTTGCAAAGAGATCCTTTTTGCTTTCTTTTCTACTATCATCTAACTTCTTTTCAAATTGCTAGGTAGGACATGTGAAATGGGCCTGCTTTTTTATTGCTTACACTTTCGAGTTGTGAAGCCGAATCCATCAGCTGCTTTGACAGTTTTTTATGGATTTTGGTTGCGCCTTTACAATTTATCTTTATTTAAAATTTTAACGAGATCCATTTGGCAGTATTTCAAGGCCTTACCTTTCATAGAACGGAAAACTATTATCATAGTATTAAACAAAGCCTAGAGAAAAATTAAGGCTCTTCCTGCTATATCTCAGATGGCAGCCTTACGACACAGAGAATATTACTAAATTCATAATTGTTGTGGTCACGTTTAATTCTGATGATTCATATGCTACAAAATGAAAATCATATTCAGGGACAATTTCCTCAAATAATGACGTTCTACCAAGTCATATCATCATTTGTCATTAAAATCTAGCGTTTAACTTAAAAACTAATTAAAAGTGAGATATTGAGAGGATTATGCGTTGAATGGATTAATCATTATCATATTATCCCAATACATAGTATCCTCTTTTTTTTTTTGGCAGTTAATTGAAAATCGGCTCCCCAGAGAGCCTATTGGTTGTCTGGAGCCTGGTAATTTTTAGTTTGGAATGCTGGCGCCCAACCATTTCTTGGCAAACCGATTGCTTTGATAGAGCGCTTTCTGGCAATTTCGCCAGACTCTCAAAACCATCATTACCACCGCTTTGAAATTTAGGAGTTCTTAACAACTCTCCATTACCTGTAGCCTCATGAAAGTGAGCAGTTTCTTTCATCCCTGCTGGCTGCGTGCTTGTAGTTGATTTTAGGAGGTCCTTTTCTGACGATTGAAGATTACCAAAGCTACCTCTGAGCTTCAGTCGTTGGACAGCCTTATTTTTAATAAGTTGATGATTGCTATTATCATCATCTCCCATCTGCTCTGATGCCCGCGTTCTGTTTCTCTGACTATGAAAAGAACTATTTTCAAGACCTTCATTGACTTCGGTTTGAAAGTGGATCTCAGAAATATCATTAATTTGGCTAACGCGTGCATTTTCTACATGATATCTTCCATTGCGAGTCACATTTTCTGATGTTTCAGTTAGTATATTGACGTTGGTGGTTTTCGCTGGCACTCTTCTGATAAATATTTTCTTTTCAGAAGACTGTGGAGGCTCTTTTGCAAACGCGTTAAGATGTGTGTCATGAAAAGCCATATTCGCCAAACTGCTATCATTTTCATAAGTCCTTGGACGATCACTTAAAACTCCTCTTTTCTGGTAACTTCCGATGCTGTTGACCATCAGCTCGTTCGTAAATTTCAATGGAAGGACGAGCGGAGAGTTCCTCTGATGATTCGGAGAAAATTCTCTTCTGCGGTTCACTAAAATCGGTTTCGTTGGCAACACTTCATTGTAATCAGGTCTCGGCGAAGTGCTTTTTCTTTCAGAAAGAAACCCTGATCTCGGAGACCGATCAAAACTTGTTTCTGAAAATGAATCTTCCATTTTGGAAAAACCTTCCGGATTCGAATAGCCATTTCGAGAGCTCAATAGAGCGGTTACAGGTTCATGAGATTTCGGTCGAAATCGCCTTTGAATTCTGTGGTATTGTGGTACCATTACCGGTTCAGGGTGTTTCCTTAACAAATCTTTGAATTTTTCAATTTGCTCGTCATCTGGTATATTTGTATAGATTCGACTGCTATGGTTATGCTCTCTAGCTGACAGAGGCTCTCTCATAGGAGAATCACAGTTTGCGCTGCTTCTCAGATATTTCTGCCCGATTAACGATAACCGAGGCACCTCTACCTTCTCACTAGCTCTAAAATTTTTCTGATTACTTCTGCCAATAGGTTGTTTGAATGTTTCTTCAGCATTTCTTATTATCACTCTGCTGTCTTTTTCGCTTTCTTGAACTGAGGAGATCCTTTGGCCTGATAGTTGGAGAGAATCCTGTAAGTGAGAGGACACATCTGTTTTGAGATGATGCTTGCGGATGAAAAGAGGCTGTTTGATTGGTGCATTAGAGAAATTATTCAACATTTGACGCAAAATAACCCTTCTGTTTTGCAAATGAGGTCTAAATAATGCATCGGTGTTTTTCAATGCTTCTTTTTCGTTAGAAAACCTTGTTTCACGACCAGAGAATGGTATTTTGCGGTCGAGTGGGTGAAGTTTTCTCGCAAATGAGAAATTTTCAATGTCATAGCTCATTCTTAAGGATGAATAGAGGCTTAATAGTACTTTGTTGGAGGTTGTTAAATTGAGCCAATTATGTTAAAAATTAATTTTTTCTCGTGATTCAGATCTTTTGATGACCAGGTATTGTCGAGTGACTCACTACCTCAGTAGATCATCCGTTTTAAGCCTAAGATATCAACTCTCTGGAGGAGCATCGATGAAGTTAGTAATCTATCACACTTTTTTTCGACCATTCACGATACCTCCTCCAAATTTCAAATCAATTGTTTTGCGTTGTTTTTTAACAATCTAAAATAAATGGATTGTCTCAATGGAAAAGGATGAAATCATTATCTGTGTCCCTTGTCTGAGGAAAAGATGGAGTCGTTCAAGAAGTCATAGCTGATGACCCAATCATGAGTATATATAGTAACCAATCAGCAAATAAATCCTGTAAGTTTTGCTTCGCAATAAAAAATATACCACACAGTAAATTTCCTCAGACGATACAAACTTTCAAAGCCGTTCTCAATGAATGCTGAAAGCACCAATCTCAGCGCGATTCTCAGACTCAATGATTCTTATAACAGCTCTAGCCCGAAGCAAAGCCCGACTAAAAGCAGTAAAATTCCACGGTCAAAATCTGAAAAGCAGACCGGCATCAAAAAGAAACTCCAACCTGGTTTAAATGACTGGGAATATTCCAAACCTGACCATCTCGAGGATAAGCTACCTCAACCTTTCCGGTTCACCCTCAATTCACTCAAAACTGTTCACTTACTATTAAACAAATTAGTTTCATCAACCGCATCATCTACAAAGACCTTCTCCTGAGGAAGGTGTTCTCAGCTATCGATGACATTGAGAAATCCAAATTGCATCATAATTATGAAGGTTTGTTTACTTCTCGCACTCTCTCTCTATAATACGTTTTTATAATACATCATTAGGAAAGGTGCATGAGGTCAATCCTGTGAGTTTTATTGAAATTGACGGGACTTCTGTGCTCTGCTACCCTCAGTTCAATCCAATTAATATCGTAGTAACGGGTGATAAGTACGGGAACATCAATATATTAGACCTCAACCGTCGAATACAGCTCTTAAAGAAAGAAGTGTCACCAGCTCATCGAATAATCGCGTTAGACGCAGTAATGATAGAGTATTGCGACGACCATATGATTACTATCGCAGTGGCTTCTCGAGGCGAAAATGTAATTCAAATATGGCGAACTCGAGCACGGGATTACAATCCTGTGCTCGCGGCTCGTATCCAAACTGCTCGGGCAACACCAACGCCGTTTACTCCGCAAACCAGAATTGATGAATTCCCTTGTAAGCTCAAGTTTTCAGATGATGGACTTTTCCTTGCAGTAACGCTTTATAATGGATCCGTGGAAGTGTATCAAGTGCCAGAACCTCCGTTGATATTACCAGTCGCAGAAGAGTCAGACTTGGCGAGTCCTGGATCTCTCAGTCATGTAAAGTCTTCTTCTCAGATAATGGAGAGCAGCAGAAGCAGAACTTCGCCATCAAAATCGGAAATTTCGCCACAGAAACAGAGTTATGTGCAGCAAAACCTCAGCGATATTCCCACCCAGGACCTCAGCATATTTAAAAGGATCCCTCTACTCGCTCCTGAGAAGAAAATAAATATGGAGCAAGCATTAGTCCAGGCGCTATTAGGAAATGCGAGTTCTCAAGGGGAGAAGACGCCTGCTATTAAAGAGGAGAAAGATAAAAAAGCGTCTAAGAAAGACACAAAAAAAGAAGAGCCGAAATCACAGAAGCAGGAGATTGATGGGCAAGAAAAATTGCAATTTCAATCTCAAACCCCTGGGTTTGAATCAAACGAGGAGTTATTTCTGGGAGAAACGATTTCAAATCCTGATTTCGACGTGAATCCTGACCCTCAGCACCCGAAATTCTACCCTGATGTATTTTTTAACAGTGTAACGTTGTCATTTCAGCCTGATCGTAAAAGATTTCTTGAAAAAGAAATTACCACCACGATCACTACAGGCATCACTTGCGTATGGCACGAAACCTGTTTCGCGGAGGTCTTCGAATTTCAGCTCCCGATTCCAGAGAACGCACCAACTTACTTCTCATACAAAAATAGATATAACCTGTATCATCAGCTCAACCGACGCAAAAACTACCTTGAAAAGAGTCCTATAGAAGTCAAGCCACCTGAAACTAAGGAGAGTAGTACCTTACCCAAGAAGGACAGCAAGAAGGAAGGGAAAAAGGAAGAGAAAAAAGAGGAGAAGAAGGAAACAGCCCCCAAACCAAATGAAAACACTGGGAAAGAAAAGGTTCCTGCAGGGAACTCCAATCCTCTCCTTAAGCCATGGAAAACATTTGAGACCATCTACCCTATCAAAACGTCGGCTGTGAGTAAAATGAAAGGGTTTCTTGCACTCGGGCTTGCTGATGGATCGATTTTAGTGCTCGAGACGATTGAATATTCTCAGAGATATCTGTTAGATAAGCATATCGGTCCTGTTACCAAAATTTCTTTTCTTGATGAATGGCATTCAATTTCTGGCTCAGCTGATGGTGGGATTCACTTCCATAAAATTCAAGGGAACACAGGTGAACTGCAGTGCAAAAAATACCAACATGTCTTCAAAACACAAGGAAATTCCATCGTGGACATCCAGATGAACGATTTTGGACTCGGTTTCGTGGTAGATAATCAAGGGAATGCTCGTTGCTACGATCTCTATCATTTTGAAAAAATTATGAGGCTTAATACAAAAAGTTCCTACGCAAAATCTTGTAAATTTTCCGTTTGGCCTAGGCCACTTATGAGCACAGGCAACGAGCAGTTTATTGCTGTCTGTGATGTAGTTGACCCGGAATTGAGTGAGAAAGAGAGAGAAGTCTATAGCATATGGGAAAAGAAAACGATGATTCTTGTGTATCGGACGTTTGAAACTTTAACTGAGCTTTTCCCGGGTTTAGCAAATCTTGCGAAGAAGGGAGTCGAAAAAACGAAGCTCATGACTGCTTTCGGGAAAATTTCCTTTAAGGATTTACAAGATCCAAAATACGAGATTCCCCAGTTTAAGACTGAGACCGAGGTATTATCCACAGTGAAAAAAACGGAGAAAAGCAGCAGAACTGACCCCATCAAGAGTCACCGTTCGGGTAAGATAGGGAGCTCTAAAAGCACGATTTTTAGTATCAAGACGCTACAGATCAGTCCTTTAAAACAGTAATACTCATTTCAGTCCGTTTTTTCTCATCCATGTAATGGTGTAAATAGCAACAAGTCGAAGAGCAAAATATTTTTGACAGAAGGAACCGAACCTAAACTCACACAAGAAGTGCTGCACCCGGAGCAGTATTTCTACGTAAATAACCCTCAGCCTGGTCCGGTACTTGTTGATTCATTGAAAAACACATTGAGTGGTGTAAGAGCAATCATTTCGGATAAGTAATCGTGTCTGAGTTTCTTGTAATTGCTAATTATGTCTTTAGAATAAATCGCACGGAAAGACTTCAAAACTACTACGTATTCTTGCAAAAAGATCTAGAGCTCAGAGAACACGAGCTGATACTGAGGAGAAGGCAGGAGCAGATATTAAAAGAAATTAGCAAATATAAATAGGACTCTATTTTCGATAAAATGCTGGAGTTTTTTTATTTTTCAAGAGAATTCCTAATACATTTCTCTTAGGCTTTTTTTCATATTTTTACAAAAATGCAGGCTAATGATGACTACAAGATCCTGTATTATATGTGCATATTAAAAATGATAAGACTTTCCATCCTCAATGAATGGAATTTCTTTCATATCTTAAATAAAATTATTCGCAATGGAATCTGCTGATAAAGAGGTCAAGATCATTTTCGTTCTTGTTGATGGCATCGCCGATGTCGGCAACAAAAAGCTCGATGGAAAAACCCCTCTACAAGCAGCTAAGCTTCCTATTATGGATGCATTGGCTCGTTCTGGTATAGAAATCGATTTCTTTTGATATCGTTGCAATGTAATGGGTTTTGTTAGGTTTGAATGGATTGCTTGATCCCGTTGAGACAGGTAAGTGTCTTTTCGAAACATTAGCAGAATCATCTCTTAGGTCTTGCTTGTGGTAGCGATACAGCTCATATGAATATCTTTGGTTATAATCCGTTCAAATACTACAGGTATAATATGATCGTTTGGTCTCCTCTCAGCTGGTTGTAGAGGAAGAGGGTCATTCGAAGCCATGGGAGCAGGAATAACTATGGATTTGTCAGATATAGCTTTCAAATGCAATTTTGCGACCCTTAACCCAGATACTGGCATCGTCGAGAAGTAAGCCTCTTCATCTCTGATTACTGTAGGCAGATTTATTATGATCCTAGGAGGAGAGTTGATCGCGAGTTCCAGCTGTGGGGACTGCCTTTGATTGACTATTTAGACGGGAAAAAAATCCCTGATTATGAAGGCTACACGCTAACTGTTAAGCACGCTACGGAACATAGATGCGGAGTCAAAATAAGCGGACCTGGAATGAACGACCAGATCATCGGAACTGACCCTTTGAAAGACAATTTGCCATTGAGGAAGGTTATTCCCAAGGACAAGAGCGATGAAAAGGCTGTTTTCACTGCAAAATTGGTGCAACGAGTGTCTGATTTTATTTTCGAGGAGCTCACTGCTCATCCGATTAACAAAGAACGAGTTGCCAAGGGGTTAAGCCCTGCTAATATCATTCTTTTGCGTGGATGCGGCAGTCGGTTAGATATAACTCCTTTTGATAAACTCCATGGATTGAAAAGCTTCATGATTGCTCCTACGGCAATTATCAATGGGCTTGGGCAGACTGTTGAGACTAAAACTATTGAGGTAAAAAACATTGTTAGATGCAAAATTGTATGATGTGTTCAGGTGGCTGGGGCAACAGGTGATTATCATACTGATTTGAATGCTAAAGCAAAAGCATGCGCGGCTACAATTACATCAGAAACTGAGAAATTTAATTATGGTTTTGTTCATGTAAAAGCCGTTGATGATGCTGGCCACGACAAGGACCTCCAGAAGAAGGTTACATACCTTGAAAGAGTTAATGAGATGCTTTCTACGCTATTGACGGAACTCAAAACAAAGAGAAATCCAAATGTATGTGACTCCTACTTCATTGACAAATTCAATAACAATTTATGTAGCATGAATACATTTTCGCGTTGACCGGTGATCATACAACACCTATCTCGACTGGAGACCACACGTTCGAGCCTGTTTGTTTTGCGATTACCTCATATTCTGCGCTGATGAACGAGCTAGGAGAGCTTGATCAAGAGTCGGCTAAAAAGAGAGAAGCTATTTTGAAATTGAGAGACAGTGTGGAGTTCTTTAGTGAAATTGATGCTGCTGGAGGAAGTTTAGGCAGATTCCCTGGGTGTGAAGTTATGACAATAATCAAAGGTTTTAGAAACTTGATTCTGAAGAAATTGATTTAATTCATGCTGTTGCCTGAAATACATACATGAGTAACAATTATTTAACATATTTCACTTGGAAAAACTGCTTCTTTCGTCAAATGTTGCGAAGGCCGAATAAACTGAGTTTAAAAGCTCAGTACACAAATACATTTCTTCGATATATAGGTTTGGTGCATTTCAATCGACAAATTGCATATAATTCTGATTTCTAAAGCTAAAAAAAAAAGAACGCAACCAAATAATCAGAATCAGCTCGCATATCTTCAATTTCTTGAAGTAAACATCTTAAAGGGCTCTTGTTGCTAAGAATTTCTGATCAATGTCGAAATATTTAATGAGCTCTTTCTGCATTTAGAAAAAAGTTATCCTCTGAAAATTTCTAATAAGCACATACCTTATCATATTTCAAGACTCTTGGCACCTTCCCAGTTTTCTCATCAATCGGAGGGAATCTCAATTTTTCCTCTCCTTCTTCGAAAAGAATCAATGTAGGCAGCTGTCTGGAGACTCCAGACAAGTTAATATTAAATTTCTTTGCAAGGTCTTTCAATACAGCGACATTAACCTCCCCATATTTCATCAACTTTGTTGAGTATTTCACAGATATTTCTGCCCATAACGGCTTCGTCTGGTTGAATTGAGTCTATTACTTGGAGATTCAAGAAATGAATCTTACATAGATACATGTTTCTGCCCAGTCAGCATAAAATTCCACTAGCCAGGTGGTTGTCTCATTGATTCCTTTTCCTTTCTTTTTAGGATCGCCTTTCAAAACAAGCTGTTCAAACTCTTCCTCGCTGAAAATCTTGACCATGTTGCTTGGTCCATCGTATTTTGGCTGCTTGAAAAACAAAAATATGACTACAATGCGGATTAGATGGCTATTTCTTCAGAAGAGAGTGATTTACCCATGCATGCAAGCGCAAAGAAAAGACAGACTTTGATATCGATGAAAGCGTAGAGAATGATAATTCCGTATTTTCCCAATTTGAATACCTCTGCCAGCCAATGATCCCATGTCGCAGTTTTCCTGAGTTTTATGAGCATCATGCCACCGAGAAGTATCATGATGCCAGTTTCACGATTGTAGCCCATAATATCTTTTTGGTAGTAGAAAGAGGACTTTTGAATGTAGATGAACCTCGTTAAGGGGTAGACAAAGATAAGCAGGACGTTCACGATGTAGTAAAGGCTGAAAAATCTGTGCATTTGGTGTAAAATGTTGAGATTGAGACTGCCAATTCGGATATGTCAAATTTTGACGACGAATCTAGATCGAAATTTATTTTTCGTAAAAAGGTGAACGCTTCGAAAAATATCAACGTTTAGTATTTCCGATAGTGGGTTAATTTGGCCGGATAACTACTTGTAGTGCTGACGGTCATTGACTGAGTGGGTTTATGAAGAGAATTTTATTGATCTAGAATATAATTTGTCACGTCAATTTTCTGACAAATAGACTCCCATCTATGAGAAGATCGATAATGACTCTTCGATTTCTCTTGAAAGAATCATGCTCTCTCTAGAAAAATAGACTATCTCTTTTATACGAAGCGAAAAACAGAGATATTTGCATTAACAAATTGCATTTTAAGCTAAAGATAAACGTCGCTATGGTGCAATGTCTCTCGAGATTCTTCGAAAGTGAGAAGAGATTCGATAGTTTTTTTGACTCTAAGCCTATCCGAATATTTCAATTAAACTCGATAATTCAGTCTTTTCGGTTGTAGCGAGAGGAAGCATTCATTAGTTGTTGAGGAAAGAAATGAATATCTAAATCAAAAATTCTATAATAATTGAAAAAAAAATTGTAATAATTAAATTTTGATTTCGAAATAATAGAGAGTGGCAAGGCATTATTCATCTAAATCATCAAAGTATGTAGTGGGTACAAATCAAGATTTACTCCATAATTCTTGAGGGTCTGTTTCTGACAGTGTTTCGGCTCAACATGCTACTTCCTTGTTCTTTGAGATAAATAGACGCAATCTCAATCTACGAACAAAAAAAGAGGAAGTTGTATAACTGTACGCTTAGCACTGATTCCATGAAGAAAATCAGACTATCTCATTGGTATTAGAAGTATTGAAGTTATATATATTCTGAAGTTAAATTCAATACATTAAATGTTCAATGATAACTTAATATTGGTCCATAAAATTTGAATTATAGCTACTTCAAAAATGCAAACTTTGTGAGATTCATTATTTCACAACACAAATTTCAAAATTTATTGAACTATTATATTCTACAACATATTAGCATAATATTACATTAGAGGTATTACTGTATCGGAGTATTGACATGTGTGTGTCAGCACATCATTATATAAATCTAGATTTAGTCTTATGGCAAAAATAGAAAACATTAGTAGATTTCCATTAGTCTATACTTGCAGGATATTGAGTATACTAGCCTCTAAGACCTGTCAGATGTCACTAATATTAAAGCAAAGCCTTTTTTCTAAGGTTATCAGTCACTGGCCTAAAGATGATTCTATTAAACTCTTTGCATGTTTTCATTAGAAGAATTCGATCGATTGAAACTATGCTTCGTAAAGCAAGAAATAAATGTAATAAGATACTAATTAAAATTAAATCTAAGAACGATGCAAGTGAACCTAATCCCAATATTTGAGGACAATTATTGCTATCTTGTACACGGTAGCAAGAAGGAGAATTGCCTTCTCGTGGATCCAGCTGACGAGGATATAATTTACGACTGGTTGCAGAAAAATCCAGAGCTGATGGTCTCTCACGTCCTTCTCACTCATAAGCATGGGGATCATGCAGGCGGAGCCCCTGGACTGGTAGAACGACTTGAAGAAGATTATAAAGCTGCTGGGAAACCTACCACGATCGAAATTGTTATTGGAGCAGGCGAAAACCAAAGCTTTGGGACGAAAAAGGTTAAAGGAGTTGGTACATTTGAAGTGAATGAGATTAAGGTTAAACACATTTCTGTGCCTTGTCATACTGGTGGCCATCAGATTTACTACTTAGAAGATCTGAATAATAAAGAGAAGAAGAATGATCCATCAGAACCGAAGACCGTCTATCGATGTGTCTTCACGGGGGACACTCTGTTCATTGGAGGAGCAGGCAAGTTCTTTGAAGGCACAGCTGAGCAAATGCAGAAAAACTTCGACGAGATTAGGAAATTGCCTGAAGATACATTTGTCTTCTGTGGCCATGACTATGCGTTGGCCAATTTCCAATGGGCTTCGGCGATCTTTCCTGAAAATGAAGCATTAATGAGTAGGTATAGATGGGCGGAAGAAATGAATAAAAAAGGGATATGCACGATTCCATCGACTGTGAAAGACGAGATTGAAACGAATATCTTTATGATGACTGGAGATCCAGCACTCCAGAAGAAATTCGGAGTTGAAGATGAGGCTAGCTTGATGAAAGAACTCCGCGAGTGGAAGGATCAGAAAAAAACGTTTGAATCTAAGAATGAATGATTTAAGAGTCTTATCAATGTATATTTTTCTGTGTCACCGTGGCAAGTATCCAATTATGTCAGAATTGATTCTTGTCCCCAATATAAAGCTGTCAATAATGAATAAAGCTGTCTAGATGATAATTAAGGTGTATGTCTGTTTATTATGTCACTAGTCGACATCTGTCTATAGCCATAACCCAAGAAGAAGTTCTCCTTGTAATAATGAGCATTTTGGAACTGATAGAAGGGTGATTCTCCTATCAGAAATCATCGATCGAATTCTTATGTTCGAAAAAAAGATACAGATTAATTAAATTTTTTATCTTAGAAAGAAGAAGAAAAACAATGCAAGTTATTCCAATTCCACTATTTGAGGACAACTACTGCTATCTAGTCCATGGCAGCAAGAAAGACAGTTGCTTTCTTGTGGACCCAGCAGATGAAAAGGCTGTATACGACTGGTTGCAGAAAAATTCGGAGTTCAAATTGTCTCACGTCCTTCTCACCCATAAGCATTGGGATCACGCAGGTGGTGCGGCTGAGCTTGTAAAGAAACTCGAAGAAGACTATAAAGCAGCTGAAAAACCCAGTAAAATCGAGATCGTTATTGGAGCAGCTGAAGGAAAAGACTATGGAACTAAGAAAGTTGAAGGTGTTGGATCCTTCGATGTGAATGAGATTCAAGTTACCCATATATCAGTGCCTTGTCATACCATTGGTCACCAGCTCTACTACTTAGAAGACCTGAATAATAAAGAGAAGAAGAATGATCCCTCAGAGCCGAAGACCGTCTATCGATGTGTCTTCACAGGAGATACATTATTCATTGGAGGAGCAGGCAAATTCTTTGAAGGCACAGCTGAGCACATGCAGAAAAACTTCGACGAGATTAGGAAACTCCCTGAAGATACATTTGTCTTCTGTGGACATGAATATACTTTGTCCAATTTCCAATGGGCGTCGGCGATTTACCCTGAAAATGAGGCGCTTATGAAGAGATTTAAATGGGCAGAAGAAATGAAAAATAAGGGGCTATATACGATTCCTTCAACTGTGAAGGACGAGATTGAAACGAATATCTTTATGATGACTGGAGATCCAGAACTCCAGAAGAAGTTCGGCGTGAGCGATAAAGTTGGGCTGATGAAGGAGCTCCGAGAGTGGAAAGATCAGAAAAAAACGTTTTAACTAATCTGCTTTGCGTATCAAATATTAAATGTATTTGGGAATTTCCAACTATTTTCGTTTGTAGCTGGACTTCTCATGATTCGTTGGTGAAGATAATTCATTAAATAGTGAGTAATGCTGATGAAGAATTAATATCTGATAATAAGCTTGCTATTTTTCAAGCATAAGTTCACACTCTCAAGTGAATCGAGGAGTATTTTATTTATTATGCAGGAAGTGTTTCATGAGAAGCTTAGTTGCTTGGATAGAGATGCTTTTGGGTTTTAAATGTAAGTTTAGAGACCCTAAAGTTGAATTGCAAGTGGTGTATCTATTAGAAGTCGTGTCAGCCACTAAGATATATTATTTCACTAGTATAGCTCACTATTTCGTCAAACCTTCAATGTATTTAACATTGAATTTTATTCAAGAGTAGTAGAATATCTCATTGAAAAATAAAAAAAAGGATGGAGACTAGCAGTAATAATGCATGTGTATCTGTAGTAAAATTGACACTGCAAACTCATTGCTGGAAGGAGTTGACTGTGATAGAACTATTTAATTATGTTTTGACACCGAATTTGGAACTGCTGTAGCAAGAATTCACCGATACTTAATTGCATAATTTTGATAGTGTGAGTTTAAATTACCTTAATTTACATTCAGAACTGGTTACTTAATAAGTGATTAATTTCGGTTTTACCTTTTACACGATGTGTACCCTCGAATAACTCGAAAATAGTTTAAAGGGCTTAGAATAGCCATGCCAATGTGACTACACTCAAAAAACTCTTTTCACACAAAAAATACGAAACTCGATTTCTAAATTACAATTTTCATTTTTTGATTATATAAATTTTACATGAGATTTATTTCACATATCTCCAAGCTATTTTTTTAAAAAGTGTTTGGATGCGATGGCCCATTAGCATTCAAAATGAAATTTATCGACCATATGAACAAAACGCAAGGTCTGCAAAGGAGAATGCAGTGTGTTTGCTTAGGATTTCCCTCGGAGCAAGAGTTGTAAATACTTTTAGTTAGAAGTTTATAGGGCTGAGCAACTTAGAAAGTGATTTTCATTCTCCATAAATATTACCAATATCTTAGATTCTCATCAATCGAATCAACCCAAGTCTCTCTCTCTAAGGAATTACTCGAATATAAGATGCTCTCTCACGACATACTAAGACGTAGTAATAAAATCAAATCACTAAACGTTAAGTTCATGTAAGATAAGTCGCCTGTCAGCAGTCATATTTAACAAAAATATGATAGTTTATTTAGTAAATTTCAGTATTTCGTCTTCGTTCTTAGTATTTCGTAAATGAAATACTCCCCAACACTTATGTCTCTCCAAGAGATGTGAGTTTAGCTTAGAGTTTTTCTTATGATAATCAATTACAGATTTTAAATGCTATTTCTCATTGCCAGTTTACATTTTTCATAACATTAGTCTCGCTAGAAGACATGCTGACTGAATCAATTTTTTTTGTGAATTATATTATGTGCATAATCTACCTATTACTCTGATGTACTCTTAAGGTTTCCTGCTTGATTTTGATAACTTATTAATATTTCACCACTTTAGCAACGATTCTAAACTTTATGAACTGAGTCAGTTTCAGTTCATGCAAGACATCACTTTGACCGTGAAATCTTCCTTAGCAGTTCAGAACATAATTAAAGTGATTTTCTTATTGAATTAATATTGTGTATTATTTTTCAAATTATAGAAAATAAATTACAAAATCAGTTATTATGTGAATGAAATATTTGAATTTTTATAGATTATTATTATGATGAACATTAGTTCAATTGCATATATTATTATGATTATTACTTTTCTTCGTTAGTTGAGGCTTGAACACTTGGAGCTTTGTAGTAGATGGGGTAACCGTATCCACCGAATCCGAGTGGAGCAGCAGCGAATTGTGAAGCTGCAACGGTGTTAGCAGACTGGAATTGTGCAGCAGCTGCATTAGTATACTGATTAGCGTAGAGATTGCTAGAAACAATTGGAACACCACCGAATCCCCAAGGGCCACATCCAGCCAGGAAAGGATCAACACCAAATCCACCCAAAGGAACTGCACAGCCTAATCCACCAGTAAATCCTCCCACTGGAATACCACAGCCCACTCCACCAGTAAAGCCACCCAAGGGAGCACAACCTAATGTACCAGCGCCAAGGAAAGATGGATTCCATTGTGCAGACACAAGGCAAAGCAGGATGCCGAATAAAACGAAGGTAAGAACTTTCATTTATTGGATTGACTTTTTTGTTTTTGGAGGTTTTGCGACTGATTTGCTTACTTTTTGTTTTTACTCGCAGTGTCTGGTGCTTAAATAGGCAGATTGTGAAATGTTCGAATTTCTTACAGATTTTTCGACAGGCATCTCGTGCACAACTGTAAATTCGATGCCGACTATTTTCAGATTATTCTCAAGTATTTTCCGTTCATAAACGGCAAGTACTTCAAAATTTAATTCGTGATGTAAATTTAGAAGGTTCCGAATAAATATAGAACATTTTCAGCTTGGCGTTTAGTAAGGAGAGAAGCAAAAAAAAAAATCTTGTCAATAGCTTCCTCTGACAAAACGCTTTGGAATTCTCTAAGGGAGCACAGGTGATGTCTTATTCTTCGTTATTATAACTAAAAGTGCGCTGAAAGGATTGATTTTTATCGATGAAAGCATTAAAACATTGCAACTGTTTGGACGTTGGTAGAATTAGACAAGATTAAGAAATTTAACGGCTACAACGGCGAGCTCTGAGCGACAAAGGTAAAAAGATATATATTTCAATTGGTTTATTCGTTCTGGAGGATTTATAAAAGTATTGAAATGAGAAAGAGGAGAAAAAAAAAAATTCATAATGTATCAGCACATTGATTAGGCTTTGTCCTCTTTGTGCCCCATGAGTGTGAGTCAAAGAATTCATGCTATTACTATATCATTTGAAGAAGTTTCCTTAACAAAATTCAAGAGTCAAGAAAAATGCGTTTTCAATTCATCTTCTTTGATCTCCGTGTTGATAAGGATAGCGCTGTGATGATTGAGTGAAATCCACTGCTCATCTCGTGATTTGTAGTTTTTTTAGTTTGCACTCGAACAATGAAGAAATGAAGAGATAATTCGGTTCATTAATGTTAATAATTTGAGGCAGGGTAGTCATTACCGACATTTTTTTTCTTTATTTAATAGATTACACAAACCATCATTAAAGTCTGAAGCACATACAATATTTACATACAGTATAAGAGAAAAGTGGATAGATATTTTATTCATATTACAATTTGAAAGGTCTAGAAAAGGTAACTTCACACACAAGGTCAGTGAGTCTCGTACATGAGCTCGAAAAAGGATCGCTAATCCACAACTTATGACGAAAGATACTGTACGTAACACTAGCTTAATCTATCTTGAAAACCACCAAGAATAAATTTATCAAATTCTAGCCAAACTATTTCACATACGAACCTGAAAATTGATATGACTGAAGCACAAACCTTGCGTGTGCGTCATCCAGAAGGGACATGTTCTATCCAATTCACTGAAGCTTCGAAAATTATTGAGCTAAAACTTCAAATTGCCCAGCACATTAAGATGAAACCTGAGAATATGGCCTTGAGAGTTGGTTATCCTCCAACACTCGTGTCAGCCTCTGACAACGAGCTAGTTTCTGAGCTTAATATCACTTCAGATGACTTGATTATTGTGGAATTCGAAGAAAGCAAAGAAAACATGGAGAATAGCGCGATAACAGCAAAAGTAACAACATATCTTCACTCAAACCAACTTGATACTTCTTCACAGCATAAATATTCTGAGACAAATAGTCAGCCGGGCCCCAATAATCCTCTGAATACCGCAGTTTCACAAATTGCAAGCCAAATAAGTACTTTCATATTCATACTAATTTTATATTGTATGCAAAGAGCCTTCCAGTGGTAACCCAAAACAAGAAAGTGATAACGCCGAGATCAAATCGCAGAGGCATCTGCCTAATAAATCTATTAAAAAACTTGCTGCAAGTTATCGAGCTGAGCAAAAACAAAGATCAAGTGTACTTCAATCAAATTACAACAAATCTAATGCTTGAAAAATTAAGCGGCCTGCTGATATTAAAGTGAGCACAGAGAAACCACAGTCGATGCCTGCAAACCATGACAGAATTGAGATTCCTATCCAACAGTAAAACGCGAAATTTGAAAATTTGCTTTAAAGATGAATTAGAAATCAAAGGAAAAACTACAATCCGCAGGGATCAAATTGGGCAATGAATCACAGTGATACCGAATCAAATCTTTTCAGTGAATATGATAAGTAAGTTCCAAACTGGATCTCGAGTCAATCACTCTATTCTTATCTAGACCTGACCGAAACCTCTCGAAAATCCAAAGGAATGGTATGGATATTCAGAGCGAAAATAACCAGAATTCAGAGCAAATAGATGACTATGAGTTGGCAATAAGACTCCAAGGGTAATTTTCTCAATATTGTGGAGGTTATAAATTCGCTATTAGAGAATTGTTACATGAAAATGAGCGACCGGAAGAGACGCATTATCAACCTCCTCCGCAACACCGACCAACAAGGATAGTTATTCCCAATGAAGACAGAAGTGAAAATAAGGGTAATAGCAACGAATTGGTTCATCTCTCAAAGGTTGGTAATATAGACTTTTATGATATCACAGAAAAATATAATGAAGAAAATAATCGACCTCCAAATTCTCCGTTAAATGTAAAATATACTACTGTAATTTAAGGATTTAGTCAACTGAAATGAAAATAGAGCAGTCATTTGGAGAAAGATGCAACCGAAAACACGAGATTTTCTGCTCCAAACAGGGAAAGAGGAATCGAGGACAGAACTGAAAGAGAAAATGTTTCAAGAGGAATTCCTCAAAACAGAGATGACTATTTGGATGATGAAGAAGAAATAAAGAGAATTTTAGAGCTGAGCAAGCAATTGCAGTAGTTATTCGAGGATTGAAAGGGAACAATAGCTCGAATTCTGATTTATAGATGATTAATAAATCTAACTTAATGATACTGCTTTTATTTTTCATTGCGTTTCATTTTTGAAGAGTAAAAACTCCAGATAATTTTTCTGCCATTATTGTTGCTCAATTAGTTTCAAAACCTGTTATGAACACCTCACCAGTTTTCAAAATTCATGTGCGAAGCACAGATGATGTTCTTAGAGAAGTCGAAGAGCTAAATAAAGAACTTCTTTTCATTTTTCATGCAGTTAAATCCATTATAGTTCAACTTGAAGAACCGCGTCAATATATACTTATTATTAATATTTATATTCGTTCTATGAATTATTAAAGGTTTACTGCATAACATAGTTAATACATTTTGCCAAACTTAATTCTTATGTTTGCTATATCATATGTCAGCTCCCATGTACTGCTATTATTGAGTTGATACCATGGAAACAGATATCTTGATAATACTTTTCTCTCTTAGTATATCCCGACTCCTCCACAGCCAGTGCCCACTCCGAAGCCAGTCGAAGCAACAACTCCTGTAGTAGCAACAGTTCCGCAACCAAGGCCACCACCCACGATTGTTGGATATCCGAGTCCACCACATGAGTCACCATAGACACCACCATAATATGGAGTTCCATATGCAAGTGGGCATCCGTATCCGTATCCATAAGCGGGGTATCCAACTCCATATCCGTACGAAGGATATCCGACTCCCCTTAGACCTAATCCACGTCTTCCAAGACCAACTCCACGACCAACACCACGACCGACTCCCCGTTCACTTTCTGATGCATAGACGCTTGCGAAAAGGAGGACACCGAAGAAAACGAGTATAAGGCTTCTTGACATTTTTATGGGATTTTTGTTGATGATGATTTGAAAGTAAGACTAAATTTTGTATTGAT
>ENA-UOUE01000714-UOUE01000714.1-compost-metagenome-genome-assembly--contig:-NODE-714-length-25576-cov-10.412879_pt1 | contig 25576 bp, 22 predicted proteins | sample MGYA00238146_ERZ747223 | MGnify/ENA primary metagenome ERZ747223 (study PRJEB28781, sample SAMN06268865) | compost metagenome | isolation source: single cell | place: USA: California, Emeryville, Joint...
GAAAAACCAAAGACCGATAATATCTCTGCGATATTTGCAATCATTAACGAAATGTGCAGCAGTGTCAACAGCGGCACCATTAAATATAGCGATTTGGAAAGAAGGGCTCTCGCCAAAGGCCATATTGAAGAGAATATTGAGAAGTGTATTCGTCAATACAGGTAAATCAATTTTGCGATATCTATCTAACAATATTTTTATCCAGCGCTTTGAATGTTATTATGGTCCAAGGTACAGGAGCAGGCAGAAAGATTACTTTGGTGTAAAGCGTTTTGCTGGATTTATCTTCACAATTTTGACATTCTTTCATCTTTCATGTTTTGATTTATCTATGATTTATGATATAATTAACACAGAAAGATATGATCAACTTCATCGTCATCTTTCATAAAGTATGATGCTGGGTGAATTTTCATTAAAATAAATCGGAATGGATAAGTCAAAAACAATTCTCAATGTAGACTTGAAAATGAATTCTCAAGCTATCCTGAATAAAGTATTGTTATCTCAAGTTATATTGGGTCTCGGTCGAAAGTGGCTTTGGATTATGCAAATTTATTCACGTCTTTATATCTCTCATGCCATATTTTTAGCCCATCATGCGAGCATCCTCTGGTCTCTTTTTTTCGCGGTTGATTTCATTTCATGTAATATATGCAAATTAAATCAATATCTCAAATTATTTAGTTGTTTAATTTGAATTTGAAAATGGCCACGAGCTCAGGCAACTTAAATTCCAAGAATACCGCAGCCTCAAAACCCGACTGGAATCAAGAGGGGTTCTATGAAGAACTCTCAGACAAAGTTTTTAAGTATTTAGAGTGCTCAAACTCTTTCATCGACTCAAAATTGAAGAATTCACAATCATTCTCACAAAATCAAAAGATCGAAGTAACACTGATCTTTGCATCACTCAGCAGGAAGCTAATTTCAATTTATCTAGATCCAGAAGAAGCTATCGCAAAAGATTACAGATCGCACGAAATCTTTATTGGATAGATTACGTGGTTTTTCCGAGAGATTTGTCTTTGCAGTCCCAGAAGTACCTAATTATCATTTCAGGCAGAGTTCTAAGATTTAACAAAGAATCTAGCAACTGCCAAAGCAGAGGAATACACCCTAACGAAAAAAGATCTCGAATTTGTATTTGGAGATATTACCAATACCAAAGGAGTAGTGAATTTTATTTACGAATTGTTTTGTAACATTTGTATGTTTCAAGACCGGTGACCAGCTTCAAGAAAAACTTATTACTGATTTGGAGTCTAAAGCTGTAGACATTTCTACAAAATTATTGGAAGTCCACAAAATCAGTGAAACACTCTCAAAAAACAGCGACATAAGTAAAGAAGGGATTATTATTTCAATTCTAAGCGATTTTTCTCGAAGAATCTTCACTTGAATCGATGAAGGCGTTAGCAGAAACTTTGATGCAAAAAGTAAAATAAATATTAAATTCTGAGTTTTAAGTGATTTGTTGAAATAATAGCAAAAAGAAAACCAACCCTGAAACGATTGATTATCCCTAAAGAAATTTATGAGTTTCATTTTTTGTTTATATTGGCCCATGCTTTTCCGTTTTTCGAATTGAGTTTACAATATTTTAATATCGAAAAAGGAATTCCTCGTTTTCTGAGAGTAGCAACTAAAGTTTCATCGTATTAATCATAAAGAAAGTGTAATAAATTCATGCATTGATTCAATATTGAGCGCTGCCAAGAATAATCATTTTTCTCAACTCTAAAAATAAAAAAACGATAAAGAGTCATTTGTTTGCTAATGCTGAGAAAACTATTTGTTCGAAGAAAAGACATCAGATGTATGAAAATTAAATAGTATGATTATATTTCATAATTCACAAAATAATAAAATCAGTTAATATTTTCGATGTAATGGAAAATTAGATTCCTTTTCTACTAATTTCAGCCATTAAACTGCGTTGCATTTGATTAATCTGATCGTCTAGCTGCATAATCTCTTCTTTTAATAGGTTTTCATTTGTGGAGACAAAGGTACTGTCATCTCCAAACTCGTCAGTTCCCCTTAGAATCGAGCTTTTCTGTCTACTCGAGTAATTTCGACGGTATTTTCGACGATCTCGAGAATCATCAATGACAGATATGTCGGCATCATCTCCAAAATTGTCAAAGTTGTCTGCAGAAGTCGTTATAGTATTATCGAAGAGATTCTGTGCATTTATTCTTCGTTCACTGCGCTGCTTTTCAATGGAATTCTGTCTAGAATTTCTGTATCTACTACGATCAAGTTGAGATCGAGATAGAGGAAGAGTATTATATATCATCTCTGACTTCATGACATCTTTTGTATTTGAACGAGCCAAGTTATTCGAATCTACTGAATATCTTCTTTTAGGGGAAAGAGAGCGTGTCATTGATCCATCTGATCTTTCTGGCAAGATTGCAGTTTGGTTTCCGAAGTCAAAGTTCTTCTTGACAGATGAAGAAAGCCTATCACGAGCGAACCTTCTGGATCTTCCGTAAGAATAGCTTCTTTCGCGTGGAGGAGACAAAATTTGGGACATTTGAGTGGCTTCTTGTCTTAACTTTCTCGAATAATTAGATGGACTCCTTCGATATCGAGAGAACGCATGAACATTTGGTTGAGTTGCATTTTTTTGCTTAGACTTCGCTAAGAAATCTTCGAAAAATTGCAGCTGTACAAAAACTTCTTTATTTTCTTGAAGTAATCTGAAGAGTTCCTCCTAGATATGGAATTATGCTTTCAAATAATTTAAGAGTTGGTGTACTTCATTTTTCTTAAGGGATTCTTCGTAATCAGAGACTTGCTTGTTGAGTTCATGATTCAATCTTCTGAGTTTCACATTTTCTCGGTTCAATTTCTTTATTTCTCGTTGATATGATCGCATCTGAAAAGGCACAAATTTCATTAATTTAGAAAAAAAATTTAGAGCTGAAATTCATATACCTGTTCATCTGCTTCTTTGAGGTCAGACATATTAGTTTGATCGAGCTCTCTCATCTTTTCTCTCATCATGTCTGTATTCGATTTAAGTTTGTGCATGGATTCTTTATATTCAGCTAGCGATTTCTGTTCCCACAACAAATAAATAATTGATCGCTGTAGATAATGAGAGTGATAGATGTACCATATTTCTATCCTTTTCACTGAGCAATTGTTTCTCTAGGGCTTTAATTTCGTTTTTCAAATTTGCATTTTCGTTCTTCAACAACCCATATTCATTCTTCAGCGATCCATTTTCCTTCTTTAATGACTCATTTTCTGTCCTTAGATTGAAAATATTATCGTTTAAGGTAGTTAATAGTTCCGCTTCTTGGATTCCTTTATCACAAATTTTAGTCATCATCGCAATCTAAGAATGGACCTGTATTTTGAAGTTCTTCACCACTCTTGCTATGCAGTACCTCCACAATCCCATTCAGCAATTCTGTAAGTTTGCTATTTAGAGAGAGAAATGATAATAAAAATTAATCCCCTTTGACATTAGAATTGAATTTTTACTCAAAGCTGTATGCAGACTTCTCAATCAGATCTGAGTGGCTTCTTGCAATGGTTTTTTGTAGTGACACTAGCAAGCTACGTTGCTTGTGAATATTTGTGAAGATGCGACTGTTTTTCTTTTCGATCAAACTTTCCAATTCTTGTAGGCTCCTTTTAAGTTTTTGAAGATCATCTTGATTTGAATCATTAGCTTGCTTGAATTCTGCCTTGAGTCTGCCTATTTCACTAAATGTTCAAAATGAAGTTAATGATCGAATTTTCACAGGTTTTCTGTTCATACTGAGCCATTTGGGAATTAAGAAAATTTAGTTCCTTATTTTGCGCTTCTTCTTCAATCCCTTTGTCGATAAGTTCCTTACACTCCAGCTAGAGGTGCCACAGTTATAGATCAGAGTTTATTGGGTTCATGAATTACATCAATTTTTTTCATTTGCATCTGAGTAATCATTAGTTCATGCTGCGTTCGTGAGAGTTCATTGGTTAATGAGACTACTTGGGCTTGACTTTCATATAAACTCTTTTTGGTCCTATTCGATTCGGTGGAATTTTGGAAATGGCAAAGAGAATGAGGCTACATTTGAAGCTCTTGAGAAAGAATTTTCATATCGATTGACGTGCCTTGCGGAGGAATTGGGTCTCTGTCGAGTACTTCGACTGCATGCTGACTGTCTATCATTGAACAAAAACTTAAAGCTACTAAGCATGCTTATTTGTTACTTCTTATATATGAGACTTCTGGCTGTTCTCTTGTGAAGTTATCCATTGATGAATACTCATCATACACAAGATGCTTATCACTCCAAAGTTCAGTACGATCGAATGATCTCTGCCGAGGTGATTGTTTTGGAAGGGTAGTAAAAGCATTTCTGCTAAATGATTTTTCATCTTGTGGAGTACTTGTTCTGGAGTTGTATTTTTCAATACTTCTCGATCTTCTTCTCCGCCCACTATGACTATATGAAGTGTTTGCCATTATTGATCGATAGATTCCAGTTCCAGCTTCATCTACTTTTTTCCTCATTGTCCTTCAATGAATAATATGTCTGTTAAAATTCTTAAATAAATTTCGAAATTTAATTCGCAATCCTCTTTATGATTTAAGTTCACTTGAACTTTCAATTTCCCTTAGGTTTTTCCAATAATCTTCAGCTGCATAAATGGGAATGAAACTCTATTGAAATAACTCACAACCCTAATTTCCTACCGATTCTCCAACCAATATGTCGCAATTGTTCTTTTTCGTAAAATCAACTACATTGAAAATGTCTCTTTCTTAAAATAACAAAATTGTTTTTTGATTAATGCGGTATATATGATAGTTAGATGCAAAACTCCGGGGAAAAAGCTTCAATCTTAATTATTACTTTAGATTTTACAAATTCTGCTATGTTACAAGCAAACTCACATACATTGATTAATTCACTTAATATTGACAGCTCTATTCAGATGATTATTTCTCCAGCAAACTCAAGAACCTTCCAAAATATTGTTTGTAGGTTAGAGGAGTTCTTCTGTAAGAGAGCTCAAAGCTCGTCAGTCTGCTGGAGAGATTGAAAGTGCACCTCTAAATCTTTTTTGAGCGAGTTGATATTCCAACACGCCTCTCAGAAACATCTCGCTGGTTATCTTTTGGTGTTTTCTTCTCGAATAGCTTTGCAAACTCTGCTGAAATTTCTATGAAACAATTTAATTTCGAATGCATTCGATCTGATTCAATCATACTTGGACTCGCACTCGAATCTTTATTTGAGCTTTTAGAATTCTTTGAACTCTTCTTTTTCTTAACAAATGAGCGTAAGTTTCCAACTGATTTATCCAAGTTGGCATTGAAATCGAAACCATATTTCATTGCAGACCTAAAGTGTATGTAGAATGAGGCAACAGGTGGTATTCCTTGATCGTACCTTATTTGGAGGAGATAATCATCAAGAGATTTTTTCGAAACGCCAACTTTCGCTGCTGCATCTTGGAGCGACATTTTCACCAGTGTTCCAGTCTCAGGGTCAGTAAATCCTTGATAATATTTCCGCCAGAGTGCAACCAGTTCCATCACTTGGCCGACTTTCCTTTCTTTAATTCGTTTGTTTTTGGAGTTGGTGTCCTCAAAAGTGGTCGAGATGCTGTTATTTTCAGCCAATTCTTCTTGATCTGAAATCATAAAGGTATCTTCAGATTCTATCTGTTCGGGTTTCAAAATCTCTTCCAAAGGGGCATTTTCGATTTCAAGAGGCTCTTCAATAGCTGGGAAAACACCTGTTGGGTCATTTCGATCGTCGCTGATCTTGATTGTGATCTAATCACATGAGTTCTAGCTTGGGAATACTCTAAGCCATTATCTTACCTGATATCGATTATTGAAAAAAGCGAGTTCGTTCCAGTCTATTGCTGTATTCGCGGGAAGTGGATCTCTACCGCAGTAGTTAAATGCTCCCATCAAATAGTTATAATGGTAGATAGAGTCGTCTTTTATTGAAAATCCCATAAATTTGAGCGAATTGATAAGATCTGAAAGATCGATCTTATTATTTTCAAGTAGCAGCACTCTCATTTCTGGAATATATTCATATTGTTCGGTGGTAGGCAGCATGATTGCAACATCAATCTAGGCTAGTTGAAAAAAGGAAGGAAAGGTGATAGTATTTACGTTGATTTCAGTGAAATTTTCGAGTGTTGGAAACAGCAGCGGATTCAGAGGATCCGTCTTTGAGTTATTTCTTGATAGCAATGGTAGATTCATGGGGTAACAATGAAAAAGCTTTTTGAATTTGCGGATTTCAATTTTTTGTTGAATGCAAACTTGAAATTTTGGAATATAAAATAGCAATATCTGATCAGAAAGTTAGCTGCAATCTGATAGGCGGAAATAAGGTGAAAGAATTAAAAACTTTAGAACGCTTTTTAATAATCCGATATTAGTAAAGTATCTTGAATCATAACAACAAAAATTTGTTGTCTCAATTTTGTCGTTCCTCCGATATTGTGGTTAAATTTTGTTATCTAGGATTGGAAGTCTTGCTTCCCGTCTATGCCACATTTCATTCTGTTTTCTATGAAAGTTGTTGCTTTGACATTAATTGTTTTAGAAATGGTAGATAATGAACTCAGACATCAATCTGCGATTGCTTGGTCTCAGATAATGGTCATTTTCTGAGCTGATTATGCTATCATAACTGGATATTGTTGGAATAAGAATTTTTCTGTTCCTAACATAGAGTATATATCACAACTTCTAAATTGAAGGTTCATTTATTTAAAACAAGGCTGATAATTCGGCGGTGATGAACTGACGATGCTGCTCAAAGTGATATTACTCATTAAAACGGATAGTATTTGAAAATGCTCTGCTCATTTTACGTCCTCGTAAGCGCATAACTTAGAGCAGGAAGTTTTAATCGGACTATGAATTCATAAATTTATTTTAGTTTCAATTACTCACGAAGTACTTTACATCAGAGGTTTTCTGGAGAGGGAAATTCAAAAGAAGATAAAACGTGAAATTACCGGCAAATATTCATGATGAAAACAATGAAATTGATAGTATAAAAAAATTAAATTGTTGAGCGATGTTACCTTAACTGAATATATAAAGAGTTTTTAGTATTTCTATTTTACTAGAGATGCTTTTAATTTCAAATATATGTGAAATGATAAGCTCCTAGTTTCTTTGATGAATATTTCTCCAAGAATAGAGTAGACCGATAGATTGAGGCTGCAAGAATAAGGTGAGTCCTGAACTTAATCACCTATGTGAGGCTTCATGGAGAGGTGGAATAAGTTTAATTTTTGAGTCGATATCATTTAGTAAATTCATTCACAACAACAGCCAAGCTGATCTTTTTCCAATACACATAACAGTATAACTATGATAACAAGTCATATTCTATGAATCAATTAATGGAGTAAAGTTTGTTTTAATAGTTACAACCAATTCATTTTGAGGGATAATTAAGAAGATACTCATCAACCAATATTTCAACTTTCTTCCTCGGCTCTTGACTGACGAAATCCATCAGGACACCAAGATCCGCATTTGGCAGGAGTTCTTTCATTCGAAGAGCTTTTTTCTGAACCATCTCAGGGTAAACCCTATTGTTCACAACAAATTTGAGTTCAAGCTCCTCTCCATAATATTTGGTCATCCCTTCTTGATCGAGACAACCAATTCTCCACCTAGAAACAAAGTTACCAGATTTTTTCGGTGCCTTCAAGATCAACGTAGTTTTGAATGTTTCCTTAGCTCCCAAAGAAGGTACACCTATCATCTCGCCAGTCAATCCGCTGGTACTTTGAAGGAATGAATTTTCAGGTAGCGGATCAGTTCCAGCATTCTTGACTGTGATAGGAACATAAATTTGGTCATCGCTGGTCGTAATTACTTCCGGAAGGGTTTTCCCGGAAGGAGCAATTTTAACCCAAAGACCCTCCTTTTGTCCACTAACAAACTTTTCAACACGGGTGGTTATCTGACTTGCAACATCCTTAATACCCTTCAGAATGGACTTCTCCTTTTTCTTCGATTGTTCACGGACACTTTGGCTCAGAAGATAATCTGACATTATTCTTGACATCTCTTCTTCAAAGGTTTGAAGGATGAAAGCTTTTAGACTATCCTTGTCTGTCAAATCAAGATCCTCATTCTCCACAACTTCAATCATGTCATTTCCTTTTCTTTCTTCCAATCTGTCTTCCACGAGGTCCTCTTCGACCTTCACGTTTCTGTCATTGTTTTTATCGACAACGGGAGCTGTGGAAATGGAATCTTCAGCACTTATACATTTTTGGTGGCTGTCTTCCTTAGTGTTTTCATTTCTTTGGATGAGACCAAGGTCATGACCATTGCTAGTCTTTTCTTCAACATGCCGCCCATCATCCTTCTTGTCTCTCATTTGCTGTGGTTCGTCTGGGATGTTGCTCTTGAAAATCCTTGAACTCATTAAATCTTCTGAATTCTTAGTTTGACCATCAGAAACAACAAAAACTTTCAACGACTGGGTCTTTCCACAACTTTCCATCATAACTTTAAAATCGTCTTCTGCGTTCAGAATCACCTGATCACCTTCTTGATCAATATAAGTAAGCATATAGTCTTCTGGAAGCAAGTCTTTAAATATTTGATGAACAATGGCTGTTAAGCTCTCAAAGCTATCCGGTACTTTAGCGCAGCGATGAATCTCGTTGTGAAAGCACACTTTGAATATCATTCTGTTCTTAACTTTACGGTATTTTTACTTCTTTATTCTTTCGAAATTATATGATTTAAATTTTTCAAGCGACTTGGTTTAGAAGAAATTTATGACTCGAAAGAAAGATAAGTAAACTGATTTTCTGCGAGAGATGATAGAGGAATGTTTTTCGGATTTTAATGATTTTATGGGCATGATCATGGCAAAGGAACACAACTGTATCGAGTCTAGTATGATTACCTAAAACACTTGTTCTCATTCGATGATCTAATGCCGAATTATCATTCTATGCTCTTATTATTATGCTGCTTAAAATTACAGCACGAACTGGATGCGAAAGCTCACTTAGTATCACTCACTAGACAGAGATATTTATGAGAGTTTCTTGGTGAATTGTAAACAGGGAGGGGGACTTTCTAGTTTCAAAAACTCATTTCATCTTAGTATTTTCAAGAATGAATTTGTTCATTCACATGTCGCTTTTAAGTTAATTTGCCAGGGTATTACCGCTTAGGCTTCCTGCAATATAAATACTTGGGTGTTGAAATTATGAACCCGCAATAAAATATAAAAACAAGCAAAAATGCACAAAGCAATAAAATTGAGTAAGGACGCCATCAATTTCAACTTGCTTGATCTACTCGTGCTGAAAGTATGTTCTCGTTTTAAAATCTAGGCTCGAATCTTGTCTCCAGCTAAGTATTGTTCGACTGTTCTGCTATTCTGCTGATAAAAGAAAATTACCAATTCGATTCATTTCAAAGTTTTACTTTTCACTTTTTTGTAAGCTTCAAAGGGAACTAAACCAACAGATTCCATATCAAAAATAGAGTAATGTTCAAACGGTGAATCTTTTTCTGTTTTCTTGCTTCCATTCTCTTTGCTTATGTTGCTTGTAATACAGGCTTCTTTGAATGCTCTATTTTCCTGAATAAATCGCTCCTTATCCTTTGCTGCTAATTGAAAATAGGGAATTTTTGCCTCGGATGTGAGTTTATTCCACTCTTCACTCACCACTGACACAACTTCCTTGTGAGTCAGCTTGGGAAATCGTATCTTATAGCCGCCTACTTTATCTTCTAAGTAAAAGAGAAAAGCTGAACGTCCTCTTTTAGGCTTTCCTGCGCTTTTCGTGTTCCTATTTCTTCTTTTTGTTTTCTTTTCAAATGCTAGAAATGGTCAAAGTCGTTAGGCAGAGAGGAGAAAAATTACTCTTAGATTCTTCTGATTCCATAACTCGATGGGGATGTTTGAAAGATGTGTAAATTCTGCAGGTTGAGGTCTCTTGATTTTTCGACTTAGTTTTCGAATACGAATTATTTGAGGACAACTGCATATTATATTAATGTCGGCGCGCGGTATTATTTAAAATAATTGGACTGTTTTTGGAATTTATTACGGAGTCAAAAAGCTTGGTTCTAGCCTCTATTGTAGCTTACCCAACCTAGCATGGGAATCCCTCAAGGATAAAAAAGAGATTAGCAACAATATTTTAAAATTCAGACTTGAATTTGAAAAAGAAGAAACTCATGACTTAATTAAATTGTTCGAAAAGTGGGCGAAGACATTGTCTCCACTTGAAAGGATTTAATTTAAATGTAAGTCCAATTTCAATGGATATTTCCCAATATTTGCAATTTTTCAAATCCTCCGATGAGGTGGATTTCGATGATAGAATGATTTCAACGTAAACACGAAAGAATCAATCAAAAATTTAAAAAGTTTCTATGCTAATAATCAGCATTTGCAGGGTTTTGTATCACCAATAGCTTCTGATTGAACAGATTCGAATCTCGAAAACTTCTAATAATGATGATGATTTTTATTCCTATAAGCATCCTCTCTGAATACTCTAACCCGACACTATCATTGAGACTTGGCTGTAGTAGTACATAAAAGGTTTAGTGCCTCATCATTCACAATACCTCTCCTTCTTCTACTTAAGAAATTGAGGCCTTTGAACAATGAAAATCGGTTCACAATTAGTAGATCCAAATAATGTGAATTTTCAATAAGTGATTAGGGACTCTTTTGTGTTTCAAAATATTTTGAATACAAAATAGCTTGCTTCTTTCGAAGATTAAATGCCAGATAAATTAGCGTGAATTAATAAGATGAAAAATTCTACGGAATTTATGAAGCCAGAAATCCTCAAAACACTTTCGTGAATGAAAAAAAAATAAATAAATGAAAAAATTAGCATAATTAACAATTATCGGCAATGCGTCCTGCTTGATATTGTAGTAAAATTAGGAGCTGAATTCCTTCAATAGAATTTACTTTGGTGAGAATGTTATGGAAGGGCTTCGCATCAGCCCTTAATGTAGCTCTATAATCCAATCCTCTGGTTTGTTTTGTTTTGTTTTTTGAAAAGAGAAAAGAAAAATAAAGCAATTACAGTCTTTATTTTTTCTTTCGAGTTTCTATGACAGCCTCCGATTGAATCTGTTCATGACTAACGAAAATTTGACCATCTTCAGCAAAAATTTTCTTTTTAGTGATTTCAATCCCTGATCCTGTCAGTTCATTGGATTCATTCAGAGTATGTAACTTGGCGCCACTGTGGAGCTCTGGTAACCGAAAATTTTGATTAAAATCGTTTGGTTGTGTGTTTCCTTGTATAAAAGGGAAATTAGAATAGAAATTCATTGGCATCATTGGATAGTGTGGAAAGGATGGATATGAATAAGCATTTAATGCATAAGAGGAGAGGAGCTGATCTAGCAGTGCTTTTTTCTGGTGACAGATTATTGGATAGCCCATTAATAGGTGCTCGAATAAACCAAAATTCACTGTTCTTGGGGCTTGTAGCATACTGTGAGAAGATGCAGTCCCTTGATGCCTATTAGAGAGTGCAAAAGGGACTCCTGGTTGCCAGCTGTTTTGTGTCAAACTCTCATTTAAACTGGTTGAACTGCTATTGCTTTCTCTGACTAGAAAATGTCAGCTTCTTTTTAAGGAAGAGCTTATTTACTAGTTTGCAAATTGGATGCTGGCTCATTTGGCTGGAGAGCAGGCTTTATTCGAAATAATTCCGATAATTCATTTAAGCAGTTCTGTCCAGTCTTGATTTCCTTCACTTGCCTACTCTTCCTTTTATTCAATAAGTTCGAGTTTGTGACAGTCTTTGCTGGTAACTTTTTGGAATCATCCAAATACTCATTAAATATGGAATTTTGCTTGTTTCTATGTTTGAATTGCTGCTTCAATACCAATGCCGCCTAATCACAGAAAAATTTAGATTTTACTCCAAAAAAAAACAAACCTGAATCTTGAAACTCAGTTGAAGCGTCTTATTGTTTAACTTCTGACACACGATTTCAGCTTCTTCAAGAGAGAATAAACCAATGACTGTGACAATTGTATTTGCAATCATGGTCATCTGATCTACCGACTTAATGACAATGTTTGGACATACGAATCCAATAAATTGCTTGAAAGTTTCAGGAGTAAAATGAGCAGGAACATTCTTCACCATGATTGAATTGTAGGCACTCTCGAACTCCAAATCTTTAAATTTCGATCTGAGCTGTATTCCCGTAAGTGCGGTCGGAGAGGGTTGTGATATAACCGGACGAGTGTAAATAAAATCAAGAAGGAGCCGGGCATCTTCATAGGTCATGCACTGGCACAAGCAAGATCTAAATCCTTTGTAATATACAAGCCTAGCATCCTGAATTTTTGCTTTGCATTCATTATTCAGTGTCTCTCGTGCCTGAGTTACCTGCGTATCATCGACAAATCCCATGATAATCACCCAATCAAACTCATAAGGTGCTGGATGATCAGAGAATAATTCTTCAACACTCGAACTGTCGAGATAGCTCTCTAGTATGTCGTACAAACTTAAGTCTTTTTTCCGCTTGGGTCGCGATTTGTTTTTTTCATCATCACTGATGCAAGGTGAGGACTCACCCGAAGAAATACCTTCCAAGTTAGTTTGAACGACAGGGCCATAATTCCGTAGGTTCTGAAGTAACTCTTCAGTACTGTGAAATTCGAGTTTACTCTTTCGGTTCACAAGTTTCGTGATCTGTTTCTTCGGCGGGAGGTTTTTCTTTATATCCTGGCAAACGGCGCGATAGGACATTCTTAAATATAATTGGCAGGCTAAATAAATTAATTGGCTTATGCGTGTAAGCTACCAGTTTAAACTTTTTTTCGCAAAATTTCTTTAATCGTTGCAAACATTTGGAACAAGAACAATATTCGATTTATATTCGTTATATGCATTTCAAAGATTGATCAGAGCACTTGCTAAAGTGAATGAAGAGAGCAAATATGCAGCTCAAGAGAAATAAGCCAACGTGGCCCTTCCGACATGTATTTTTTGCTTTATCATATTGTAATCCATGCTTACAGTGCTGTGTGATGAAACCAAGAGGTACAATTCTAATTTTCGCCAGAAAAAGATTACTATTTCAAATTATTCTGTTCAGGTTCATCCCTTTGATCAAATTTTATGGAATTTTAAGTTTATCGACTCGAAATCAATAGAAGCAAGCAAATTAACTTCCTAACTGATGATGATAATTATGTAAGATCAGTTCTCTAATCTTTCTTCTCAGGGCTGGTTTCGGTGGCATCATCCTTCTTTTCTGGTTTGGTTTCGGTAGTTCCTGCAGCCTCTCCTTTCTTTTCTCCTTGCTTTTCTTTGGCTTCTCCTTGCTTTTCTTTAGCTGCGGCTTGCTTTTCCTTCTTGGCCTTCTTTTCCTTTTGTTTGTTGGTTTCTTCAGTGGTTTCCTTCTGAGTACCTTTGGAGAGATTTCCAACATCAACCTAATTTCATGAAATGATTCAAAACCTAAAATTGAAAAAAGAAAATACCTTTGTTGAAATAGTGGACATTGACTTGGTTTTTCCATCAGGAACATAAATGAGCTCAAGGTCTCTATCGAAGTCAGAGGTTTTGTTAACCTTATCAACGATGAAATATCCTCTTCTTTCCAATTGGATGATCGTTTCTAATCATGAAGAAAGCCTGTAAGTTCATCCGGTAAAGAGATTATATGTACTCTTAGTAAGGGATTTAAGGTTTGGATCAGCGAAGGCTTCAGTGGTATATTTGGTCTTTGGAGTGAGGATTGTCTCGAAGTCCATGTCTTCTTCAACCTTCTTCACATTGATCAAATGATCATACTCGATGAGAGTGACACTAGCCTATAAAAATAAGAAGGGTCATGCTTAGAAGAACCATTGAAGGATTCGTATTTACCAAAAGGTCGGATTTTGGAAGCCAATTAACCTTCTTGGTGCTCTTGAAGTCAGTGTCATGCTCAGCAATCTCTCCTTCAAGTAACAGTCCCTCACCATCTTGCTTGATGGATTTGATGAAGCAGTTTGACCATTTCATGAGAGTGATCTTTTCGTCGACTTTCAAATCTTTAGCATCATCATATTCGAGATAGACTTCGTTGAATCTGTAGAGAGGTCTTGTGCCGAGAGCTGGGTTCTGAGGATGGACAGGAACAGTTGTAATTTCGACTTCTGGACCTCTGTTGGTCAATTTCAATGTGCAGATCTTCTCTTTTGAGATTGCGGTGTATCTGCCAGCCATTGGATCAATGTATTTTTTATTTGTGGCCCAAAGCTAGGTGAAAGTGTAAGATTAAAGCTCAAAAAGAAGTGCAATTATTGAGCATACCTTATCCCATTCTTGGAGGTTGGTATTCTTTGAAGGACCTTGATCCAACATGAACTCAGTCAAAGTTGGAATGGTGAGTCCTCTTCTCACGATACCTCTGACAGTCGGGAATCTTGGATCCTCCCAACCCTCTGTAGGAAAAAAAAGCTCGTTAATATATGATAAATTATTGGTCAACATACCAACTCTCTTGGTATCAACGAACCAAGTAAGCTTACGCTTGGAAAGGGTGGTATTAACGAAGTTCAATCTTGAGAAGTCATTGATGAGAGGTTTTCTGATTCCGACACAGTCACAGACCCTTTACAAAGTAATTTTGTTCAGTAATCTTGGACGACTTTGAAAATTGTTTACCAGTAGTACATCTCGTTTCTATCAGCGTATTCGTTGGTTCTGAGAGTATGGGTGACTCCTTCAACACTGTCAACGATGGCGCATGCCCAATCGTAGGTTGGGTAGACCTTATATTTCTTACCCAAACGATGGTGAGGTTGATCCGAGCATCTGTAGAAGACAGGATCTCTCATGCATTTGTTCTTAGCGGTCATGCTGATTTTGGCTCTGACACACCAATTTGATGCCTTGCCAGCTCTCATGTCATTCCAAATTTTCAGGTTTTCTTCAGGGGTTTTGTTTCTGTTTTTAGACTCAATACCTTCACCTCTTTCCTTTCTCATGACTTCGACTGGGGTGTCATCGCAGTAGCATTTGCCTTCTGTTATAGCTTTGGTCATAAGTTCTTCCAGTTTGTCAAAGTGATCAGAGGTATGCGTAACCATATCAGCAGTGATGCCGAGCAGAGCAAGATCTTCAATGATTGACTGAACATACTCCGACTTCTCCTTGTTTGGGTTAGTGTCATCAAATCTCAGAATCATTTTTCCTTTCCACATCTTGGCGTAGTGGAAGTTCAACATAGCGGCTTTCACATGTCCGATATGGAGATAGCCAGAAGGTTCAGGAGGGAATCTAGTCACGACTTCTCCTTCTTTGGCTCCTTTCAGGGCTCCTTTATATTGGTTGTACATCTTTTGGATATCGTACCCAGGGACTGAGGAAGTATTTGCCGGCTCTACCATTTTAAGTATTTTTGAGTTATTTACGAAATTAGAATTGAATTATATTTTGGATTTCTCATCAGAAATAGATAATCAAAATTGGTCCGGTAGCGCAACAAAATTTTTTGTTTTTTACAAGGCTGTGCCGTTTTTCGAAGAATGACTGCCTTCTCAGTCCATGAAAAATGTAGAAAGCAATCCAATTCACAAAAGAACAAATTTCCAAAGAGCTTAAGGCACAATTTATTTCAAAGAATAATTAATGCGTAGAAATGTACACAAAACAATTCTCTCGAAGTAAAGTATGAAGTATGCTGCCTAGTAAACTAAAAAAACGAGAAGTTAAACATCTACTTGTTGTATCAATAAATCAATAACTAACACTGCAAAGCAAGAGCAGTGGTATCTACCCATTTATAAACTTGGTCTTAAAATACGATTCCGATGATTCTCCAGCAAATTCTGCCGCTGTATTTCTTGTGATGATATCGGCTCCTCTTCAGCTATTAAATTAGAAAGTCAACACTTTTGATCCCAAATTGATGTTTACATGAAATAGTGCACTGGCTTATTTGCTCTTCAAAGGTAATCATTTCACTGAGAATTGATCGGTTGTATAACCTACAGGAGGATAAGAAAGCATTAAAGAAAGAGATAATTGTTTATGTACGGAGAAATGTTTTCAATGGTGTGACTGAATGTGGTTCGAATATCATTTAAATTTAACACTGACTGATCGATCTCTGACTCACTGAAATGCAGGGCATGCTATAACAGGAATCACTTCAATTTATGGTGATCAACTGTCTTTACCACAAAGTGTTCGCTGTCCATTTTCGCAAAATCACCCATTTCATTTCGAAAGGAGACTCCTTCTGCATCAACTAACAAGAAATATTCTCACTAAGAAGGCAAACAGCTCCAATATTTACCAAGCTCTAACAACCCTCTTGGTTTGAATTGATTTATAGGTTCATGATAAAACTCGTTGTCCGTTTGCTCATTTTCAGCTGTTTGTATACAATTTAATGTGATTGCTGAAGGGGTGGGCTGAGTCTCAGGTGAATCCAACTTGCAGCTGAGTGCGGTACTCGCTAGCGTATTCTGGCGGTAAAAAGCACGAGAAATGCCGTTCCTGATAATCTTGGCAATAAACTTCATTTCCTCAGGCAAGTTGATCCTTACTGTAAATTTTATTATTGGAAGCGTCGTAATGAGTTTGATTAATTAACTACAGAAAAACAAAGAAACAGTTCGTAAAAGTGAGATTAATCCAAAAAAAAGCACTTTAATTTTTTCATTTTAGGTTATACTCGTGTCATAGCTTGGGGTTCAATACATAGATCAAATCTCCAAAGTTCAGATATTTCATGGACAGAGAGAGAATATTACACATAAAAAAACGATATTAGAATTCAGTCTTTCGAAGTTCTAACTAACGCAGCTATTAAAAATTTTAATTCCATGAGATTTTTGAGCGTTTAGAATAAAGAAAAACTTTTTTCTAAACGATCCAGCATATCTTGGTTCTTGACATCAGATCCTCTTTTCCAGATCCAGTTGGACCGACAATTTTTCTTAAGGAACAAAATGATATTCCATCATCATCAGTTGCATCTCCAATCATTGTGCTCCGAAAAATACCTTCATCAGTGGTGAAAAACTCAAGCTTATTCTGCCTAATGATGTAACGGTATCAAGGTCTCATTCTGGTTTTCATCATATTTCTTTTTGTATTATTGCTGACCGTTTAAGATTAAAATAAAGGGTCAAGTTAGCCTCTCGTATTCACTTTGTTATCAATTTTGAAGCATCTAATAAGTTCATTGTTATGCGGAAAAATGAAGTATCCTCTAGAATGACATGATTTATCAAGTAAGAAAATCAATCCATAGAGTGTGAAATAGAAGTAGAAAACTGTTGTTGAACACACACCCACAAGGAAAAATGAGATCAATGAGTGCGAAAGTAACAATTGGAAGACCTCTGTCGGGTGTGACCTTCGAAGAAACAATTTTCAACTTTCTACTTCTGATCTGCCATTTGGATATGATCTATGAATTAGCCAATCAATTTCATATATTCAGGAGAGCTTTCTGCGTTCAAAAACCACAAAGGGTTATTGCAGAAGGAGAGCCTTCTCGACTCAGATCCAAAAGATAGCATAAGAAGATAATGATAATTCAGCTGAAATCAGCCACTTAAAATTTGTGTCTCGCATCATAATAATACATACTCTGCTAAAATACAGTGAATTTAACCATTTGTAATTTGCTGGCTCTTATAGTGCATCATTAGAAATCGACATATGACACACATTGAAACACTTATTGTAGTATCTTATCAACCATAAATAATACAAATACATTGTGAAAAAAATAAAATAAAAATGGAATCACTAGTTCCTGGAAGTTCTGCACTCAGAACCTTGGGTCTTTAACTCAAAGCTCGTTACGGTAGGATCTTTTGGTTGAGGTTGCTCGGCACCTCGAAAGTTTTCTCTGCTTGAATTAGTGTCAATGGGCATTGGATTTGGCTGTGTTTGGTAGGCCTGCATTCCATGACCTGGATAGAAAGGCATACCTTGGTTTTGCGTCTGAACAATTAATTGACCGTTCCAAATTTGTGGTCCTTGTGTAACAGCTATTGACCTCTCCCAGGTTTGTTGTGCAAAGCCATTCGGTGAAGAAAGAGGGTGTCCCATTTGTGGAGGGAAAGTTCCTTGCATTGGAGTGCCACCATAACCGCGATTTGTCATGATCATTTGGTTTTGATTTGGACTAAATGGGAGATTTGACTCAATTGGGGTAGGCGGTCTTACGTAGTTCTGTTGATATTGCACTGGAAACTGTGGCTGCATTTGAACATACTGAGATGGAGATACGCAATTTATGAGACCACCACGTGGAGGGATTTGAGTGTAACCTGGGTGAAGGTTGAAATTTTGAGGTACTTGCATAAGATTAGTCGGTGAAATGAGTAGAGGTTGCAAATTATAGTTTGGCTGTGGCTGAGGTATGTACCCAAAGCCAGAATTTGACCTCATATTTAGATATCTGGGATCATATTGTGGAATATATTGTGTGCTCGAGTTAGAAATCCTACGATCGGTGGAATACTGTGAAAAATTATCCATACTACTTTGAAAAAGATAAGGCGCATTGAAGCTTTTTTGTGAATCAATGCTCATCAATCTTTGATCTCTAAATTCCGAGTTTTGCTGCGAAGGGTATACTGGCCTCTGATTCTTTGGGGTTGCGTGTACAGCTTGAGCTTTTGACTTTTGCAATCCATCTTCTTTGAAAGATCTATCGTTGAACATTGAAGTGTCGCTGGATTTATGACTCAATGGATTGCGAACAACTCTCTTAGTTTTGGATTTGTTTTGCATACTATTCTTGCTAAAACTCATGTTGCTGTTATCTTCTTCTTCCTCACTTACAGGTTCAGTCCCACTGGAACCATCACCGCCTATCTGATCTAACTTTCTGTATACCACTGGAACTTGAGAGTGAGTTCTTCTTAGATCACAGGATCTCACACCAGACTTTGTCTTGTTAGTAGTCGTTTCACCCTCGTTTCTTTGGTGTGAAACTATCCGATCTGTATTGGCTTTAAGTTCTGCATCTTGTTTAAGATTCCGTTGACTTCTGGCCGTAGACACGGAATGGACATCATTATTCACGATTTCTTCGGGAAAATCGAGTTCAACCTTTTGAGTCGAGACCGTCTTTAAGTTTGTCGAATCGTACTGTTTGACATTGATGATTATTTCAGACTCTTCGAAAGTACTATGATTTTTGGACTTGGATAACTTCTTATCTCTTTGGATGAGTTCCGATATTTTTGATTGAGCATTATGAATGTTGGGTGTTGTCGTTTGATTTACAAGATTGGTGAGGTAAGAAGCACTTCGAGGTTTCACGTTAGGTTTTAATGCATTTTTTCAAGTGCGCATTGTCAGATTCCATGCAATCTTTGCGAGATGTAATTCGACTTGCTGTCAAATCTTTACTTCTATCAGTACTTTTGTCCAGAAGTTTTGAAGAATTTTCCACACATCTTTCGTTGATAGGTGTAGCAGCTCGCGAATTTCGGATCGTTTTCTTTTCCACAATAGGTTTTTTTGTTTCTAGAGTGCGTTTCGATAGTTTTGATGCATCATTCTCAAGCTCGGAGTTGCTGATCTTGCTAGTATTTAGCTTTGGTTTAGTTGAAGTTTCCTTTATAAGAATGTCTTGTGGAGATGTCATTTGCTGAATTTTTTTCCTATAGATATTAAGATGATGAATGTAGGAGAGGGCGTTACTCTAATCTTGTCCTCTCTTTCGTTGTATGAGCTTTTTGTCCTTGAGTGACTGGATTTTTTGTGGCACCACTGCCTTTTTGTAAATCAATAACGGAGACATTAACTCCAGAGTGACTTTGTTTCGATATTTGAGAAGTTGAAGCTTTTTCTTCGAAGTTTAATGATCGACTCTTATCAATCGAATTATCATTATAATGAGAGCGGTTATTCGACTTTGATACTGAATCAAGAACAAAAAGTTAGAATGTTGCTTATAGAGCCAAGAAAATACCTGTCGCTTGGGAGCCACTCTGACTTTTTTCAGCAACTTGTGCTCTTAACCCGATCTTGGCTGGAGCTTTTTGATTAGTTGGCACTTCGTTTAATTCAGAATTTTGTTTCAAAACTGAATTTAAGTTCATGGTATTGCTCTTGAAAGAAGAGGTATCCGAAAGCAAATTTCGTGAGATCGGTTGGTTTCGAGTCGCTTGGCTATGAAAGCTTGAATACATGATCTATAATACACTGCGCATACTTATTAGAAGCGGGAGTTGAGTGCAAAGGAGATGGCTGATGTGGCGAATTTCCAAGCTGGTGGCTTTGATATGTTGCTATGCTCTCAAACAAAGAATTTTTGTGCTCATGGAAAATGCCCTTCTTACCCGTGCTCGCAAAAGTCTTTTTCAAAAGTAATTTATAAATACGATAAAAAAACAAAAGGTTTGCATACAGCCTTTTGAATTGTGTCTCTCGGATATCGATTAGTGCTTTTGGTTGCTGTGCTCTCTACACCATTGACGCTGATAGGGGTATAATTTTCCTCATTCATATCTGTGTCGAAATCTTCGCTTTGATATTTTGGTTGTCCTGCCTGTACATTATTTGAGAGTGGTTTCGCAACTGCTTTTATTCTATTTTCTTTATAATTATGATGAACAAAACTTGGAGACGCGCTTTCTTTCGGCTGAATTTTGATTGGTTGGAAACTCTAACGTGAAAAAAAAAAAATGGAATTCAGATAACATCCTTGTTTGTTTTTGTTGTTACTTTCATAAAACCTGACTGAGGTATGACAGTTGTGTACTGTTGGGACAGTGAAGCTTTATGTTGGATTTTCACTAAACCTGCATTAATATTCTCTGAGCTTAGGCCTTGTGATTTGTGAGCAGTTCGAGGCTCAGGTCGTTGTCCCTGTACGCATGCATTTTCTTTGTTAGGATGATATACATCCGCTCTTTTCGTCAAAGGAGTTATCGGTTTGCTTGCTTCTTGACCCATCTTAGGATTTTATTTTGTAGTAGAAAAGAATAATCAAAATAAAATTGAAAATTCAAATTTAAACAGTTGAATTGTTTTTTTGAATTAATAACTCTGCATAACTCGAATCTCTCAAGCTCGAGTTCTTTTCCTTTGGGTTTAAAGCGGGGGCACAGCAATTTATTTGTCATAAAACAAATACAATACTCCTGACTTTCTTTCCTCCTAAATCTTTTTCCATTTTGTATTCGTTTATGATTGATCAGCAAGATTCCTTCTCTAATCGCAAAGATCATAGAAACAACTTTTTAAATGAAATATTTCAGATTGAAGTTGAAAGAGAGTAGCAACGAGGTACAGTTCCTATTAGAAACAGGTATTATTGATAGTAAATTGATTTCTTTGTATTTTAAACCTGTGATCTTAGAATAGTGGATGTGGAAATGTAACAATTGGTTTTTCTTCCATAAATGCTACAAATCAACAATAAACAAACAGCCCCTAGGAATGAATTGTGTAGAATCTGCGTAGAATCATCTTTGTGAAAACTTCTTTTTATTTGGTCTTAATATATATATTAAGCTAACATTGCGCCTTCCAATTCTTTATCAAGTTCATCTGGTTCTTGTTCAACCTGTTTTTTATTTGAAGTGCTTTCAGCGACTTTGCTGTTGTTTTGCTGAATGTTTGCGTTAACATTGACTTTAGACTTGTTCACAAGACTTATTTTCTCACTCACAACTTGACCCTCGAATTTACTATAGAGCTGATCAAGTTCTTCATCTTCGATATCGTTCTCATTAAACAACGCATTGAATTCTTTCGTTCGCTGTTCTCTTTCTTTCATATCTGCAGCTATGTCTTGAAGTTGCTCCAAACCATTGGCGCTTTCAATATGTTTGATGAGATCATTTGTCTCCTTAAGCAATTCGATGTGCTTTGATGTCATTATTGCTGATTCGAGATCTTGTATCGATTTTTGAATCACAAAATATTTCTCTTCAGCTTCTTGCAGATATTGCTCGTAGAGCTTCTGTCTTTTAAGGGCAAAGATTGCGCGCTCTTTCTTCTTCTCAGCAATAAACTGTTTGGCCTCCTCAGCACATTTATCAGCATTTTTTTGGAGATTTTTTTTCTGTGCAAGCATTTTATCTTGTGCAGTTTTTAGTTTAAGTATAGTAACATCTTGTTGAGAAGGCTCAGCAGCTTTGGTTTTAGTTTTGGTAGCTTCAATATTCTTTTTGCTATCTTTATCGGTGCTGTCTAAGCATGAAAAGAAGGTTCCCATTTTAGTTTTACTTGGCTATCAGTTTTAACTCTTTATTAAAATTAAGGATTTCGCTCTCATTTGATGAGTCTTATTATGAAAACGAGATCAATGCAACATTAGAAAGTTAGGATTATTTTGAATTGGTTGTAAAGCAAGAAATGTAAGAGATAAATAAGTTGTTGATAAACCATTTCCTTTGATGGAATGAAGTATAAGGAACTGCCAAATATTTCTACAGACCAGAATTCATTGAGAAAAAACTTGTTAAAATGTTGAAATCAATGAGAATATCGGTCGAAGACCCACTACTTAATGACATATTAGTTGAAAGTCTACTCATTTAGGATTATTACAAATAAAATCGCTTTGAATAAACTTTGAAATATTTTGTAGCTCTGTTGAATTCGAGGTGAACTTAATGGTTATGACTCTCATTTTTTTTTTTTCTTCTCTCTCTAATATATAATTCTTCCTCTCAACTTGTAATTCGGTGCTACAGAACTTGTTAGAGACAGCATAAAATATTTCAGTTTCAGGTTTTAAAGCACTTTTACGAAGGTTGGGGGTTTCTTAAGTCGAAGAGCAAAATAATTAGCTCTTGGAATTGTTTTGGTATGACAAATTTGCAACTACCAAACCTCAGAATTACAGGAATGCACTTCTTTCTTCGAAGATGAGTGGCATCTTCTTGCTTGGATCACTGTATCTTCTGATAAAATCTTGAAGGATAAGTTCTGAGTCCTTGAAATCTGAGGCATCGTGGTTGTTTGCTGATCTGTGGACTTTCATGAGAGTTTCTCTGAAATCTTCAAACCACCAAACGAATTTCTTGATATCTACATGTAATTATATTCATTATTCCTTTAGTGCAATTTCAAAGTAAGTTACCTTCATGCTCAAGAAGATACTCATTTTGCTCAACAAGCTCCTTGGCTCTGAGCTGAACATACTCATCGAAAAGATTGACCTTAAGAGTTTCAACTCTGTTTCTCCTATAAGCATCACATCAATACAAACTGTGCGATCCGATGAAGGTACCAATAGATATCAGCGAAGATGTAGAGGTTCACGAAGGGGAAAAGATATCTGAAAGTTCTAAATCTGATGTTGTATGTGAAGTTGTTGTAGTTGTAAGCATAGAGTGCCTATTTCACGAATTGAGACCTGTCTTGGAGTGAAAACAATCCTTACCAAGTTCAATCCCAAGGCGCCAAGTTGGTAGTAATACTTTGAGTGTTGAATGACTGGATAAGTCATATCGTCATCCCATTCAGCTATTTCAAGTGAGACAACAGACTCGATAGATTAAAGTACGATCATTAGGGTTGAGGAAAAATGCCTCAGAAGGGATCGAAGGGGCCAGCTTTGAGGCAGTGTCGATGAGGTCAACCATTTTTCTGATAGATTTATATCTTTTCAGTCTCGCCTCCCTAAAAGCAAAATTAAGCGCTTTGAAGCTGGTATAGGGTCACTTGAATGGTGGCAGATTTGAATCTCTGAGACCCAAAAGGGCAATTGCGGTATAATAGTAATCCATGTACCTCCTTTTCTTTTCTCTGGGCCTTTATTTTTTAATTACAGCTTTCTGCAAGTTATTTGTAGGAATAAAGATAAGAGAGCCCTACTCGAGAGAGCACAAGATATCTTTAAATTATCCTCTTCTTGGCTCACTCAATGAATATTCAATTTCGGAATCATGTACAAAAGATGGATGTGTAGATTGATTGTTGTCCAAAGATATAATTCGATATTCCTGTAAAATGAATTTGAATCAAAGTTCTTGGAGAAATATAAATGTAGTGCACATACTATCTGGCGCTATTACATAATCTCACTTCCAACTGCTGACTGTCGTTGATGAAAATATTCGGTATTTTTCAAGATATTAAGAGGAAGCATTTATAAAACAGGTAAGAGTAGTTCAAGGGACAACCTGAAGAGCAGAGCAGCTTTTTTCCATTCTACCGTAGCATGCATAATTCTGAAGGGAGTAAAAAACAAAACAACAACAATGATACTGCTCATAATGAGAGAATACTAATAAAGCGGTAGAATGAGGAAGGCTTTTAATGAATTTTCCTTCATTATTTTTGTCAAGTTAGGCAGCAATATACAAGCTTAGTTCATATACAATATTTAATCTGTACTATTCGCTTGTGAATAGTGCTAATTTTTTTATTTTAAAATTTTTTCCCTCATCTCTCTCCCTCTAAATTTTGAGAGTCGATCTATATTGACCTTGAAACACAAATTCACACTCACGATGATAAGTTTCATAGCTTAAATCAATTTCTGTCAATTTCAAAAAGATATTCTGCATGATGTTTGTTATTTCAGTTTCTCTGAGAAATGATGACGTCATTTAAGTATTAATTAATCGGAGTTTATGACATTAAACACATCGCCGAACGTCATCTTGGCCTTGAAAGAGCTTATAACAGCAGCTTCAACGCTTAATTTACTCACAAAAGAGAGCCTCTCACAAAAATTATGATAAAATAGAAAAAATTCCTAAAGATCGCGTTTCTTACCTTCCGATCTCTTCTAGTAAAGTTAAGATCAAGTAACGAGAAAACTGCTACCCACAAAAGGCTATCTAATGAAGTTAGTAGCTAGAGGCTGAATAGAAGCATAAATATTAAAATCCTAATCAATCGAACTCCAAAAAAATTGAAAAAATTCTATCCTCAGATTCTAATGAAATGATTAGCAAAAAATTTCAAATTCTGTTCCCAACAGAGCGCCTCTTGTTTCGCGATCCACATTTGAAATTATTCTATCGTGAATGGTTCCCAGGATGCACCGATTTTAAAGCAGCAAAAAACCCTCAAATTTATTAAATAATTAGAAAGGCAACGTGTTTAAGATTTTTCTTTATAGAACTTCTGAATCAAAATTTTATAATTCTACAGAATCTTCAGAACTTCATCAGATATCTCCCTCCTTGAAAGCATAAAACATGTCTACTCCTCGAATCGGTATCAATGGTTTTGGTAGAATCGGAAGACTTGTCTTCAGATCTGCCTTCGAGAATAAAACCGCTGAAATCACGGCCGTCAACGATCCATTCATGAACCTTGACTATCTCATCTACTTGCTTAAGTACGACTCCGTTCATGGAGGTTTCAAGCATACCATTGAGAAAGATGGCAGCAACCTGAAGATCGACGGAAAGAAGGTTCACATCTTCACTGAAAAGGATCCAGGAAACATCAAATGGGGTGATGCTGGAGCTGATATCATCTGTGAGTCAACAGGTGCTTTCCTCACCGAGGAAAAATGCACTCCTCATCTCAAAGCTGGTGCCAAGAAGGTCATTATGTCTGCTCCTTCCAAGGATAAGACCCCAATGTTCGTCTATGGTGTCAACCACGA
>ENA-UOUE01000717-UOUE01000717.1-compost-metagenome-genome-assembly--contig:-NODE-717-length-25474-cov-18.334291_pt1 | contig 25474 bp, 12 predicted proteins | sample MGYA00238146_ERZ747223 | MGnify/ENA primary metagenome ERZ747223 (study PRJEB28781, sample SAMN06268865) | compost metagenome | isolation source: single cell | place: USA: California, Emeryville, Joint...
TCTATTTTATTGCTGTATTGAAACAACTCGAGATAATTTTAAGAATTCCTCAGCAGTCAAGTTCTTTAAGTTCTTTAGCACCAGCAGGGCCTGAAAAGAATTTATCGAGAATCAACCTCCTATCCAGCCTTTTCCAGATTTTGAAACTTCTGCCAGTAAAGCAGTCAACGGTATTCATCTTTCAAGTGTTGGACCCTTTAGTTCATTTTTTCACGAATCATTATCCATCATTAAATTTGTTCTTTAGCTTTGGAAGTTTTCCTGCGTTTTAATGAGTCACAAAGGTTTCTTAATCGAATGATTTTCCCAACATTGAAAAATATGTTTCTCCTGCCGGTGGACGCATTTTTCTCTTCAAAGGATTTAATGACTTATAATAAGCCTCCATTCTATACAAAAACAGAGATTAAGAGCGATTGCATTCGGTCTTTTTCTGCTTGTATATTTTATGCGTGCTCAATCTTTTTATAAAGCTTGGGTTAATCCAATAAAAAGCACAATCAAAAAAAAGACCTAACTACAAGTAACTTCTCTCCGAAAATGGGACGTATGCATTCTCAAGGCAAAGGTATCAGCGGTTCAGCTCTTCCTTTCAGAAGAAAGCCACCAAAATGGACCACCATCACCCCAGCTGCTGTCGTTGAACTCATCATCAAGCTCGCCAAAAAAGGTTCACACAATTCTCTTAACACCGCTTCACAACGATTCTCATTAATCAGGTTTGTCTCCAAGTCAAATCGGTGTTATTTTGAGAGATCAACACGCTATTCCACAAGTCAGGTTCTTAACCGGCAGGAAGATCCTTAGAATTCTTAAGAAAAATGGTAAATTTTGCATTTATCTCTCGTACTGAAATCTCGCAGGTGCTGCCCCTGAGATCCCAGAGGACCTTTACAACCTCATCAAGAAGGCCGTCTCAGTCAGAAAGCATTTGGAAAAGTTCAGAAAGGACAAAGACTCCAAATTTAGACTTATCTTGATCGAGTCCAGAATTCACAGACTTGCCAGATACTACAGAACCTCCAAGAAGCTCCCACCAAACTGGAGATAGTATGTTCTAACCACTTATTTTGATTTTAACCTTCCCAATAGCGACTCCGCCACTGCTTCTGCTTTGGTCTCCTAAATCTTGATCCTTTTCAACGAAAGCGGGAGTCATACTGCTCAGGATGAACAGTCAGCCACAGGATTCGCAATTTGGTTGAAAATTCGCGCTGTTCAACTGGAAAAAATGTTTTGGTGTGATCTAATAAACCATTTGAGTTGTTCTTCAACGAATACATAAAAATATGTCAGTGTGACCTCCTGAAAAATCCAATATTCCAACAAATTGTGTGCTAAATAAGGACTAAGTTATGTCACGGACATCAAAGGGTGTCTATTAGCCGAAAAAATGAATTAGATTATCTTTATTTGAGAAGACCAACTCTGATCCAGAGTTTTTTTTGGAGAGATACTTAGGTGAATGCTAGCTATTTGCATGGCATTGAATTATTACAAAAAAATTAGCAAAACTCTGCAAATCTTTTCTATTCAGAGATCTGAACATTGGGAAGAAAGTTTGGATTGAACTCTAAAGGATTAAATACGACTCAAATGAACTGATTAGGGTACTGATAGCTTTATTTTCGTCTGTGACAATCATCCGTTTGCATTAATAAAAAGACATGGACAGCATTTTACATGTAGTGCAGGAAAATGTACCATGCATTAGTAATCTCTAATGGACAACAAACAAAAAACAAATATCAATTTTTCTCCAACCATTTCTTCGTGATATTGTAAATCTCGGTTAACAGCTCCAGTTTGAGCTCGAATTTCTGGAGATCATCATTTAGACATTGTATTCATATGAAAATCATATTACCTCAAATGGCACTATCAATTTATCACTGTCTTTCATGATAATCCCAAAGTAATAGTGGGCCGAGTAAGGCGTCAAATACTAACCCATCGACGTTCAGACTAAATGCAATTTCTTAAAATTAGAATTTACCTCATGTATGATCACATCCCTTATCACATCTTTCGGAATGAACTTCTTTCCACCTTTCTTTCCAATTGTCTTTGTTTCTATCTGCAGCCCGAGATCCCTCGCGAGCAACAACGAAACTAATAATAGTCAAAAATTTGAAAATCGACACGTTAGCATACCCTTCACGAGCCTAAACCCCACGATGAGGAAGTATATAAAATGCACCATCAGCAAAAGACCCAATAATTTAAGATTTGGCGGGTCGAGGAGGGCAGTCCCTCTATAGAATCAGTGTTAACAATTGAAATCAATCATTAGATTTACCGAACGTAATGCGACCAGATGTTGATAGCAGCGTAGAATGTGCTACAGATAATGAATACAAGGTACGGTAGCGAGAAATAGGAAGTCTTTTTTTCGACTACCAGCTTTGTAACGGAATCCGAGAGGTATTCCTTTCGCCACGTATATTCTGACATTTATTCAATTTTAATTAAATAGATCAATTGCTTTGGAATCTATATCATCTTTTGTCGAAAATAAAGCCGGTATTATGGAACTAATTTCCACGAGCAAAGCACAAAAAGAAGAGAACACTGACACACATTTAGTCGCGAATAAACTCGACGCCGAGTTTATTGTCTACAACCCTAAGGAAGAGGCTGGGCTGCTGCCGAAAAGAATAGAAAAAGGATTCTTCGGATGCTCACGAAGAGAACAAAGAGTCTCTGTCCAAGCGGATTCAGTCAGAAAGGTAGCTCAGGGAGGCGAGATCTTCGTGTTCCAGATAGGGACGTTGCTGAAAGTCTTCACGACTGACCCAGTGGCTAAATTCAAGTTCATTCAGTACCTTGAGCTCAATGACGCTCGAGATGAATTTGTCATCAGTCCAAGAGGCGGACTCATTTTCACGTACTCAAACCACTTGAGGAAAGCACAGATATTTTCCTTTGATGGCAGCATGGAAAGATTTGTGAAATATCCGATGAAATACCAGAAACGTTTCTCTGATATCGTAATGGCGCGGTTTACGAAAAGCGAGAACCTGCTTATCTTGACGAACAAAATGACAGTCTTGGAATGCGTGTTAGAGGATGAAATATTTGATTCGGACGCCGCAGAAACGATAAGCTCGAATAAAAACAGCAATTCAGAAGGCGCGAGTTTTGATGATGCAGTTGAAGAAGTTCATGAATTCAAACTGAGCGGTGCCGACACGATTTGGCTGGACTTTTCGGTAGATGCCGACGATTTTCTCATTTTCACAAAGGAAGCAGGAAGCAAAATAACGCGGAAAGCTGCAAAGTCGCAAGGAGAGGCAGCTCGGACTGTATTTGATCTCTCAAGACTGAAAGATGAGAGTGATATTATGCGGTTCAGGTCATTTAAAGGAGACACCTTTCTGCTAGAGACCCAGAAATACATTCATTTAATTTCACAGGAAAAAGTTGCAGCGAGCATTGAGAAAAAATTCTTGCATATTTCAGATTCCGAAGAGTATTTGCTAAGAATAATCGATAACAACCTGCTGATGGTCCTTCCAGACTCAAAAACACTGTGTTTCTATACCCTCCACCAAGGCTCCTGGAAAAAACTACAGCAAATTCAGCTAGAAGAGGATCAGAAATACATCTCTCTGCTCGCTGGAGATGCGATAGAGGAAGGAAATCCAATCTTTCTTCAGCGAAAGCAAGAAAATGGACCTATTTCTCTTGTAGTGTATGAGCTCGGGTGCTTTGACCTGAAGGGACTGATTGAGCACTATCTTAACCGCAAGGAGTACGCAAAACTGGACCTTCTAGTGAAGACTGGGGGCTATGATGTAGAAATCGTTAGCAAGCATAAATTTGATAATGGGAATCTCTCTCAGCAGGAATTAGTGGATTCTTTCGTCTCAATAAGCGATTTAGAGTTCCTCTATCAGAGGCTTGACTTGAAACAGACCAGGATAAAGAGATTTGATGATTTACGAATCGCTTTCCAGCATTATCTTAAACTACAGGCAGCAGCTTTCTCAAAGAAGCTCACTGAATCCGCTTTCCTCGAAGGACTGAAGCGATATACAGAAATTCACCTGGTTGATATCAAGCTTCAGCTCTTCACAAGCGCGCAGTCGGTGAAAGACCATTCGTTCTCAGCGTTTCAGGAGTTCCACTCGAGATCCCTTCTAGAAATTTGTTTAGAAGAGCTCCAAACTGGTAAGTTTAACCAGTTTGCGTTATTCAAGGATCCTAGCCTCAAATACGTGTTCGCATCCAACTACACAGGGATTATCACGCAGCTCTTTGTGAAGTTAGATGCACCAATTTCGACGCTCTCTTATTTGCTGCCTCCTGGGAAACAAGTCGCGAAAAAGGGCAAAGCGTACCAGCAGTTTTGGGGGTTTATTTATGATAAATCGGACCGTGAACTCTTTACATATCTTGATTTCGATGCGTTGATTGAGAAGATTCCAGCAGCTGCATCCAGCTTCGCGAATGCCAAGAACTCTGGAGAAATGGTCTCATACAAAGCAATCGATGCGTTCTTGGCAGAGATAAGCGAGTTAGAAGCCTCGCCGCTACCATTGAAGCTCTTTGAAAATATCTCATTGATATCCGGGAACATCGAGACTTGTAGCAAGGTTTTAGAAAGCGCTTTCTTGAACGAGTATCAGTCTCCGAAGCTGATTGAGTATCTCCAGTGGTGCTCGCTGCTCTCTCTGATGTGCTACGAACTGGACGTGCTCGATGTTGACCTCGCAGAGTTCATAAACCAGCCTTCTCAAGCGAAATTCAACCTCTTATTCGATAGTATCCTCGAAAAGGATTCCTCTACAATGATTCTTCTCAAATCAAAAATCGATAGCATATTCATCGTCTACGAGTCCCGCGAGGCTTTCCAAACAAAGCTGAAAAACTATCTGAACAACAAAAGCGCACGCGAGATCTACGACGTGATCACCCAAAAGAAATTCGACTTCGATACGCTCGATGACCTGATTATCCAAGATTTTGACACTTTGCTGAACTGGCTGAAGGAGTTCATCTACACAAAATTCTATTTCGAACATCACTCTCTTGCCCAAAAACTCCTTCGCGTCCTGCGCAAGAGCAAAGGCGAAAAGCAATTTTCAGTTAACTTAACTCTGGATCAATTGGAAAGCCACATTGAAGCTGCTCAGCTGCTCTACAACTTCAAAATCAGCCAACCCTTCAGTTTTCTCAAAACTCTGCAAGACGGCCAACCTAGTCGAGAAAAACAAGACCTGGTCGTTAGTATCTGTAGCGAGGCAACTGAGAACTATCTCCTCAATAAAAAATTCGAAAGCTATGTGTTTTTGCAAGGGAAGATCTACAACCTCAAAAGCACAAGGTCCATGTACGTGATCCTTTCTCATTTGCAGAAGAATGTGTTTGGAAACGCTCTTTCAGAGAGATTCTTAATGCAAATTTTCTTGAAGAAACTATTCGAGTTAGAGCTCTACGCGAAGATTGACGAGTTCCTTGGAGAGGAGAACGTCGTTGAAATTCTCACGCAAGAGATTTTTGAAATGATCGTTGTGGAAAGCATCTCAAAGACGACAAACAGCGCCAAAATGGCCTCGCAAGTCGCACCGCAAATCCGAAAGTCACTTTCATTCATCAAATGGGAATCCGAGTTGAAGAACCAAGAAGAGGGGTTGATAAAAGCCGGACTGATACTGGAGAAAACTCGACTCAACTTGACTCTGGGCGACCTTCGGACGCTCAAAGCCAAAGACATTCTCAACCGATTGGCGCAAGAGCCAACCAAAACGCTGAAAGAGGTTCCGTTTTATAAGCTAAACAAGTATCTCATTCGCATTGAAGGCTCGCATCAAGAGGTTTATAACCCTAATTTCATTGATTTTCTATCCAAGGTAGTCATTCGTTTCCTTGACGAAGGCGACTACGAGAAGGCAGAGCCTTACATCGAGATCCTTGAAGAGCGAAACCATCATTCTATTGCTGAGATCCACTTGAAGCTGCTGAACTGCACTGGAGTGCCACAAGATAAGAAGAATAATATTTACGAGCAAGGCTTTGCTGAATGCGATAATCCTGAGCTGCTGGGAGAGTTCCTCAGTTTGAAAAACCTCAAATTGTACACGAATAAAGCGTCAATCCAAAGTCAAGATGAATATGATTTTTCAGAGATGGTACTAGTCACCACAGATTTGGTTTCAAAAACTAAGATGAGAGAGTACCGCAACTCTGAGGAACAACTTTTGCACAAATTTTCTACTCATTTCGAGTCGTTGACACGAAACATGCCGTTCTCCGCAACGATAAGTTACTTCCTCTTCAACTTGCTTATTGATCCGAGAAAGAGCTTCTTCTTAGCGTACAACGATAACGACTTGCCCCTTGCAAGACTCCACGAGCTCGTCATCAAACTGATCAAGGGAGAGATGTTTGATATCGTTAAACTTGCGGAATTATACCTCGAATTTCTGTATTGCAAAGACACTGGAAAATGCTTCGACGTGAAATCACATGGAAAGTTCAAACTACCAATGGATGACATTAACTCTTGCTTTTCGAAAGATCAGCTGAAGGAGTACGCAATCGTGACTAAGAGGATCATCGATCTCGCCAAGGACCTCCCACTGTTTGGAGAATTCTTTGATGAGAGTGAGAAGATCAGTTTTATCTTTAACCCAGAGTACCGTACGGAAAAAGTGTTGGATTTTATCCGCACATGGCACGTTATCGATAGCAAAATCCTCACCAAAGCAAAGGAATACGGTATCGACAACGATACTATCCTTTCGAAGCGACTCGAGCGACATTTTCTTGAGATGACGGAGCAGAATAAATGGGAGTATCTTGAGATAATTAAAAACGAGATCTATCAAGCGATTAAAAGTCGTGACAATTTCGAGGTCGAGTTGCTATGCTTTTTGAAGAATTTCTACAATGCAACCGAGAATGATAAACTCAAGTGGTTCTTTGAGGTCTTGCTGGCGATCCAGAATAAGCTCGAGGCAGATAAACAAGACACGCTCTTCCAGAAAGAAAAGATTTTGCATTTGAAGGCACTGAGTAAAACTTCCTTTGTGTACAGTTTTCGCGAATACTTTTCTTTTGAGCAACTCATGAAAGGAGCAGAGATAGCCAAAGTTCCTAGCGAGAGACGGCAGGGGCTAATCGAGAGGTTAGCAGGTGTCCTCGAGGATAAAAACGTGTATATTCTGGCTAAAACTCTCCCCAAGCTCCTCGATGCTGATATTTCAGAATCAAATATTTTCCACATGCTGTGTCTGAAACTGTTTAAGCGAGTGCAAATGGGTCTCGGCAAATTCGAGATTCCTAAGAGAAACATCCAAGAGGAAGCTCCGAAGATGCTAGCTAACGACGTGAATTACAAACAATTAGAGCTTATGGTCAAGAACTTAGACCTCCACGACGTCGAAAGGTTCGTTCTAAAAATGCAGAAGAAGTTTATAATAGCAGATGAATCACAAACAGTTGAAGATAAAGTAAAAAATCTAATACTCTGCTATCAGTTGAGTCTTGCGTTGAACGACTCTGTGGCAAAGATGGCGAAACCAGATGAGACAACCCGAAATAAAATAGAAGAGGTCTACAGCAAGCTCCAACTGATCAAACTCAGCTTCCTGCTCTTCCAAAAAGTCCACAATTTGTATGAAAACTCAACGTTCAAGGTCCTTAAGGAGGAGTTCTTCACGAAAATGACATCTTATTATACTGTTACCGACTACATGCTGAAACTCTACCAGCAGGAGGTGATCAGCTCGCGGATCGTTGCTGAGTTGCTGGCTACCTCGGATATCGCGTCATTTTTCAAGCAGTACTTACTGGTTAAAGTAAAGGACTGGCTAGTCATGCTGGACGCGAATGTCGATCCAGAACTCATCGAGAAAACAAACAATGAGCTGATTTATTTAAACAAGACTAATTCGCATAACCACGCTGATAATCTCACGTTTGAGGTGGAGCTCGATCTTATCGATAAGATAAAGTCTGAGGATTTAGAAAATTTCAAGCTGTTTATCAGCAAGATCAATGAACTCTTCATTTACATCGAGAAAGAGGTTGAAGCCGCTAGTCGCCACTGTGAAAGCGCGTTGCTGAAGATGATTCTTATTGAGACCAATCACCCATTAACACTGAAATTGTTGGCGCTGAAGATCTTAAGAGAAGGGATGTTTACGATCAGATTGCTCTCCAGCATCCACGAGAAGGTCAACCTATTCCCTCTCATCGTGCTCTATGACCGTTTCTTCAAAAAGAAGTACGAAACTACCGAAAGTTTGGAACTTTTGCTTTTTAGATCTCTTGACATCGAACAACCAGAGTTCCAAGTCTCTGATTTCATTGATCAGCTTATTTACCACCCGAAAGAAGCCTCACTCTGCGATGTTTTAGCATTGAGAGATATGATTATCCACATCAAGGACCTCTCGATCCGAAAACGCTGCTTGGCCACTCTCATAAACTTCTACATACATGATGATAACGAGCTGCTGTTCAACGCGATGAGGCTGAACAAACCGAAGATTAAACTCGAAACGCATATTTTTGGGGAAACTGTTGAATTGTTTAAGCTCGCCTATGATCTATTGATCACGAAAGTGAGCTTCAAGCACGAAGAGAACACGAAAACCGAGAGAGCGATCTGGGAGAGCTTGAAGTATCATCTCTTGAGCTACGAAAGTCTGATCGCCGATCAGAAAGCGTTCGTTGCGAAACTTCTCTTGATCAAAGGAAAATTGCATCTTTTTACTCAGGCGAAATTGTATGATGAGTTGCTGTCTCAAATCGCAAGGATTGTTGCAAGTAGTGAGAATCTTAGTGGCGAGGAAGACGATGGTAGTTACGAGTTCGATTTTGAGCTGGAAGAAATTGAATTGAAAGCTGGCACTGAAGAGTACAGAGAATTCACGAAAAAGCTTGATCAGTTAGCTTGGAGCGGGAGAAGCTTGAAATATGTTTTGGTGAAGACGATTGCTGGGTTGGTGCTTGAGACGAAGTACATTGATGCTGCGAAATTGTGCTCGGCGTATCAGACTAAATCAACGAAGGTTCCAAAGGATTTGGAAGGTATGCTGCTTGCGTTAAAGGAGTTTTTGAAGTTATTCTTGACGTCGAATCCGAAGATTTCGAAGACGCTTGTGGATAAGATTGAAAGAGCTCTTGAAGCGTTGAATATGATCTAATTGATGTTGTGTTTGAAACGTTAAGAAAGAATAATGCTGTTTGTTTGTATATGAGTAGTAGCGCTGCTAGTCTGAGGCCCTCTTAACAGAAATTTGCATGTTGTTCAATGATAATTAATAAACTACATGCAACACACATCATTCAATTTATTAACATAAAAATTCGTTGATATTGCTTTGTGAATACAGAGTATATGAGAAGAGAATTTAGATAATTTAAAGTTTTTTAGTTTCTTCTCTTGGAACATAGATAGAGCATTAGATATGCGAAGAAAATGTCATTAACCAAAGCTTTCAATTGATATCTGTAAGAAAGACCTTTCAAACCACACTATTATTCTGAGCTAGTGATATCATTAGACATGTCTCATATCTTGAGAATTTATGATATCAAAGAGTCATCAGGGCGTTCTTCACAAAAAAGAGCCTAAATAATCTAATTCATCTCTAAAAAAGCGCGTTTCTAACTCCATGAAGTTTCGGAACTCTCTATAAACTATTATATTCAAATCAACTGTTAGGTTCTGCATCATTGAAAGAAGCTTCATTGTTAAGTAATTTCTGTATTTCATTTTTAGCGGAGCAATATTTTTTGTAAACGGTTTTTCACCCTATATTATTCCAAAAGCAAATAATCTGCTTTGCGAGTATATTTTCTTAGCGAAATCTAATACAACAGATTAAAGTTTAAAATCCTTAACGTTATTCCTCCCAGAACGCATTTCAATGACTGATAAAAAACTGGTGTCCCCGTCGTCAAAGAAATTGTTTCTCGCTGCTCAGCTCCCAACTCGAGATAAAACAAAAGCTTCCTTCGATGACCGCGACACGAATAGCAGCCTCACTCTCCCTCAAAATCTCAGCAGTCCTCAAAAGTATTATTTCATCACCTTCTTCATTCAATCGCTTCCCCTATTCATCGTTAATAGAGCGTCTCCAATCAAAATCGAAGTTATTGACAACAAAGAGAATACCATTCGCCCGCCAGAAGATCTTGGTAAATAATAATATCTTTCGGTCCTCATTAAGATTCACCATATAATTGCCTAGAAAATGCCAAGTTTCCCATCAGAATTCCTGTCGAAAAAATGGCTCGAAAGGCGAACTATCTAGAAACTTCAAAAGAAACTCACAAACACCATCATTCTGAATACGCAAAGACGCCAAAAAATATCGGATCGAATTTTTCTGCATTCTTTAGACCAGTTACCAGGTAAAATAAGACACAGCGCAGATAAACTCATAACCGTAACTATGTTAGTTCTCATAAAAGCACGACGAGTAAATCAGGACTTCCTACTAGCTCGCAGTCTAAGAAGGAAATAATCAGACCTACCTCCACCTTAGCTATCAAAATCAAAGGTGGAGCGAAATTCCTTTTGAATGATGAGAACTCATCCCTTTACATAGATCCAGAAATCAAAAGCTTTCGGGATTATAATCCGGTCCATACAACGAGTCATAGCGAATACTATATGACTTCGAAATTGAATGAGATAGCTCATCTCATCGATAACATTGTTGAACAGAAGCTCGTGAAGTACGGCGTTGATAAAGTTAATCCAAAGCAGTTAGCAGCTCAAGTTCGCGCTCAAGTGAAACAAACGCTTTCTAAGGAGAAAAAACTATCCAAGAGAGACGTAAATGAGTCGAATGGATTGGTCTCGAGGTCTCTAAACTTCCAATCAATGTCTTCTCGTAAATTGCTTTTGATTGTATTGGTTTTGCTAATAGTTCTTCAGCTTTCCGAGAAGATAAGTCCGTCGAGTCCCAGGTCATTTACGACGACAAAATCCAGAGAAAGCGCAATAAGTCTGGAGAGAAGCCAAACCACAGCCAAAGCATCATTTCTGACTCGACTAAGGATAAGGGGAGAAACCGCGAAGAAGCTATTGAGAGAGCCAATGAGCTTATTAAAAAAAATTTGAAGAAGCACCGAAGTGAGTCTTGAAAATATCTGAATAACTAATTTGAATCGTATTAGATGAAGAGCTCCAAAAGCAGAGAAGAGAAGCTGAGGTCGAAAGAGCGAAGAGGGAAACAAAACAGAGGCTTGAGCTAATGAACGAAAAAATAAAAGATGAAAACAGAATGAAGTTTAGATCGCAGAGTCCTCTTCAACATAAATTAGCCTGGGGAGCTGATCAAACCAAGGTAAAAAACCAACAAGCTCCATAAACTGATGGTTTTGTTTGTCCAAAATAGTTCGAGAGGAAATTGAATTCTCCGCAGCATGAGCATAAGCACGGAATACAGCATATCAATGAAAACGACAGACGAAATCGAGTTGGTCTGAGTTTCTTGAATGAATTGGATGAGAATCTTGTGAAGAAAAAGACGTTGAAATATAAAGAAGAGCTGAAGAAGGAACAAGAGAAGTTAGAAAAGAAATATAAGAGTATTTTTCGTTATTCTAAGCAAGGTTGCTTTAATAAGAACAATTGGGCGTTTAGAAAAGGAAGAGCAGAAGAGTCCTGAAGAAAGAGAGAAAATAAGGGAGTTTATGCGAAAGCAGAGGGAAGAGCGGCGAAGAAGCGAGTCTCTTAAAAGAAAAATGGAGCAGGAGCAGCTCATTGAAAGGGAAAATCGCTATGAACACCTGATGACCCAGATACGTAAGATTCAGATCGCTGAAGCAGAATATCAGGAAGAATACAAGCCATTCGAGCAGAAGAACTCTCAACAAGGAGGAAAGAAAAAGAAGTTAAGTATGGATTTATCAGACTTTACTCACAACGAGCGTTGTGCAGTGAAAATATTTTTTGCACTGAATCGAATTTTCAAGAGGATTTACTTCGACACGTTGAAGAAAGTAACTCTCTTTGCCCCTCCCAGCGACGATTTCAACGAAATTAACGATGAAAGCCTCGAAAATGCCATTTATGAGGCTCATGGCTCTTATGAGAACGAATACAATTACGAGTATTATCAACAGCCGAATACGCAGTCTATGCCAGCAGCGATGGATGATCAAAATGATCCCACTAGCTTGTAAACACTAACTCTTTTCATTGAACGTTTTTCTAATTTGGCAAAGGAGCAAGCATAGTTTTAAATTGAAGATGGCAGCCTACCAAGATAAAATGAAGAATATGTAGTGATTAATGAAAGCAATTTGATCGTAATTTTATCATCGCTCTCTAATACTCACCGTCATGATTAGATGAAGCTTGGAGACCAAAAAAGATTTTTTATGACTCATGGCCTAAGTTTCTTATCATTAGTCAAATTTCCTTGAGAACTGCATACCCAATGTGTCCCTAAACTAGGGTTCGTTCATATTTTCCTTAAGATTGATAACGTCAGCAATATTCATCATCGTGTCTCTTCTATACACATCTAAAATAGTAATAATAATTCTCTTATTCGGACTGCAACTTTGAAGCTTAAATTGATTACTTTCTTCACGGTAATCCTAGCGGTGTTTAGGAGTACTGTTTTGCGAAGTTATTTTTCACAAAGAAAATTATATGATTCGGCTAAAATTAAATTTGAATCTAATTGGCGTGCTTCCAAAGCAGATTCATAAGTTCTTGAATTTCCTTTAATTGTATGACATTCAATTTCTATGGAATATACTGAAAACACTTTCAAAAAGTGCTGAACTGTGCTCTTCATCATCTTTCGAAAGATTGAAGCGAGCAGGTGAATAAATATATAAATAAAACAAACAACTTCACCGACAGTAAAAATCGCGAAAACACAATTTTTCAGTCAGATTCCATACATAATTCCAGTGTATAATCTGTTATTCAAAAAGATTTGCGTGATTTTGCGTTACTCTCTTTTCCATTTAAAAAAGAGAACTTATTATTATCTTATTAAACCCGATTTTGAATTAACTTAGCGCTATGGCAACTCTCAACTCTAACACAAGCATAAACCAAGAACTCTATACAAAGCTGCAGCTGTTAGGCGTAGAAAACGAACGGCTGAATCAGGTTCTATCAGAAGTCAGCATTGAAAACAGCCATCTTCGCAGTCAACTCGATAAAGCCGCTGGAACCGGCTACTCCGACAGATTGTTAGAATTAGCTAAAGAAAACCAGAAATTAGCCGCTCAACTCACAGAAAAGAATATCGAAATTGAGGATCTTCAGCAAGGAGGTGCTGGGCCTCACGATCATGGTCTTGTCGAGAAACTTCGAGCAGAGCTCCAAGCTGCAAACGAGCAAATCGCTAGTCTGGAGAGCAATCTGAAGCTTATCGTGAAAGAAAACGAAAGAGTAAACCTAATGCTCAGAGAAAAGTACGATGAGTGCGAGATGTTGAAGAAGCAGCTGGCAAATAATCCCCCTCAAGAGAAACCAGAGGACAAAGAACGCGTGAAGTTGCTACTAAGTGAGATCGAAAGATTGAACGTTGCATTAAACGAGGCTACTAACGAAAATAATGCGCTTCGTAGATCCCGAACACCAACTCCTTTGAGTAGAAGTCGCATCGAAGAGCACCAAACTATTACGAATAAGCCTCCTCGTGCAGGAGAAAGAAGCAGTCAAACTATACCTACTGAACCGCAGAATGAATCAATCACTGGAAAACCTCATGCGAGGACAGAGCAAACGAAAAAGAGTGGCGCACCTGATGAAGAGGAAAAATCCAGGAAATTAGAGTCACCACACCAGAAAGCAGGATTAACGCCTGATGCGTACAACAAACTTAATGCTCTTGCTAATGAATGCGAGAAGCTTGCTGGTCTATTATCTGAGAGGAATAAGGAAGTGAATGATTTGAGAAAGGATAATGAGGAGCTGAAGCAAGCCTTTTTGCTCGTAGCCCAAGAGAATGAGAGCCTCAAGGGAAATATTCCGCAGATTAAGTCTGTGTCTGACAAAATAAACACGCTTGAGGAGAAATGCAAAGCGCTCATCGCCGAGAACGACAAATTGAATAAACTGCTAAACGAGAAGCACCCAGGAGCGAAAGAATCAGCAGAACATGCCGCAAATGCTGAAGCTACCATTGCTCAGTTGAAAAAAGACAATGAAAACCTCAAACATATTCTCGAAGAAGCCGATAACGAAGTCAATAGACTTCGCGGGGTGGTTTCTGAATCAGGAAATCTACATAACCATATAAATTACCTGCAATCCGAGCTCGATAAGGCTCAGAATGAGCTAAAGCAACATCAGAAAGGCGTTGTTCCAAGCGGTGGGGATAGTCGAGAGGATGCAGGTTCTTTGAATCAAAAACTCAAAGAAAAAATTCAAGAGAATGAGAGTCTCAAGGCCAAGCTTATTGAACTCCGCAATGCTCATAGTCGGTTAGAAGATATTCAAAATAAAGCGTTGGCTCTTGCGGATGAGAATGATAGGTTAAATATGGTTGCTGAAACTATGCAGAGAGAAATTGATGGGCTTAATAAGATTGCAGAACAAATCCCGAAACTCGCCGAGGATAATCAAAAACTGCAGAGTCTTCTACAGGAAGCTGGTAAAGAGAACGAGAATTTGAAGGCTTTGGTATTTAAGACACACAGCACGGCTTCACAACTGCCTGAATATGAGAGCAAATTGAAATTTTTGGAGACGGAAAAGCAAAAGGGAAATGACTTGCTTGAAGTCGCTAAGAGAGAAATTAGTGAGTTGAAGAATCAATTGAAAAATATAAGTAGCTCACCAAAAGGAGGAGACAGCTCTAGATCAGAACAGGAGCACCGAGAGCTCAGGGCTCAGAATCACTCGCTACTGGATGAGATTGAGTCGCTTAAAGATAAGCTTAATCATTGGGAAAAAGAAGCAAGAGAAGCCCTTAACGCGAAAGGAAGACTCCATAGCTTACTCAAGGAAAACGAAGAGTTACACCATGAATTGAATCAGAAAAATGCCGAAATTGAGAGACTTAAAGGAACAGAGAGCTTCAAAATCCTCAGTAACGGCAGCGGTGTGTCAGATCCTGCGTCTCGAGCAAAGCTGGAAGAATTAAAGGGAACGATAGAGCTGTTACAAGGAGAGATAGACAGACTGAACAACGTTCTCCTCCAACGTAAAACACATGATGGGCTCAAAGAAAAGAGAGCTGGACTGCCTGGAGAATCAGATGATCTTAACGCAGAAGTGGGTAGATTAGCAACTTTACTGCAAGAAAAAGATAGTCAAATAGAGGGTCTCAGACAGCAGCAAGGAGATATCGAGCTTTTGGTTGCAAAGTTTAAGGAGTTTGAGGACGTGAATAATAAATTGTCACAAGACAATCATAGTCTCTTTAATGAGTTACAGCATCTGCAAGCGGAGCTCCAAGCCAGAGATGAAGCGATTAGGGCTCTGCAGACTGCTGCTGCGGTAAGCATGATTTATGGTATTAGTTTAAAATAATTGTTCTACTAGAAAAACGATCCTAACTCTCGTGCCAAGAATGAAACTCAGCAAATAGAGCGTGAGTTATCTGCTTTGAGGGGACGTAATCAGGAGCTCGAAGCCAAAGTCTCTCAGTTAGCAAGAGATAATGACGCGCTGCGAACTCAACTTGGCAGTCAGGACAGACAGGTATAAAATTCAATACTTAATGAGTCGCTGAAAATTGGTTTTTTTTTTCTCTCTCTTTCTCTAGCATGCCGAGGATGATAGCAATAAGATTCAAAAATTGAACGCTGAAATCGAACGCTTGTCCGCAATCATCCAAGCGAAGTCAAAGGAAGCTGAGGAATGGAAGAGACAACACCAAAATCTTGAAGTTACCCGTGCTCAAGAGATTGAAGAGCTGCGAGTGCAGTTTGAAACTTACAAGCGATCTAACCTCGTAAAAAAACCCATGATTTTTGGTATTAACACAACTTTTTAGAATGGAAATGATCTCCAGGTTCGATATGCTGCTGAAAGGACTGCCCTCGAGACTGAAATTGCTCAGCTTGGACAAATCGTTCGCAGTCAAGAAGATGAAATCAAGCACTTAAAAGCAAATCTTAGTCTGATTGCTCAGGACAACAGCGAGCTAATTAAAGAACTCGAAGAGTTAAAAACACGTATGCAAGGTGATGATGATAATGCCCTAAAACTCGAGAATGCTGACTTGAAGGCGCAAATTGAACTATTCAAATCCAATAATTTCGTAAGTAGTTTATGAACAACCCATTTTGATTACCTTTCGCCACTTGAATTAGGATATCAAACAGCTGGCAATAAGATACGGAGCGGAGAGAGCCGCCGATCAGAGCCAAATCAAACAGCTCAAGCAAATGAATAACAATTATCGTGAAGAGTTGGAGAAAGTATACGAATTGATAAATCAGAGGAAAATTGAATATGACAATCTCATGAAAGAGGTATATTGGCTTTATAATGAATAGTTTCATTGAAAAACGGCTAGTTTGAGCAGTATAAGAAAGATTTCAGCAGACAGAACCAAATGAAGACCAGCCAAACCGAAGATACACTTCGCCATGATAAAAACCGCATTGAGATTTTACAGAAGCAAATCGCTGATATGTAACCCTCTCCTATTTGGCATATTCTCTAAATGAAATACCTTTATTCAAGATCGGTCGCGAAAGAAGAGTACAAAAAACAAGCCGAGAAGAACAGCGAGGAACTCACCCGAAAAAATAAGGAGCTGATTGAGAAAATCCAAGAGCTTGATAATTTAAAAATGAAGTACGAAGAAGCCCTAAATAACTACCAACACCTAAACAACCAGGTAATCATCTCCTTCTTTTTCAACAAAATTTACCACCTCGTTTAGCTTTTCCAAAAACTCATGGCGGGCAATGCGAAATAAAACCTATTCCAAAACAGCGAGGATATATAGCTTGTTCAACAATTTATCTCTCTTTTTTTATTCTTTAACAATCCTTTTATATGGGTGACCAAATCTCATTCCTTTAACAAACCATGCTATTAGTGATCTAAAAGCGGCAAAATAATTTTAGAGGAATAAATTCAATTGATCTAATCGAAGGAATCTCAACAGATATCTTTTACTGATTTAGTTGCTAATAATATAGAATTTAAAGAACTTCCTTAATCATTTAGAACATGAATGAACCTCTTTTGAGAGACCAGCAACAAAATTTAGATCCTGCACAGCCTATGACGGATACTAACGAACCTTCAAGGAAAACTACCTTGCTGGTTTATTTCAAAGCTTTCCTCGCTACTTACAGTCCTAAATTCCTCGTACTTTTTGTTTTCATCCTATCAGTGTGTCTCAAGAATATTTTTGGGCTATTTCTCCTGATAATATTGCTGCTTTCCATGATTTTAGACGTTAAAACACATTGGAAAAAGTCTTGGGTTGCAGTCGTCGTGGCAGTTGTACTCATTCTGGGATGTCAAATCGCGTTTTTCTTCCCTAGCGTCCATGACTCGTTGGATCCCAGCCTGCCTGATTGGATTGGAGTAGGAGATACCACAGGAGAAAAGATTGCCGTATTCGGATGGGGTTTTGGTTTATTGATCACTGCCATCTTGGTCGCATTGAGCCAGCGCTGGAACAGACATGTCATCAGTCAAGAAAAATTTGACGATCTTGAAGAAAGATATAAGCTCTTCAGACAGCGCGTTGATCGCGCGCAAAGCGATTCGAGTCCAGATAATCCGATGCCTGATAGAAATTCGTCCGCGTATAAAGAATATCTGAAGATTAAACCCCATTATAATGCGAAAAAAGCAATTGTGTTTTTCAGGTCAATATATCACAGGCATGGGTATGAGTGGTCGCTTTTTTGCATGCTACTTGCTGCTTTCGCGAGACTTAATTGGATATCAGTCCTCTACGTTATCATCGCTACAGCACTGTCGTTCTGCTCTCATTTTTTCAATAGCAGAGAGGAACACTGGGTAAAAAGGCTGAGGCGATTGAGGCAAATTTGGCGCTTTTTTTACATACTGCTCAGCTTTGATGTCGTCCGTCAATATTTCTTCTTTCTCTGGTTCCCCCAAAGCTGGAACATTTCCAAACCGTTCAGCAGCTATACCTTTGACTGTGATCCTGAGGCGAAAAACATCTACAAAAAGCCAGGAGCAGAGGTGAATGATTACGACATTTGCATTAATAACTATCGCAGTTGGCTGTCCTTGGATCAATTCAGCGTCACTGGACTAGCTGCGAATTATATATCATTATTTTTCATGATTTCTTACGACAATTATTTCTATCCACTGAAGGAAGAGAGCGAGAGAAGCTACAGGTCAGGTGATGAAAACGATTTCACAGTTAACACGAGAACAGGCTTTGCTGATACGCTCAAATTTATCATCTTTTGCTATTCATATAAAATGTTTCTCGGTATCTTTGTGATTTCCGGAATTATGGGCAACGTTACTGGAAAGAAGGCAGATATCATCTCCGTAGTGTACGTTCTGATCGGCCTGATTTTGCTCTACAAAGGCACTGCGGTGATGAAAAGCAAAAATCAGATCTGGAAGTTCCTTGAAATTTTCAATTGCGCCGTTCTCATAGCGTTTCTTGTCTATGAAGCTCCTTTCTTCAACTGTCCTATCGAAGTTGAGGGTTGGGAATACTACACCAATGACGAGTGTCTTTATTACCAAGATCATCCGGAACAAATCCCATCGGGTCACAAATTACTCAAAGATACAACTCTCAGCAAATTGATTCTTTTGATCGGTCTCAATAAAACAACTTGGACCTTTGTCATTGGCAGTTCAAAGATGAGAAGTTTGATCTTTTTCTTCTTATTTGGAATCGTCCAAAGGAAAATATGGAATCACGTCTATATGAAAGCTTACGTCGAGCCCTATTTGAAAAAAGACATCTTATTGAGAGAACGCCGTGGAATTCATTACGTAGAAAAAACCCATGTGAAGAGAATTGGTCTCTTTAGAAATTTACTGCTGAAAAGAAGTCTACTACAAGTTGCGGAGGAAGAAATAGACCGAAAAGTCAAGCTTTGGGAGCAAATAACAACTGGTGGTTCAATAGCGGAAGTCCGGGAAGCTCCAAACGACGAAGCTCTTCGAGCAGAAGACCCAAGGCACATCAAATGCCTTAAAAAAATATCACGCAGTTTATTAGACAAAGGGATTATTATGTATAAAGATCTGCTGCTTTTCATGGAAGAATGCAATTATGATCCCAAAGAAACTCTTAAGCGCGTCGAGGTGGAAACGAAGGCGATAAAACATCAATTGAAGCTAGATTTGCATTCAATTCCTGAGATCGGACTGCCACCTGTCAGGCTTGAATCTCTAACTAGTGAGGCCTATCGAGAAACCAAGCGCAGAGAGGAGGAGAGTAAATCGCGATCACCAGGACGCAAAGAGCAACTTTCACCAAGAGGTGTCAGTCTTGAGCTGCAGCATACAAGAAGGGGTCAGGGCAATGAAACCATGTCTCCATTAGTGAGAGTTGAGAATGCGAGCCCTACCATTGAACCGAAGCAGTCAGAGATTATTGAACAAGAACAGCAGCAAGATCAGCAAGAGAAGAAGCTTTCAGAGTGGGAAAAATTCCAGCTGAAGATAAAGATCTATTTCTTAAATAAAATTAAGGAGTCTTTTTCTCTTGAAGAGGATGCTAAGGCACTAGGAACCTACACTTCATTTGTCTACCTCGGCTTCTACTATCTGCTCACAATCTGGTCAGGAATCACTTACTTTATGATTTTATTATGTTTTATTTTATCTCCGTCTCTCATCACCTTCTTCCCAGCGCTCGGAGTCTTTTGCTATGCAGCGGTCGAATATCCAGTGCCTGGCAGAGAATATTGGGTGATTACGATGTGGTATCTGATTATCGCTCTATTGGCCAAATTTATCATCCAACTCCCGTTCTTTTGCGGGGGGATCTCACTCGGAATTACTTTGTATTTTGGAAATCATGAATGCACAAACACTGCTAACTACGGTACGCTAAAGGTTGATCAATTTATCGGGTTACTCAAATTCGAACATGGAATTCTCAATGGGGTTATTATGGACTTCCTCACGCTGATATCATTAATGATTTGCCGCTTTACGCTTCAAAAACGTGGGATTTGGCATCATGTTGCGCTTACTCGTGATAGAGTTTACGTTCCGCAGTTCAAAGATCCTACTGTGGCGAACGCAGATGATGCTTCAAGCCCAGCGGCAGTTACAGCGCGCAAAGGGTGTTTTGCACGGACGAAAAGCATGATAGAGAACTTTATTTGGAACCTTTTCCCTTACAACACATCCGATCAAGAGGTCACCCAATACAACTCAGTGAAAAAACCTGGAAAAGACTATTACAATTCTTCTGTTATGATAGGCATTGCCATTCTGATATATCTCCTTGTGAACTACACTTCTATGGAAGGAGGTGGATTATCGATCACGCAAGCTTTCCAGCAGTCTTCTTTTTCAGGAGGCATGGTAATTGCGGTCACAATAACGATTATTTTGATTCTTGCCGATCGAGTGCTCTATGTCACGAAGGAGGATTTCTTATCAGAAAACTTGCGTAAGGAGCATAAGACATTCTGGAGCCTCTTTAAGCTGTCATCAGGAAAAAAAGTTATTTTCCACTATTCAGTCACAATCTTTATAATGGCATACACGATGGTCAAACTGGTATTGGCTTTAGGCACTCCAAGCGTGACCTATATTTCGATATTCTTCGCACTCTGCTCGTTATATCTGTACAACTCAGCATGCCAGGTCAAGTACGGTTATCCTCTGTTGTCGAAGACTCACACCTATGATAGTCCAGATTGGTTTTCGGGATTGCTTTACAAAAGTAAGCAAAATGTTTAGGCTTTTCAAAGTATCATAACCACTGCTCATTTTAACTAGTTTTTAAATCGATTCCTTTCCTTTCCGAGCTAAGATCCATCTTGGATTGGTCCGTGACAAAGACGGCGTTAGATTTATATCAATGGATGAAAGTCGAAGATGCTTGGACGTACTTGTATTACAAGGAAATCGATAATGATGCCAAGAGGGAACGCAAATTCGGTAAGCAACAAGTCAGTTGATTCTTTAACAAACATGGCGAATTTTTGTAGGTGAGGCTCGTGGGTGGTGGGAAAAATGTAGCACTGGCTGGCTTCTTGTCGTGGCGATCTTATTGCTGATAATTGGACCTTTGGTTCTATTCTCTTCGCTCAACCCGAGCACAGTCTTGAATAACATCTACACAGGTTAAATATCATCTCCTCATAGTTGGAATCATTTATCATTTCATACAAAAAAGGTTCAATCAGTCTTTCTTTAATGGCAGGGAAGTCTTCGAGTGCGATATACCCCATCTTTAGTATTAATAACCTCTTGATAACTAAAATCAGCAATGAAACGGTATTAATTGTGTATCATTTCATCAGAATAAAACTCATATTCTTTTGATTAGTACGAGAACACAACGTTGAAGTATTTTTCGTATTTGGGTAAAGGCGATCAAAGTAAGGTGCAGAAAATTCAAATCAGCAACTTTCCGGATACTTCTTGGGAGATTTCGCCTCCAAGTCTCAGCAAGCTGAAGAAAGATCTTGGAGATAAAAAGGGCATATCATTTTTTGCAAACTTCGAGTTTCAATTCCAGAGGTAATAAAATTGTTTTGAGAAAACAAAAAATTCTCTGGTAAAACTTTAGGCCTCAACCATTAGGCAAAGAGACCGTTTACGGATCAAACGCTATTTACTTGCAAGATCATCAACGAGATCAGCTGATCGAGATTTTGAATGAGACCTCGACGAATGGCAGTGTATTGTTGAACGGTAATCTAATGAGAAGGAGAATATCATTTCATTAACAACTTCTAATTAAAACTAGACCTTTTCCCGCATTATTTGTCCCTTACAGGGCAGACCGCAGTTTCTTTTCTTAACCCATCTGCAAGAACAACAAACTCCAGCTATAACTACACAACTGATGGCGTCCTTCACTACAATGTCGACGGTGAAATCAAGTATTGGGAATTATACAACTCAAACTCCACTCCTAGCATTGGTATTTTAATGTCAACGCATTTTTTTTACTGAATATATCATTAGATCTGACCGAGGATAGTACCACTCAAGTTGCCATGTATTCATATAGCTCGGAGGTTCAAGGCACCGTATTTGGAACAAACTTTGGAAATCTCGGAATTATCACAATTTATGCTACGTTTGTACTCGCTATCGGACGTGTGATCCGGGGAATCTTTGATAGAGCATCTGAAAGAGTTATTTATGAAGAAATGCCGGAGCCAACAGATCTTCGAGAGCTAATCGAAGGTAAAATACAAGTTCAATCACATTCTTTTTAATGCATCGGGGGTTAGCTATTTCTTCTGCAAGATTAGAGAAAAAACTCACAAAAGAACACCAGCTTTATGAACTTCTCATTCGGATCTTGCGCTCTCCAGAGGTCATTATGAAAATAACTGGAGGAGTTCAAAAATACGCTGATGGGCCTGAAGAACAGAAGGGTATCTCCACGAATGATATTCCTGATAATCAAGAGGAAGGAGATGGAAGTCTAGTAGTGAATAATAGTCCTGGTTTAGACAAAGAGGAGCAGGAGAAGGGAAAGCTTGGCGAATCGATGATGAAAAGCACAAGGAGAGTTAAAACTGAAGAAGAAGAAAGCAAGGATGCTGCTCTTAATAAGTCATTAATCAAACAAATGGAACAAAGACTCTCTGTTGTTCGCAAAAAACCAAGAGGATTAACAAAACCGGGTACTGGTGGTATTGAAATGTCTGAAGTGCCAAAAGAGAGCGAAGAAGAAGAGGAAAAGGGAAGAGATTAGGATAGTGATGAAAATCAATCAACTGGTTGGGTATTGAAGCAATAAATGAATAGATAATTTATGCCTAAGTGTACATGAAAAATCGGTGTGTGTAACAATATTCTTCTATTTAATGAAAAGTTCAATGCATTAAAGTGAAATGTAATAGGAAGAAAAATCCCATCATCATCTACAAAATTGAATTTTACCGTTTTCTAACAACATTTTATATATCTGATGTCCTAGAACGTGGCACTGCTCACATAAAACGTCATAAATCTCTCTGTCACTCAGCAACAAAAATTTTATTCATTTTCTTTTTAAGTTGCTCATTTTTTGAAATATATTTAGTACACAAAGGATAGAACGACAGAGTACGAAGCTTCAGACAAACTTTAAAACATTTGCGGTGAGTTCATACAGTACAAGCGGAAGATTATTACGAAAGATAGGTCTACCTACAATTTGAACGCTTCAATACCTTCTTCGTTTATAACAGCAATACAGCTCAAATCTCTCATGCACTCATTATAGTCGAGTCCAAAGCCGACGAGAAACGCGTTCGGAACTTTGAATCCGATAAAATCGACATTGATGTCCTTGAGGTCTTCTTTAATTGTCATGGTTAATATCTTTATTGACTTGGCTCCATCTTCCAACATTTTCTCATGTAATTTTCTGATCGTGGTTCCAGTGTCGACGATATCCTCAACAATCAAGATCTCCTTGTCTTTTACTGAGAAAGAGTCAGATGTTTGATTCAGGGTCACAACTCCTGTAGTTCCTGTGTTTTGATAGCTCTTAGCTCTGATGTATTCTGGCCGAATGCAATTATTGTATTTGCCGCTGCCATAGATTCGCTTTAAGTACTTGGCTACGATGGCATAAGTGTCCACAGCGCCTTTGAGGGTAACAAGCATGTAGTAAGGTCGGTCTTTGTAGTAATCAGCTATCTGCTCAGCGAGAACTGCTGCTCTTTGTTCAATCTCATCCTCGTCGACGACGACGGATTTAATGAATCGCTTGTAGTAAGGAGGGATCAAGAATTTGGCAGGGTCGCGCTCTTCGACCTTGAGCACGTAATCTTTTCTCTTGACTGCGTCTTCGTAAACGATCTCCATTTTTTTGATTTATTTGTACCAAAATTGGATTATTAATAATGCGTTTGACACGAATTTAAGGTGGGGGGGTCAAACCTATGTGAGTTTAGAAAAAAATTGAGCTTGAAGCTATTGACTGTTGTACGCTGTACCGAAGCTATCAGAGTGGTTCTAAAAGCATTTTTACGATCTTTAGGAGGTGGGAAGTGATTTAGTTAGAAGTTCGGAGCGTTTCAGTTGAAATGGTCAGAAATTTAGTTAGTTCTAATTTTAAGCACAATTAACAAATCAGAACTGAATAAAATAATTCTGTAATTCAACATGACAGCTATCACTTTAAGTACTCATGAAAATGATTGCGGGATTTTCTTTGTGCTATGTGAGCATAGATCCCTCATAACATGCAGATCCATTAATCACCTCTATGAATTTTTTCGAGATACGGAGATAATCGAATCATAAAATTTTCACCAATTTACAAGAGTTTCAAAAGGACAAAGAGAAGTTGAGTCATATGCTAAAGATGCAAGAAATTTTTCATGCTTTAATTATTTCGCATTTGATTATTATTTTCATTTCAAGATGTAATCATTAAATTTACTCCAATGAAGGTTTTAGAGACGACGGAAATCATTCAATTTATATTTTATCAATTTTTCTTATTAAAGTTTTTTGATGCGAATTGATTCCGTAGGGAGGAGTGGGAGCATTAGATAATTCTTACCATTCAAGATCGACCTTGAAAGTTCTAATCTCGAGTGGTCTGAGGTTAATTGTGCCTTCTATTTCAAGAAAAATTCATGTTAGTCAGAACTATAACAAAATTAATTATTACCTTCAAGGTAATCGAAGCTGATGAGAGTCTTTGTATCAACGTTTTGGGTATTCCAATTCAATCTCTTGGCAACAGCCTCAGTCTTGAGTTGGTTGGCTGTGAGAGAAACCTCTGTAAGGTTATAGCTCTTGGCTTTTGGAGCAGCATTCTTGAAGAATGAAGTGTCAATTTGAACAGACTTGTTCTCATTGAAGTTGTGGAACCAAACCACGAATGAGCATTTGCAATTTGTTTTGACGAGGAGCTTGACACCCTCAGGAAGAGAGAATTTGTCCTTCAAATGGAATGTTGCTGGAAGAGTTTTGAGGGTTCTCATGTTCTTTGCGGTGACAGGGCTGACAGCAACAACAGGAGGTTGATCGTTGGTGTATTGGATGGCTCTTTGGCGAGATTCTTCGGTTGCTGAGCTGAAGGTGATGGTGTGTTTGAACCATTGAGCAAGTCCTTTGCCAGTCACAGGGTCTAATAAAATAACATGAGCGTCTTTTCGTAGAAAAATTTTCATTACTTGTTTCCATCAAAGGTTCTTCAACTCCTCTGCCATCATCGCAGACAAGTCTTCTGTGGAGCATAAGCTCGATTTCTCCTGAGCGAAGAGAAGTACCTCCGTGTGATCTGTCAGTAATGAGACTAGTTAATTATAAAAGGAATCATTAGGTCAGAATTTTTTCAAAGAATTACGTGACTCTGTCTTTAGTGATAGCATCTTCAATGTAGATTGCAGCATTGACTGGATAATAGTTTCCAGATGA
>ENA-UOUE01000718-UOUE01000718.1-compost-metagenome-genome-assembly--contig:-NODE-718-length-25470-cov-17.119442_pt1 | contig 25470 bp, 21 predicted proteins | sample MGYA00238146_ERZ747223 | MGnify/ENA primary metagenome ERZ747223 (study PRJEB28781, sample SAMN06268865) | compost metagenome | isolation source: single cell | place: USA: California, Emeryville, Joint...
TTCAATTGTTTTTAAAGTATCACCTTTGCTGCTTGGCTGAATTGCTTCGGTTATTGTTGCGTCCTTGTTTCCGGGTTCTTCAGAGAGTAATATAGTCATCACCTTGCTTCCTGTCGTCCGTGCGGACTTCCTAAGCGGCGAGCTCTCTCCTTGCTTAGATACATGCGTGCGTGATTTACTCAGCAACATACTCTTCAAATACTCCGAAATGAATTCATTCGGATTTGCCATGTAGATAGGCTCCTCTAGCGTAGCAGTCTGCTGAGGATTGATAGTTTGGGTGATCCTTGTCTTAACATTTCTATCCTGCGTTATCTCAGCCTGAGAAATACAAATTTGGCTATAAACTTTGTCTGCGAGATCTCCAATCGCTTGTTGACCAACCTGATGATTAAAACGGGCTCTATTAGTAACTTTTCATATAAATTTGAATGTGTTACAGCTACGTTTCGAGTCCTTTTTTCGAGTTTTTCCAGAGCAACTCCAAAATAGTGCATCTTATCCAATCTCGCGTCGAGTTTTTGCTGGAACTCAGATATCAAAGAAGTAAGCGGAATTGAAAGTTCTCCGGTGACAAATGCCCTGGGAAAAAACTGTTCGCTTATCCAAAGACAAATACGAAATCTTTTACTTTCGTTTTGTTCTAAATTCAATCAAATGGTTCTTTAGCACCTCGGTCCCTGCATTCAGCTTTTCTCTTTTGCTACGGGTTCTTTTAATCAGCGTATGTAGTCTATAAGCAGCAGCGATTGCTTTTCTCGATGAGCTCTGCATAGATTTCAACTCTTCGATTTTTTGGTACTTCATATAAGCCTGCAAGTGTTATTCCGGCTAATATAATCTTAGATACTCTCTGCTCTGGAGGGTTGAGCGTAGATGACTCACTCATTGCAACTACCATCAAAGAAACAAATAGTGAGCCTAATACAGCTGCAATCACAGCGACTGTTCTTCCAAGATGTGTTTTAGGATAAAAATCTCCGTATCCAACAGTAGTCATTAAAGCGATAACACACCATAATCCATTCCATACGTAATCCCAGTCAAGCCCTGACACGTATTCATAAGGCCTGAATTAAAGAAAAAGAGTATAACGCGCTTAGTTTTCGAAAAGGTTTGCTTACTCTTCCAGCAATTTTATGAGAAAGCCGAGAGAAAATATGAAAATCGCCATACTGACTACGGTGATCATGTACGGCCTTGTTTTAACTTCTGCTTTAAATGCAAACTGAGGTCCTCCTTCACAGCCATTTTCATTGCTAAAAAGCGAGACGTTGTTATTTTTGCGAGGGAAAAAGACAGATAACTGACCAAACTTCAGCCACCTTGTCGCTGTTCCACTTTGAATAAACTGAAACCACTCTAAACAGCAAATATACTCGAAAGACTAATACTGTAGTAAAGAGAGTATCCAGCCTATAACCATCGCCAGTCAATATATATATGAAAGAAAATGGTTAATTACGTATATGTCAATTGATTTCCTTGCTGGATTCCTATCCACGTATAATTGACGTAAGGAGGAAGATGCATTGCGATGTAGAGCATTTCAATTAGCAATAGCCATTTGAACCTCGAATTACATAACGTCTCTATCCGATGGATTTAGAGTAAAAACATTTCAATCTGCAGAGAAAAAGCTTACGATTCCTCCTTATCTCCTGTCGGACCTTCAAGTGTCTGATATAAATCGAGTATCTTAAGACGAGAAACACCTCTTCGATTGATTGTATCAATACTTGTTAAGTAAGTGCTAAAAACTGCTTTGTTACCTACAATAATCGTTCCTAAGCTCACGAGCGCGCGTAGGAATGATTCATATGGTGTTTCTGTAATATTGTTCTTGAAAAGGGCAAATATAAAGGAATTCTTCAGGTTATGTGGAAGGAAGAGGTTACTGTTGGGAGGTTGCAGGTTCGAAAGTTATTTTTTGTTGATTGCAAGCAGGCGAAAGTGCTTGAAAGAGTTTCTGAGACATTCTCGTAATAAAGTGAGCTCTGAAAGGTGAGTTGCTCGGATAAAATGAAAGATAGATATACTTCGATGATCATAATGGCTGACCCAGTCAATCCAGCAATTGCAGCAATATAATCACAGATTTTCATTTTGGTTTCGATTACTGATAGAATCCTTGCGCTCATTTGCTTTTAAACTTGCTTAAACAGAATTTATTTTATGACAAACTAAGTAATTTATTCTATAGTGTCATATTAGAAGACATTCAATCCTGCTCGAGTTTGATTACCAATACAATTTTCACCTCATAGAATTCGATATCTCATGCAGAGTCCTTTACTGATAACAAAATGAGCTTATCACAAAGCCAAAGACCCTGGATAATAGTGTAATTATAAATAAACATAATGGTTGTTCATTTGCCATGTTTTAGCGAGATATACTATTGAAATTGTAAAATTCCTCAGATGAAAGCGCAATCAGATGCATTGATAATCATTGGTGTTCCTTACACAAATCACACAATCATCTAATCACAACATTACGGAACAATATTTTCTCAAAAATGACAATGAAAGTGGCCTACAATTATATATCACTTTTATAAAGATTTTGGCTTTTCGCAAATGCTGACCCATCCCTCTCTTGGCCTCTCCTCATCAGCCCACCTAGATACGCCATCATGTCACACTTTAACGAAATTGAAAAAAATTTACAATTCCATCATTTTGAACTTCCCTTTCCCTTCACTCTCATCGTAGGCAGCTTTCGGCAACAGTGTTTCTATCATCTTATAAACAGCTTCCTTTGTTTCTATATCAAGCTCTAATGAGCAATAATTCGCAATCAAATTTCATTCTCTCATAAACAATAGAAGTTTACCATAAGGATCATTGCGATTGATCGTGGTGAAGAACACATCAGAGGTTCTCTGATGTCTAAGTTCGAGCTTGTTGTCCTTTCCCTCAACGATTTTTCGGAACATAAGCAGCACCTTCTTCGATTTTTTGAAATAGTCTGATTCACCGTTCAGGAACAGGTCATTAGCCTCAAGGTTAGGATGCTTTGGCAATTGCTCAAAAAACATTTTCTCTTCTTCCGCCCTCGTCTTTTCAGACTCAGCGTCTATTTGATTCGCAGTATGGGACGTAGTGTCGCTCTCAGAGGACATGCTGTCAGCGTATTGTTCCTTCTTTCCCTTCGAATTGCCTCGACCTGCACTAGTTTTGCCGGTATTCTTGGCATTAACAGCAACTTTCTCAGCTGTGGCACTCACAGCTTGGACAGGCTGCTTCTCGCCAATGACTTTTGATGGATCGAGGAGAATCATCGCGAAATTTTCTACGTATACAAACTCTTTCTTTTCCATCACTTTCATGATTTCCCAAAGGAGCTCCTTCTCAGACCAGATGAAAACGATTCCGTTCTTCATCAATTTCCTGTCTAAGTTTATCTTTTTCTAAATTACGAAAAAATTAGTTCAGTTTCTCCGCAGAACAGAAAGGCAAGTATACAAATTCCTCGATTCCGATGCCTTTGTTATTAAATGGTGTTTTCCATCTTATATTTATAAATAGCGCTTGGAGATTCTGCGCGTAGTCTCTTAGTTGAGTGTCCACGATTTTCGGGGTAGTCACGCACCTTGCATAAATCAGGATACTCGTTCCGAGAGATGAGGGGTTTTACTTGTAGGCTTTGCTGGTTTTATTGATTGCTTTCACCACAATTTCACGCTTCCATTGAAGAACATGCTCAATTTTGCATTGAACACTAAACCCACAATAAAAAAAATTCAACGGAAAGTCACGAAATTTTTTACACTTGAGCTTTGAGCTTGCGAGAGGACGACTTTTTTCTTCTGCCTCCTTTGCCTCTTCGTCCATAGCCATCGTCATAATCCGAATCAAAGTCTGAATCGAGCTCGTAATTGCTATAGAGTTGGCTCTTTCTACGAGAACGCTTCGACTGCTTTACACTCTCAGCTAAGCTAAGTGAAAAATTCTGAGAGCGAATTGAAAATAAGAATATTGGATCAAATGAATTAATCACCTCATCATCGACCTTGACTCTCTTTGAGCGAGGCTTCTCTTCATCATCGCTTACTTCGGCGTAGCTAACAAGAAAGTTATAGATACTAATTAGGCTGGGTGAAAATTACGTTTTGGGTTTAATATTGCGTGTTGATCTTCTGAGTTCCTATTTGAGTGTTAAATTGAAGTTTTGAGTACAATGGAAAGAAAATATTGTCTATTACCATGGCTTTGGTGGACGAGATGTGCTTGTTAAAAGATATGTTTATTCTTCAATAAATCTAAAATCCGGTTTCTGTAAATAAAGTGAGCAGAGTCAAATTTTAAAATGTAGCGCCAAACCGACCCCGCTTTTTGGCGCGAATATGGCTCAAGACAAACAATTAAGATGATATGCGGTGCCTTTGTAGTTTTAATCAAGCGGATGGAATGCTATTTTCGAGGATTGAGAAGAGATTCTTCAATTTTGCAGTAAATATCTCATAGTAGACGCTGAATTCAATAAGAAAGGATGACTAGATGCAAACTATTTCTGGAAAAGTTACTTCGACAAGTTATGCAAGCCATTAGCATTTAGAAAATGAAGTTCACGCAAATCTTCATATGGAAAAATATACGCTGCTGCTGTTGAATAGTATACTCCATAGATAATTCATACCAAAGATAAATATGAGATCATATTACCATCGATGACATAAATAGTGCAGAGAATACTACATAATTTTTCGATTTCAACAGAATATTGTACATTAATATAGTTACAATTTACTTCGCCTACTTGGCTGTGGATGAAATGGTTCGTAAATTCACTCATTCGACATTATTAAATCTATCCTCAAAACTCTCCAACAAAATTCAGACAAAAATTCGCACGATTTTATAGCTTTTCAAACACTAGGCTCATGATTATCCATTTCGACATACGTTTATTATGTATCTCAACCATCGAGTTTCTTATATCACCGTTTTCAAATTCATTCATATAGATATTTCAAACTTCGCCAGAAAGCAATAACCCATTTTCTTAACTCTACAGTGATTTTATCAGCAGAATACGCTCACCTTCCTCTTCGAATTCCTAATTAATTGCCATTAACCACACTATTTCGCAAAATGCCATACCTTCTTCGTAATCCACATCTTCTTGAACGTCGGCAAACTACTCAAAATAGCACCTCCAACCCAGCAGCTCAATTTTCTCTCCAGCGGAGCATAAATTTTCAACTAATCGCCGTATTTTAGATTTCACCATCAAAATCAAATGATCCTATACCTTCACATCTTTTGGCGCGATCTTTCTCGTTTCATTCAACAACCTGTCTGGGAAGTTGGTCAAGAGCGTATTACCACCAGCCAGCACGATTTCAGAATAAAGAGTTCTTCGCAAGTCAAGATCACATTTTTTTATTGTGCTAACCAACAACTCATGCACTCCTACAAGCGGTATAGAGTTGTAAATACTACCATAAAAGGAGTGCATCAATTACCAGGATATTCGAGTCCGATTTTATCTGGAGAGAACAAAATTTCGGGAGCCAGGGTCTTTTCATAGCTCAAATCGATCACTGAACCATCCGGGAGGAGATAAGGTGTTTTATTCTTTTTGCGGTCGTCGAAAGTCTTCTCATCAAGAGAAAATTCACTTAAACTGCAATATTTTTCTTTTATTTTCTTCACGACTTCCAACTCGGCCTTAGCAATAGTGTAACTCATAAGGAAAAACGATCGTCTTCGTGAATTACTGAGGTATGGAAGCCATATCCTGATTTTCTCAGGAGAAGTTGTAAATGCTCAGTTACATCTCTTCCTCCGAGATCTATTCTGTTCGCGCCTTGTTTAATCGAATATCCCTCAACCATCGGAACGATATGTGTGACACCGTCTCCCGAGTCTAACACGACTCCAGTGAACCGACCGCTGGCGTAACTAAGCATTCATAGAGTTTTTAGCCTGTTTCCAGGGAAAGCAGTAATTTACAGAGAAAGAACGGCTTGAACAGCAATGAAAATAGCGGGTGTGTTCATGCTTTCAAAAAAGATCTTTGCCATTTGAAGGCGATGTGATTGAGGGTTGATTGGAGCTTCTGTGAGCAAAACTGGATGCTGAATGCCGAGTTTTTGTTAAAGGAGCTCTGATCGGGTGCATTACTTCTTTTGGGGTGGTTTTTAGGCGCGTAAATACACTTTTCCAAATGGTTTCCATGTCTGACCAGTTCTCTACAACTCCGTGGCTCATTGGGTACTTCAACTTGAGAAGTCCTTTGAATTTTTCCTAATCCATTTGAGAAAATTAGCTGTCTATCCTGTAAAGTAGCTACAGTTTCGTCTCCAATGTACATTTCGGCGTCTGATGTTGTCGGGATGACTTTCTTATACTTAGGTCTGCCGATACTGATACAAAAGCGTCACGGATGCTGTTGAATTTTTCATTATTACTATGAGGAGAATATGGCTTTCGGCTGCTCTTCACCACCAAACCCGGCTTTGATCTCGCCTGAACCCTAGACAAAGGAAATTAACGGTAGTCTGTGCAAGCTGAGCATACATTATCAATAACAACGGGGGTTTTGGTTAATATATCGTTGAATTCTTCCATGCCTATTTTCTCAAGATGAGCTTTAGATATTAATTTATATCTTTAGAATTATTACTCAATAACTCTCACAATGCAATGTAACAAGATTGCATTGCCTCAATGACTCGGACAGTACAAAATAGAGAGAGATATTCAAATAATTATCATACCCTTGCTGGCCTACTTGCCTATTTCAGAGGAGTCTCAATAGATATTTTTTATAAGAAAAGAAGTAAATTTTTTGAGAGATCAAACCAAAGGTGTGAAGATCCACTAGTGATTATAAAGCGATATAAGTCAAATGAATTGTTACAGATAGCATAAAATAATAAGTATGGAGAGGTCTCGAGCGAACAACAAAAGCTGAAACTACCGGTCTTGCCAAAAATAATAAGCCGAATTCAATAGAGTTATTATAATAGAGTAGTATAGTTAATTATCCTTTGTTTAATAGGTTCAAGTTAGTTTTAGTTAGTAACATCACATGCGTGGCGAAGCCTGATAATTACTCTTAGCTTCCAAAATCATGATTTTCAGAAAGTCGGATTTTCTCGTACTTTCCTGGGTATTGACAAATAGCTTATAATGCGCGTTGTTTGGTTTCCCCATTCAAGGACTATTTAATTTGCTTTCCTTTTATTTCTTCATCCTCAGAAGAAAACAAAGAAGCAAACTAAACTAGCCGCTGTATGGGTTGGTTCCTGGTAAAAGATGGTTTAGATATCATCGCTATCGATGATCCTTTCGAGGTTCTGCCGCAAGGCGAGGTCGATGCTTCCATCGCTGCTGTCGTTGTCATTCCGATTGTCCATCTCAGCCGGGATTTCAAGAGAATCGGTGTCATCTTCAAGTTCCCTAGCATGGATCTGCGAAGGCAGCCGCTGCGTTGAGTTCGGGTAACAATGACAGCCCTGCTGGATCAGACGACTGCTCCCGTGGTCTTGGTCAGGTACTGACCACTTTCTCTTGCTCTCGACGAATTCTGGCTCATCTAAATAGAAAAATGAGTTTACGCGGTCCTCTGTGCTCTTTCTCAGGTGCCTTATCTCGTCGAAGCTGGGGAGATCAAACGAGTTGCATCTTTTCGGATTCTGCTCCTTCTCGGTCTGGGAATCATCAATCCAATTCCTAACATCGCTTCATATCCTTCAACCAACAAAAATCTTAGTTTACCTCACGTTTAACTCGAATTTGGGAATATCATTTGAAGATTGCGGTTTATTCTCGCTTGAAAACAGCAGGTCAACCATGCTTCCATATTTAGTAATTTCCACCGATTGCTGGTCATCAAGGAAGTGATTCTGCGATTTGTTAACCGATTGGTTACAGCTTGCCTTATTCGAACTACTTTGACTCAGTATTCTGGTTTTAAACGTCCCTTCGACAATCCGATTTCGCGGCACGACTCGAAATATTCGCTTTATGATATTCTGATTGATTACCCTAAACAATGTGAACTCAATTCTTTACACAAATCTCAAGTTTTACCTTCTCTCGGAAACCGCATGATAATTTGGACAATCTCGGCCTTTCGAGCAGGTCTTACCACAAGCACGTGTCTTATACAACAGCGGATGGTATTCCAATTCTTTCCAGCCGTGGCATTTGGTACACCTCTCCTTATTCGGACACCCGTCCTCGTAATTAAGGATAAAATCCGTCGATTTCCAATTCGGACAAGGAATCGGGTCATAGTTCGCGAGCTGCGGCTTTCGACGGTAGTCTTGCCAATTATGCGCGTAAACGCAGAGCGCTTTATCGTGCTGGGTGAGATTGAAAGGACACCAGGCCGTTTTGAAGTGAAACATGTAAAAATCATCATCGTACTCATAGTTATGAATCAACTCGATATTGATATCGGTTTCTGAGTGTGCGAATGAGCAGAAGCTGCCATACTCACACAAATGCAAGTTATTCGGGTAATGTGAGCAGAACTTCGTTTTGTATTTTTCTGGCTTGTACAGCTGCTCAACTCGATTGTGGGCTTTAGGACATTTGTCGCCGAAAGGGCAGCTCTCTGGGTTTTCGGCATTCTCGCACATTTCTGAGGAAAACGCGTTTCCGGGTCGTTTGCGGTCTTTTGAGTTATGGTAAAAGGGGCAGTGTTTGTGATTATGTTGGCCTGCTATAGGGCAAAGTTTCGCTTTGAAATTGACGAGGTCGAGGTGCTCGATGGTATAAGCAGTGTTGTTTTGGACAACAGACTCTGTTGTGATCGAGGAATGCGTGACATCGGTGGAATCGAACATGCCGTTGATGCTTTCGCTGCCAGCGAAAGGAGATCCTGAAAATTGCTGGGAGAATTTCGAGCTGTTGATGTTAAGTTTTTTTGTGCCATTTCTTTTTCGTTTTTCTCCTCGCAGAGTGCTTGGATGATTATGAGGTTGTCCGATAGGCTCGATGAGTGAGAGGTTTGTTGAGTTAAAGCTGTGGAAGTCTTCGAAGATGGGCAAGGTGGGTTCGGGGTAGCTGGATTGTTTATTGGGAGTATAAAAATGTTGGCAGTAAGCCATTTGGAATCGTGAATCCGAGCAAGACACAATTTTCGATAGAATTTAAAATTTAGATTATTAAGACCAGTGCGTGGGAAAATGCTCAGTTGCTAATTTTTTAATCGCGATGTAAAAACAATTATTCCGAATTCAGAATAACAGCATAGAAAATACTAAGTTTCTTTAAGAAAGAAATTTAGAGAACAATCAGATTTTATGGATTATTGAGGATGAATCATATAAAATAGCTCGCCTTTTTTTAGAGTTGGTGTCCTCTTGGCTCAACTCGAGAGGGAAAGCTTCTGGGTGATTGCTTGGATAAAGCTTTCAAAAATCGCATTTCTGATGCATTGAGAAAACTTTCGGGCAGTCTAATTAACGTCAAAGTATGTTTTGTGGTTAATTTACTGTAGTACTTGTTAATTCAGCTAATTAATCGAACTTGTTGTGAAGTCAGAGATACTTGTTCAATGTATGAAAAAGTATTATTGATACATTATTTTAGAGGATTCAGCATACATTGCAAAAATTTTGTTGACAGGTTTGTCCTTTTACTGATACAAAAAAAACGGATTAAAACTGTTTTGTTTGTGGAGGATCAGCCAAAATATTAATCTGCAGCTTAAGGGGCTTTTTGAACAGGAGATTAAAACTAAATTCTATCATTTCGTCATTCCGTGAAACCAAAGACAAAAAACAAAAAACAAAAAACCAAAGTGTAATGATGTTTAAACTTCATTAGATAAAGAAAATAACTTAAGCAATAGAGATTTTGGAGAACTCTTTAGATTTGCATGGTCAAACTCATTACGAATGAGTTCTCTTTTTCTACTTTCCTATCTACCCTCTACTCCATTTTGCCTTAAGATTGGCTGCATCTCAATTCATCATCCTGAACGTCTAATATCTTCCTTAATTTCTCTGCGCTGTAAACAAGTATAATTTGAAAGAATTACTGCGCCCTTTACTGTTTCGAATTTTTCGTCAATAAGCTTTCCGAAAATTACTGAATAATTTATTTCAGTAATTAATTCATAAATCAATTCGCTTATTTTCAGGCTGCTTTAGTCTCCTTTTGGGTTGGTTGTCTTAGCGTCGAATACAAAAAGAATTCCACATTTCACATAAGCATTTTTCATACCCAGTCATTCCTATCCAACCAGACATCACATTTAATCAATGTTGTTAGAAAAAATAAACTTTCCGATCAAAAAAGACTTCGTCAAGACATAGAATTTCTTATGCAAATTTCATATAATAGCTAATCATCAAGCAACACTTGATTTACACGAAATTTTCAGTAGGATACTCATCGAATCCTCCAGCATTATAATCATAATACAATACTTCTCCCTTTTGAATTGTTTTATAAGCGTATAGTAGCACTCTCGCCTGTCCCTCTACACTGAAACGTATACTTCTCACCTTTTAAACAGAATAATTCAACTCATTAAATCCATTGTAATTTCTTACATTGATACGCTTATATGCATCGTCTTTGTAGTTATTGATTCCAGATAGGAATCTCCCAATGTTTCCCCCAGACTCAGGACATACCACAAGGCTCGTTGAAGACCGATTGGTCCGAAGCAAGTCCATGATACTGTCACTTTTATCAAAGAGTCGGTTCCTGGCGAAATCGACATCTCCAACGTATTCACAGATTAGCGTGTATTTCGGGATTTCTTCGGCTGCTTGGACGATAAACCCTTGCTGCTTATCCTCTACAACATGGAGAGGTGCATAGTTTCCGTTTCGAGTCATTTCTTTGAAGTTTCTGAATATTGCCAAATTTTCTGGATCCATTTTCTATTCTCATTTGGTTAAAAAGACAAAAAGTAAGATTAGCAACCTGTAAATTAGGTTCAAGTTCAGTGTTGTTAGCTCTGGGAGGGCAATCTGGGTTGCTGTAGCAAAGATCGTCGGAAAAAGTGACATTCTTGGTGATCAGGGCTCTTGCGAGCAGTGATTTCTGATGGAGTAGTTCCTTAGGGTCTTCGGAAATCTTTGGAAGGCGAAAAGTTCGTTTCTTTTTTTTGATCAGTAGCCGCGCTCCTTTTTTACGTTTTGGTGTAGAGCCAGGGGTTCGTTTTCCTGTCTCCTCAGCGGGCTCTTTGGAGTTCTTCGAATGGGTGGTTTCTGAACTCTCTTGGTTAGAGTCTTCTTGGATTTTATGAGGTTTGACTTTAAAGAAATCGTATAAAGTCGCTTCAGTTTGGGGCGTGCGGCCTGGAAGAGAATTTGAAAAAAGGTATTTAGTTGCAAGAGAAGTTAGTGATTACTTTTCACTAAATTTTCGCAGTCTGTGCATAAAATCGAGCCCTTTCTTTCATTGAAACAGTCGGTGTGAAACTGGTTCTGACATTTAATGCAAATTTCTTTCACGATCTGCTTGCTCGGTTTTTTCTTTGATCCAGATTGTAAAACAATCTCTTGAATATCTTCGTTGCATTTACCACATTTCTAAAACAAATAAGAGAGTTTTTTCTTCTATATCTCATGTTTCGGTTTACTTTGACATTAGTATTCTCTGGAATCATAAAATGCTCATCCAGAGTACTTTGCCTCTCCTTACTACGAGCTTGTTTCTCTTTCATCGCCTTAAGGAACGAACATGGAGGACAGATCCACTCTTCATCTTCACCTGGTAGTTCTACCAATATAGGATCCTTCAGAAATAATATTCAGGTTCAATTTCAATAGAAACATGAGCTTATTTACTAAACAAAAGCTGTGAAAAGCATCATCACAAATATCGCATAGTAATAGCAGGTCATCATGGTCTGGAGTCCTACAATGCTCGCAGAGCTTCTCAAAGAGGTACTCTTCATGTCGGTTCTGAGTGCTTGGGTTCTTGGAGTTGAGCTGTTTGAAAGTCTTGCGAACTTTCTCTAAATACAAGTCTGTTCGAAGTTTCGAAACTTGAGCCTCTAGTCTTTCAATCGCTCCTCCTGTAGTCGGTCTCAGCGATCTCTTCGCTTTCCGGACCTTCTTTTTCATGATTTTCTGCTCAGCCAGGACCTGTTCGATGAAAGTATAGTTAATATATTTTTTCCTCATGAGATGAATTGAATAAATTTTGGATTTGAAATAATACATTTAAACTTCAAATTCTGGAACGTTGATTTCGTATTGCAGGGTGCCGAGTCAGGCTAGCTTGAAAATTATTGGAGATAGTAGCTTGCGAGGATGGCTCGCAAGCATGGAATTGATCGATTGGGTGGAGAATGAGCTGTTTGCTGTAAAAAATAATTTCGGATTTTTAAAGGAGTAGATCTGCGTATGGCTAACAGAATTATGCTGCTAAATTTACTTGTAACAGTGGTTTATCTTTTCTTCAAGGTCAATGAACCAACATTCTGTTATACATGCCTGCGTGATTTTGTTGAGACCTCTGATGCAGTATAATTAAAATGTAACGCTTAAGGAACCTGATCATGTAGAGGCAAAAGGCAAAAGGAGGAAGACAAAAGGCGAAAGGTCTGTGGAAATTGTGCTATAGTAGTATAAGCACACCACATTTACTGAATTCTAATTTAAGAATAAACTGTTCATTTGTAAGACCGAGTCGTAAAATCAATGATTACAGTTTGCTCTACCTTTTAATTATCATTTAAAAGGTCGACTCGCTTCATTTACGCTCCAGAACTTTTTCTTATTCCATTTTCTACTCAAGTTAGAGAGAGACTTCTATAGTATCCATAACTTCTCCTTTCCAACAAAATACATTAAATTTCGAAAATGAAACGCCATCCTTAAACATACTTTCTTGCCCTCGAATAAATTCGGATGGGCTCTCTATTTTTAGATCGCCAGACTATTGGTAAAATGATCAGAAAATTAATCTGCACAGCGTTATTTTGTTTATAATAGAGTTCAATAACCCAAGAAAAACATTCACTATGATCAGTACATAAGCCATTTTCTCCAATATTCTCTCAATTGAACCACGAGGCTCAAACTCTGCCTGCAGCAACGGCGAAGATAGAACAACTACTGTTGCTATCAACTGCAGTGGAACCAGTACACATATTCGTTGAACTGTAGCTCATTTATTCTGCAGATCTCAAAGAGGACATTGAAGTTGCCCACTTGAAGATACAAAAAAATCTTAGTTCTGGTCGAGCATCAACTGTTGATCAAGTTATCCATAAACCAACGGACAAAATATTCGCCATGAAGGTAGAACGACTAGTCTTTCTATGAATTATGCTTACTGAAAACTCCAAGTCTATGGTTCTCAATGAAAAAGAAATGGATCAAGTTAGACTTGAAGATTTTCGAAGCATGCGAAAACGAGAGCATCGTGAAATACTACGGAGCTTTTTTCATCGTAAACCGGAATTAGTTTCGCTTGCTGATTGATGGATTGTCTAAAGACCAAAAAGGCACACATCTTAATGGAATGTATGGACCTCGATTCTATTGCGGATCTTCTCAACAGAGTCGGAGCTATGCCAGAAGAAACACTCGGCTACATTGCTTACCAGGTACCTTTTGGAACCTGCATGAGGAACTAGACCTCTGATTCCTCTGACTAGGCACTAAAAGGCTTAGAATATTTCCATAAAACAATGAAAACCGTGCATAAGGAAATAAAGCCTTCGACTTTGTTGATTAATTCTCAAGGAGAAATCAAAATTGCAGGTTATGTTAGCAAGTCTTGTTATGACCCGGTAGGATGGTTACTGCAACCTAATTGTTATGATTCTCCAGAAAGAATCACTGGAGAGAAATATGGTTATGATACAGATATCTGGAGTCTGGGCCTGACGATTGTCGAATGCGCACTTGGCAAATATCCTTATTATGACCAAGCAAGGTGAGACTAAGAAAATTTTCCAACAATGTAACATACCATTCCAGTATTGTGAAATTAGGTTTCTTTGATCTGTTGGAATTGATTCTCAAAAAACCCGCACCCACCCTTCCCGAAACTTTCTCTCCAGAAATCAGAGACTTTGTATCTCAGTGGTAAACTCTCTGCACGATTAATTCCACTTGGTATTATCTATTAATAGTTTGAAAAAAGAGGGTGGAACACGACCTACAGCGACCGAACTCTTGGTAATTTCGATATGATTTTAATAATTGAATGAGAGTCGTGATCTGGATTACCTGTAGAAACATCGATTTGTAAAAAAATATTCAAAAATGACTTCACAGAAGTTCAAAGAATGGCTTGAGTCAACTGGATTCGCAAAGAAATAGAGCCTTATTACGAATTTGATAACCCGCCCATGGATTACCCACGGCTGAGCAAACGAAAAATAATACTTTAGAATACCTATAGGTCGCTTTGTGCATATTCTCTCAGAGCCCCTTTAATCAATTTAATATAATTCAATGATAATTGATCTGGGTTATCAAGATATTGAAATATATAAAATTCATGGATTTCTCTAGCTAAATATCAACGACAAGAGATGAGCATTTCTCAATAAAGAAAAAAACTTATTTCCTCTCTATATTCACTAACTAATTTAAAAAATCTCAAAGAAATTTTACAATTGCGCATTTAACAAAACTGATTAGCAGATAATTTGGCTACTAACATTTCATATACGACGAGTTCGCTTCTTTCACTTTTTTCCCTGGCAGTTGACCGCTTTTTCGAAAAGGACTGATATCTTTAGTAGCACCTACCTGAGCAGCGACCTTGCTCTTCGAGAGAGAATTTTGCTTTGCATAGCTATCTTGACTTAAATCGCAACTTTTACGCGCAATAGCATCCCTTTTGACTCTCTTTTTCTCCTGGACTTTCCCGCCAACGATATCATCATTTTCAGTTTCAGCGGTCGCAGACGATCTATACGCGCTCTGATACTCGTTATTTCTGCTTGAAGAATCTCTGCATGAAGCTTTTTCTTGATTGTGAGTTGGAGCCTTTTCTTGATTCTTCTTCACTTCTTTCGTATCATGGGCTTGCGATATAGCTTTTTTAACTTGAGGACTTGATTTTGCAATTCTTGTCATTTGTCCATCGTCGGCGCTATCGCAATCTTCTTCTTCGGTATCTTTGCTTTTATGATCAGGATCAAAACCAAAAGACGCTCGTTTCGCAAAAGCCTCCTTTGAGTATCGTTTATGATCATCTTCTCCTCGACTGCTGTTTTCACTTTCTGATTGCTTTCTGCTTTCATAGTCTCTCATCTGGGCCATCTTCTCGCTTTCTGCCGCGCCGTACATTTTAACAAACTGCTCAATGAACATATACCCACCGCCGATTTTTACTACCAAATTTCCATTGAGAAGCTTAACATGGACCTTTCTCGTTCCGAAGCTATAAGTCTCATCGCCAAGACTAACAAATTTGACTGGAAGATTGCAGGTTTTCATGAACTCATTAATTTTTCTCTGCACTTCATCACGAGCTGATTTCGGTTTAGAGCTCATTTGAAGCGGAGGATTTGAACTGTATCCAGAACTATTAGAATTGCTATAATAACTGCTTTCTTCGGTTTGATAGTGGGCCTTGGTCGTACCACTGCTCTCGAGTCTCGCTTCAAGTCGATGGACGTCCTCCATAGCGTTTTTCAGTGAGATTTCGAGAGAATGAATTTTTTTATTTAGAGTTTTGATGGTGTCTCGCTGTTCAGAGTTGCAAGCTTGTTGCTTGATTAGTTCCTCTGAAGCATGGAAATATTTCTCCCTTGCTTGGTCTAGCGCCTCTGATAACTCCAAGGCTTCGGCTTTAAGTCTCTGGATTTCAATTTCTGCTTGATCCTTTGTTAAAGACATCCGATCGATCAGCGCATGGATAAATAATAAATCAAATACCTTTTGAGCCAACTGTAATTCAGCTTGTTTTACTTTAATAGCAAGCTCGCGAGTCTGATCGGCAGCTTTCTCAAGTTCTGCTTCCTTTTCTTGTAATTTTTTCAACAGCTCTTTGTTCGCTTTCCTTTCTCTTTCAAACTCCTCGAAATAGTTGCCCTATTGAACAGAAGAACAAAAATCATTGAGAATGTATTCGCATAATGAATGTAAACTCACTTGAGTTTGTGATGAAGGTTTCCCACTTTGTTCAGCTGGAATCAGTTGCCATTGCTTATGAGCATTGAGAAGCTCATCTTGCAATTTCCCCCTCGCTATCTCCGACATCTCAAGATTCTTTCTGAGGTTCTGAATTTCAATCTCATAATTTCGAGATTTGATCTGCTTAAACTCGAGTTCCATCTCAGTTTTTTCGTTTCTCAGCTTCTGAACCTCCAATCCTAATTGCGTATTCTTCTCATCCAGACCAGCAAACTCTTTCTTGAGCCCAGCCAACTCCAATTCAACAGCCTCAGAGCCTTTACTATTCCCTTCGCTCTGTACGAACCCACCAATTCTTTGCTCATCATTCAACTGTCTTCTAAGGAGTTCTATTTCTTCTTCAAGTCCCTTGATCTTCTGGAGATGTAATCTCATTTTATTGTCTTGCTCTTCAATAAGCTTTTCTTTTTGCAAAACGCGCTGTTCTAACTCTTGAATGTTTTTCAGCATATCCGCGGTTCTAGCAGCTTGCTTCTGCTGCTCCTGGCCTGATTCTTCGTTTATCTAGATAGAAATGCATCAGTATTGCAAACGTTGAAATTTAGTACTTTCTTCAATCTTGAGATAAGCTCAGTTTGAGCATCTGAGATATTTTTATTGGAGCATTGTAAAACCTCATTGATGCTCTGTGCTTGCTGTAGTTGTTCCCGCAGATCTTTGATGATGTTTTCAAGATTTTGGATACGAAGGTTCTGCTTTTCGATATTTATTTTCTCAAAGTCAATCTGCTTTGTTTGAGTCTTCGCCAAATTTTGAGACAGCTCATGCAATTCCTTGTTTTTGAGTTCATTAGTCGCCTCAAGTTCCTTCACTCTGGATTTTAGCGCCAATTTCTCTTCGTTTGCGATTTTGTAAGAGCCGCAGGTCTCAATTAACTGATTCTGTAACCTAATTGCAACCACATGAGAATTCATGGCATTCAAAATATAGAATTTACTTTTTCATCATCTGCTCATATTCGATATTCTTCGCTTTAAGAGCCTCACCTAGTCTCTGGCTCTCTTTCAACATTTCACTCATCTTTTCTAATTCAAGTCTGGTCTGTCTCAGTTCAGGCTCTTTGTTCTGATTACTACTTGCGATTACATTTAGTGCTCTAGTGATAACTTTCTTAATTACCTCTTTGTTTTCGGCGTATCTCGTTGAGCAGCTGCCCTCTTCTCGACTTCAGTGTTCAATGGAATGCTGCTAATTTCCTCTATTTTCGTCTCGGTTTGATGATTATCTTCGACTTGAAGCTGGTTTTGAGACGCACCGACTGGCTGGCTATCAGTTTGAAGCGTATTATGGCTTCCACAAGCCGTTGTGTCAACCTTTTCATGCTCGCATTCATCACCAGAGCCGCTGAGCCCTTTAAGGTCCTCTTTCTGAAGATGCTGCTCGCAATGCAACGCCGTTGGCGCCTCAGGTAACAGATCCGCATCAAACTGCAAAAGATCCGTATCTAACACTATCTCATGCGTGTGCGCTCTCTCACTGTTCGAATATTCGATCTCAATATCTCCTTCCTTTGTTTTCTGTTCTGTGTGTAGATTTTGCATTGACATCCTTGGTGAAATAAAGCTCTCTTTTCGAGGAAATTGTGGTATGACCTCCGGAGCCTTCTGGAGCTCAGGCTCCTGCCTCTGTGAGATTTCTTGGCAGCTAAAACCTAAGACATTTTCTCGATCTTCATTGTCGAGTTTCTTTTCGTTTTTCGGTGAAGCTGTGAGTTCTTCTTGTAAAAGTTGCGTTTCTTTCTTTGTTGTAGCAAACGATTTCTCCAGCATTGTCTTTTGAGGTGATTGGAAGCTGGCGCAGCTCAATAGAGTTTCTTCGAGCTGCTTGATGTTTTCCGCAGTATCGATAACCAGGTGAAATAGAGCTCTGGGAGCTTCTTCGTCATCTTCAGTGAAATCACCATCATATTCATCGTCATCAGGAGAATCGAAGAGAGTAATCCATTTGGCCACAACTTGGCCGTTGTAAGCGAGAAACAGCTCTGTAGAGAAGCTAATACACCCGACGATGGCGTCAGAGGAAGTCTCTTTAATCACAAAGCGGATTCGGTCTGTGGGGGCGACGAGAGGGAGGATGGACTTGCTGAAGTCGTCGCCAAGCACAAATGTATCGAGATTGGTTGAATTTAAATACGTCTCACATTTCAGTCCAGCGATCTCAATGACATCGTTTTCGAGTTCGATTTCTTGAATTCCAACACTAACAAATGTTTTCAATGCGCTCATTATTTAGATTTCTTGTTGCTTTATAGATTTGTGGAAGAGGAGATCAGTTTGTCGGTTAAAACAAAAAATTAATTTTTTAATTAGGTTCCGCGCACTTCATAACAGCAAAATTATTGCGAATTGGTTTGTACTCCATTCTTCTAAGATAAGATGTATGAAAATTACTCAGAAAAAGAGCGTGCACAGTTAAAAAATCAAAATCATATGTGTTTTTTCATTGTAAAAGGGTATGACACAATCCGACGAAAAAAATGCAAAATTTAGTTCCTTTTGACCCGTTTGCTGTTCATTGCTTGTTCTTCCAGACTTTTGACTTCTGCGTTATGCTCAGGATTTCCTTGGCTTCTGGCTGTTTTGCTGTGTGTTGAACTCTTCGTGGCTCCGTTAGAATCTTCACCTTTAGGTGTTTCCTTTTTATTAGCGGCGCTTAGTTCTTGTTTTGACAACTCAATGGCCATTTTCAAATCATAATCTTCGTCGTTCACATCGAGATCCTATAAACTGGATTAGCTAAAGAGTTCAGATCAAGCTATTCACCGTAAAGGACTCTATAGAAAACTGATGTCGAAGCTTAAGATGAGCGTTCAGATCTAAAGATAGATATATTATTCGATATCATGCATATAATTACGCGTTTTTCGATTTGGATCTCCCCAAGGCTGAGACGCACAAATAGGACAGCTGCAAGAGAAAATTTTGGATTCAGCTTCAGGAAAACGGAAATTTAATTATTACACTGCGTTTGCTGCAGGATGTTTTTCTTCAACGTGCTTCAGTAGTTCCTCACGGAGCAAATTTGCTCTTTTACATACAGGACAAACATATTTTGACGGAACGACTTCTTTTCTAATATGAAAGTGTTGTTTCCTTTCAATCCTCGAAAATGATGATTTACGATTGACTTTCTTTGCTTAGACTCGCAGCAAAAGATTTAGCGACTGATGCTTCATCTTTAGATTTCTCAACTGAGGCATTTGGAACATCCCTCGCTTTGTTGCAATTATGTACATGGTTCTTGAGGTTTGGAATAGTCATTTTCTCTCCACAAGGACATCTATTTGGAAGATGGGCAAGCAGTTAGTCAGTTCACGGAGCAGAGAGGCTGAGGATACGTTTCAGTGTTTCTGTTGATCTTATCAGAGGTTTCAGTATCAAATTCAATGTCGGCCTCGACGAATTTCTTTCGACAAGCGGGACAGCTGAGATTGTTGTTATTATATTAATAAACATTGTAGAAGTTGGCTCATGTACCTCGGATTTGTGTTGAGGAGCGTGTACATACAATTGTAGCAAGCATTGTGAGAGCAGGACTTAATCCTCCAAGGCTTCTCCATGACCTCCGTGCATACGAAGCAGGTGTAAGGACGCAATATCTCCATCTTGCGGGCTTTTTTTTTGATTTTACTATTTTATTTTCGAAACTCACGAATTTCAAAGAACACAAATGCCTTCGATTTCAGATCCAAATGGTCTTGTCATGAAAGAGACAAAAAAAAAACACATATATCTTCTGTGATAAAAGAATGAAGGTAAGCCTGAACCCAGATATATGAACTGTAATGGATTATTGCGAAGTTCAAGTAAAAAAATTAATTTCCCGACTACAATATTTCTATGGGTTTATTAACTTTCCGAAGGTGTTATCACATATCCGATGAGGATTCATATTTCGATATGCTGAGAAGCGACCCCTTAATATCTTAATAGTAGCAAATTAGCATTCATACTAAATTAACCAACTTCTGGGATTTAATTCATCCTAATAAAGGAACACATCTCTCTAGAGTCTGAGCATATACTTATCAATTTATCTTTTTATATGCAAATATATGCAAAGAAATTAAAGTTGCATGTATATGTGTGCTTGTTTGCAACCTAGTCGAAATAATCTACATTTGAGTATAAGATAACCTACTAACATGAATCTAATTCATAAACAAACTCTCCCATTCTCAAGGCTGCGTCTCTTTTGAAGCTAGTCTCTCCGCTTCATACATAATCGCATTTCGGTCCATCAGTTCACGCTCAAGGTCCTGCCGGTCTTTCAAACACCTATCATACCTTTTCTGGACTAACTCCAAACTCCTTGCGTAATTCGCTACTTCACTTTTATATTTCTCCTGCTGCTGTCTAATCTGCTCATGAAGATGCCTCTTCTCATCCAGATCACCATTTCGTTTATGCTTTGAGCTCAAATCCATATTAATCTTATACGATACTAACACATCTTCAAACTCAAGCATATGAATCTTCATCAGCATCAGCAGCACAGCCGCAATGTCCTCTTGATCGTCTTTCATCAATTTCTGTATCAGCGACGAATGCAACGTCATCATGTTAAGTAAATGCGCCTGAACCGACGATTTTGATATTGTTTCTGAGATTTTTCCGTTCCTAACCTTCTCATTCAAAAACTTTTTCATCTCTTCCATGAAATAATGATTTATCTGCATATAGCACGCACCTGTCGCTCCATCATCCTCTTCAGCTTCTTCTGCAACACCTTCTTCTTCACTAACTAACTTTTTTCTGGAAATTTTGTCATAAACTTCCTGTTGTCCTACATCAACCCCTCTAGCGACTCGAGCGAGGTGCTTGACATTCGCTGTAAATTTATCATGTGTCTCCTCGCTGAATTTCTTAAAGGACTTTAATAATCTGGCTTTTTCTGCAGCAGTTTCTCTCTCTCTGATCAGTTCCTTGGCTTTTGCCTTTGATACAGGCCTCGGAAAGTCCTTAGATTGTTTGATTGAGTTCACGTTTGTTAAATCGAACAGATTATGCTGACGGAGCGAGGTAGTGGCTACATCCCCTTGACTTATATTTAATTCTGAAGAAAGATAAGGTGTTTCGGTCGATTGGTTCATGTATCGCCTGGAGTAATTAGTTGAATTTGGTCTGATAGTAGCCAGCCGCTTTTTGAAGTCAAGTATCGTTTCAGCCTTTAATTCCGGTGGTTTCGGTTGCGGAGAAGCAGGTCTCCGTCTCATGTCGGTTCTATCTACGGCAAGCTGCTGGTAACGGACGGAGAGCTTAGTTTGAGTGGTGCCTGGAAGTTGATTGGTGACGGATTTTTCGCTGTTCTGCTTGCTGGACAGCTCTTTTCGTGAGAGATGCAGGCCTTTCGCCTTCAAGTTCCTGCGATTCTCCAGCATTCGGGTATTCGCATGCATTTTCTCAGCAGATAGGTCTCTTTCCCTCGATTTCCGGTGCATTTCAGCGACGATGTCTTTCTTTGGAGAGCTATTTGTCATAAAACGTTCCAGCACGTCCTGCAATTCTTGTTCATCGTTGGGTTGAGTTCGCATTGGGGGTTTCGAGCCCAGAAAATGGTTTAGCGGCAAAGCAGAGCGATCGAAAGATCGATTGCCCTGAGAACCAACGCGAAATTTATGCGCCATATTCAGTTGCAATAAACTTTTTGTTTTAACACTCACTGTATCAATTAACTAGCTAACTTCCTATAACAAAAGAATTGTCAAACCCTTATTATACTTCAAAACCTTAGAAACCTGACGTCAATCAATTATTGATGCTTTCTTCTAACATCTATACAGGTCTTTCTTTAATGAAAAAAAGAATAAGTATTGACTAATCCAGCATACTATATAGAAATCTAAACAAAATTAAGTGCACTATTCTTATGAAAAAGCGTTTATGTATATATCTTAGACTCACTATCACAGTTATTCATCAACGGCTATGAATTTAAACATTTTTATTGGAACCTCATTGCTGCTAAACTGCGCAAACATCATCACTTCTCCTTGGAACGGAATTCTGACCCTCACTTCGTATGTACGCAGCACGTTTCCCTCAGGATCCTTTTGCTGGCTTAACGAGACAATTTTATCATTTCCATACCCTTCAGGAACTTGAAGCATCACTTGCATCGGCTTCTTAGGGATAGATACGCTGAACAAATGCTCTACCTTCGTAGACAGGTACTTCTCTCGAGGACTATGCAGGCTCGCACCCGGCATATAACTCGTCGCAAAGCCAATATTCTGCTTTGGTATGGCCACCATCGCATCGATTTTATATTTCATCACGAAGAAAAAGAAGTCTTCGTTCTCTTTTTCCGGAAACATGTATTTGCAATACACCTCCAGGCAATAGGCTCCTGTTTTCGGGAACACCACATCAACTCTGTGCAACACATCATCGTTGTTGACCACAACGTCATAGAAGCAGTAATCTCGCAAAATTTCAGAGCTCTTATCGCTCGCATACAGACTGAAATTAAATGTCGTAAACATATCCGCAGTGAAATACAGTGAAAGCGGCCTTGGATATCTCTCTTCCCGATCCTCGAATCTTACATTAAAACGATGAGAGTATGGTCTAGCCTTGAACTTCATGCAATTATCGATATTCATCTCAAGAAAAGTTCTAATCGGACCCTTGTCCTCGCTCGTGACAGCGATTGGATATTCAATGATGAAATTCTTTTCCTTTGTTCCTTTATGATATGCGTAAATGGAGAAGAAATAATGCCCGGCTTTCGGAAACAGGAGATGGAACTCAAAGAAACCGATGTCCGCTTGCGTGTAAGTATATCCCTCGAGAATTTCATTGTCTTCTCCTCGGCAAAGCACCGCAGAGAGAATGACGTCTTCAGCGCAGGAGAGAGCCACCATTAGCGGCTGTTGCTTGACCTGGTGGAATTCGATAGCGTACTGATGCGAGACCATTTCGATGTTGTAGCCGTGGAAGTATTTTGGGTTGACTCGAGGGTACTTCCGCATCAAGCCGGGACTGATGATTTGGTTTCTTTCGAGTTTGAATTTGACGTTAAGCTTGTAAGAAATAACCAGATGTCGGCTCTTCTGTTTGCTTTGTTTGTCTAAGCCAAAGATCCTGAGGTAATACGTGCCTGTGTGTGGAAACAACACGTCGAATTTGTAAATGCCATCGCCTTGGTATTTCGTGAAAACTGCTGAATCCAAGCGATTGAGGACGCTTTCTTCGCAGATCTCAGCGAATAGCTGAACGTTGGTGAGAGTACGTAGCAGGAATTCGACTTCTTCGGAGTTGATATCGACAACGCTGGTTTTGTGCGAGATTAGGTCAACGCAGAAATCGAAATATTTTGGATAGACATGAGCAGCTTTCTCGAAGCTTTCCTTCGTGATAGGTTTATCTACCAACTGCCAAAGAGCGAATTCAGGAAAATGCGTCATTAGTAGCTTCTCTGGGCTCGTTAGGAAGTAGAACAAATCCAGTTCTTTCACATATTGGTAGGACATGTCAATATGTCCAGATCCCATCATACAATCAATTAAGTGCGATTTTCCCTCAATATCAACAACGTTCCAACAATGATTTTTCGCTTTGAACGTTGAACCCGTCTCATAAGTAAACCCTTTGCAATATCCTTCGATTATTCGGACTTTCAGTCCCATCTCTTGTCCAATGCTTTTGAATACAAACGCGAAACCTTGCCCAATAGTCGTAGGATTGCTGAATATCTCTGTCATGTCATCGATTTTCTGGGTTTGCTCCTCAAGCAACGCCTCTGGGTCAATAGAGAGATTCTGCACTATCCAAAGGAAAAGAACCCAGGCTCTTTGGAGGTCGTGCTTGCAAGGAGCATTCAGATATTTACCCAGCGCTCGCCAATTGCTCGCGATGAGCGACGGAGCGTCGCAGACATGAACGAAGAGCTCCTTATTGTAAACAACACGTGCTATTTCCTCATAATCCAACGAATGAAGGTTCTTTATTTTATTATCTACCAAGTCTTTATAAGCAAGCACCTGGGCTTCCGTAGGATTTTTGCTTTTTGCCTTGAGTTTGGTCATCAGAGGAGGCTCGACTTTTTTCGTATTAAATATCGCGTATCCTTTCCCATCGGAAATAACTTTCTTAGTGTTGGTAGATTTAGTAGCAGGGGCTGTTTTATTGATATTAGCAAGAATCTCATGAGGTATCCCTTTGACTTGATACTGGATCGGTTGGGTCCCAAACGGGCTTGTTGTATTCTTTTGGTGAGGAGTATCTTGGGGAAGGCTTCGTTGGGAAGAGGGAGCTTGGAGATATCTACGAAAGTCAAAGTCTGAAGCGAAAGGATCATCATCATATTCTTGAGCTTCTTCGTTTGGGTTGTAGAAAGGGTTTCGTTGAGGGGTTGGGTCTACCCTCGTGAGCTTTTGTTGGGAGAGTCGTGGTTGGCCTTCTTCGTCGTCGAATAGGTTTCGTTTGGGAAGGGTTTTAGGAGGTGAGGTTTGTAAGTAAGGATTGAGGGAGTGCTTTTGCTGAGGCTTGTCAGCAGAACCGAAGAATGCTGAATAAAGGACCGCTTTGTGAGTCCGGTTTGGATACTTGATGTAAGGGGCTTTAGGGTCTGGTGTTTGTGCTCTCTGATTTGACATGATATGAAGCAATAAATTTACAAATAAATAGTTAATTTGTTCATTGAAAGACTCAATATTGAGGAGTCATATTGAGAGTGATTTTTGGAGAGAGAGAGCTCATATTTAGGGTGAAATTTTTCACAATGAGGGTGAATCATTATCATGATGAGAGTGAATCTCAAAATGACCCATTTCACTCCTCAATATGAATCTCGTCACCTTCAAAAAATCATCACTCCTTATTTCTGCTAAAACTCCTTATTCACAATTAATTCCTTGATATTGAACTAGTATATGGTTCCTTCATTCGAGACAGCGCTAATCCTCTTCCTTTTCAAATTTCTATTTGTCATATGCGATCAATACCTAATCAGCAACGAAATCTTCTACCCAAATGATAATCTGGTTTTTATAATAATCTCACAATTCCATTTTTCCGTCTATTCCGTTAATCAGCATACACTTACATATGAAATTTGATAACTTTGATAGCTTTGTCGATTTTGAAATTTCCAGGTTTATCCCGATTTTTAATAAATGAAACTTTTTGAATGAGCATAGATATATTTCTTATTATACAGGTTCCTTGAATGATTTATGAACATTATTTGATAGTTATTATTTGGATATTCTTCAACCTTTTAATCTCCCATTAGATCCTATTTATGAAAATTTTAGAAAGGCTGAGATTATTGAATTTTGTTACCAATACTCAGCCAGTACTCATTCATTCTTCTCGAGGAAACCATTCTTTCCTTTCCCTTTAGATGAGAATGGCTTGGGAGTTCTCGTTTTCAAA
>ENA-UOUE01000721-UOUE01000721.1-compost-metagenome-genome-assembly--contig:-NODE-721-length-25403-cov-18.428887_pt1 | contig 25403 bp, 12 predicted proteins | sample MGYA00238146_ERZ747223 | MGnify/ENA primary metagenome ERZ747223 (study PRJEB28781, sample SAMN06268865) | compost metagenome | isolation source: single cell | place: USA: California, Emeryville, Joint...
TATTCGCCTTTGGGTTTACACTTATCTCACATAAATTTGCTATCAAACCTTACAGCGTCTACCAAAATATGCTTGATGTTGAAGACCGAAACCTGCTATCCGAGATAGATCAAAATGTCCAAATCTTGTCATGGAGTGCTAATAAGCAGACTTACCCATTTGCTGTACACCCGACAGAGAAGATTAAACCAAGTCTCAAATTTCCCATTTCATTCTTTGACTCAAATAAAAACCTGAGCTTTGCAGTCAGAATCACTTTCAAAATAGAGCAGGGTACTCATGATACATGCGATGTTTATTGGTTAATGAGAAGAATTAGTGCAGCCACGTCACAAACGACATTCGGAATAGGGATTTCTAAGACTGGCTATGTGACTATTAAAAAAGGAAATTCGATAGCTCCAGATAGTAGTCAGCCATCGCAGCTCATTGATCCAACATTTAACACATGGATGACACTCTATGTTGGTTGCTACGAGCAGTTTTTGCCTGCGACAATATGCTTCTTTCTAAGGCCTGCATATTTCAGTGACCGATACCATTTACATTTCCCAATAAGTGATTATGTTGAAAGCATGGCCGATACTCTCTGGTTGGGTTCGTCGAGCCCAGGAAGTCCAACGAGCAGCAGCTCAGATTGTGGTTTAGTCACAATAGTTTCTCTGTCAATCAATCAAGGTCATATACCTCTCCCTTTGAATGCTCTTGGCCTTGGTTGTTATGGTGGATGTGAGATCGAATTCCCTGATAATAATTGTTATGTTCTCGATCATTCAGCTCAGACCTGTCCTTCTCAAACTGTCCGGATTCAAAAAAATTGCGTCCCTTGCCCCACAGGATGTTCCTCTTGCATCATAGAGAATGATAACGCTCGTGTTACTATTTGCACAGCATGTTTACAAAACTATACCCTTTCTACCTCTACTTCCACTTTCACCACCAATTCTTCAGGTATCTGTGTCTGTACTGGAGATTACTACTTCACAGTTGATCCTAATTCAGGCAAAGGTATATGCCAGCGCAAGAACCAGATCACAACTATAATAGTACAGACTGGTGCAGTTAATTTCACATACAACATGACATTTTCTTCTCCATTTTACTCAAGAGAAAGCGATTTAGCCACAATATTGCCTACTATCACAGCATCTCTGGGAAACAAAAGTATTTCATTGACAACTTTAAATGTCAACAACTCAACCCAAATTTCTTTCTCATTCGAATGGAATGCTAATATAGATGCAGGAACTTCAATGATCTTAGATTTTTCAGTCTTCAATCAAATCGAAGGTATGGCAGTGCAGGTTGCCCCTTCACGTGTTCCCTACATATACATTGCTGGATATGCAATTCTTGATAGTGAAACACTAGCAACGATAGAAAGTGTTGCTCAAGCAAGCAAAATTGGGAGACTCCTTCAAGAAACAGGGGCAAGCATGATTACAATTGTGTTGGGAGGAATGAGTAATGCTGCTATCTTTCTGTTGGATGCGCCTGGAGAACTGGAACTATACAAATATCTCAACATCTATTTTCCTGAAAACTTTGTCGCTTTCTACAATTTTCTATATGCAGGCAATATCTCATTAATCCCAAATCTTTTCATGCACTTGAATAATGGAGAGGAAACTCCAACATCAACATTTCATAAGTTCGGTTATTGGAAAACGCCTATTCTACTTCTCGAACGATGTGGTGATGGTCTTATCAAGCAGATTGTGACGTTGATTTTAATTATTTTCACTTGGATACCAGCACTTATATACAAAAGGAAAGATAAAAATCCAAGCTTTTTCCTGAAACTGAACTATATCTTTCGTTGGAATCTGTTGATTTCCTTTTTTCTGGGAGATTTCACCTTCCTAATTCTTCAAACCATGCTTCAATTTCACGAAATTTCATTCCAAAATATGGATACTTTCTCGATACTCTCGATAACAGCCACTTTTCTTATTCTCGTGACATATGCACTCATCTTCGGCATTGGAGCTTATCAAGTGAACAAAAAGAGGCTAGAAATTCCTTTCTACATGACTTCAGCCAGAAAAAAACTGCAAAAAAGGATTGAGAAAGACAAATTCCCTCCAAGTTTGGCAGTATTCAAGGATGAGCTAAATGACGACCATTTTTTAGATAAGAACTTCTTATTCGTGCTGAAGTTCCAAGATTTCCTCAATTGTTTAAACTATTTCTTCTTACAAGAAGCTCCCCTTGCTCAATGTTACATCTTCACCTTGCTCTCAGGATTCTTGATGCTGGTAATTGTGATTTTACGACCATTTCCATCCACTCTAAACTTTGTTGCGATTCTCTTTAACGAGACTGGAAAACTGCTGTTGGGAATAATCGCAATAATGATTGCGACGACATTTCAAAGCGGACAATACTTGAGTCAAGACACAACGCTCATAGTCGGGAAAGTAATGATTTCTATGGTATTGACAATTTTTGGTGGAAATCTATTAATTGCTCTTTATGGTTTGGGAGTACAGCTTTATCAATGCATTTCTCGCAAGAGAAAGGAAAATAGAAAAAAAGAAAGAAAAGCCCAGGTCGGTGAAAGATCGTTCATCCATTATCCGGCGAAATCACTTGAATCATCTGAAATTATTGATTGATTAAAAATTGCTGAAAAATAACTCTCAGAGCAGAATTTCTTTCCAACTTTAGTGAAATATTCTTTTTGAGCATTCATTTTGAAAATTAAATTGGTAATCGTAAAACCAGAAGTTTTTCGTTAGGAAATGTGTATGTAATTAATAAAAAACTCGATTTGCGTTCAAACTCAAATTTATATTCAGAAAATAACCTTAATCAAAAAGTTTATGAAAAAGAGTTTCATAACAAGATAGAAACAAGTGAAATACTCAGAAAATTTACCTTTTTTTCATATCTCTAGAATTCGGCTTGGCCTCTTGAAATTGTAAAAAAAAAGAGAGATTCTTAATATAACTTAGAGTCAATAATTCAAATAATGATGAGAATTCCCTCCTTTTTATTTTCTCGATTCAAATTCATTATTGCTAACATTTCAAGCTCATCTTGAAGTCAAAAGAGTTAAAGGATACTAATAGCTTCTCAAAATTCATTGCTAGGAGCCGCTTTGTGATCTACTGTACCCATTTCAAGAACTTAGTGAAAATTAGAATTTTTTTGTTGAGCAATTCAGTCAGAATCGTATCAAGCAGACCTTTCCAAGCAAGAAAAGCGGAGGCGCGCTCTAGACATACGAAAATAATCAACTAGCTAAGCAAAACAAAAAGTTTTCGAAACTTGCTTCACTCAATCGATGAGCGATAGAGAATCATTCTTAAATAAATTTGAGAAATCTTTGTGGGTTGCAATTAATATCTTTCTCAGTACAAATTCCAAACAATTTTTCAGTAGATCAAACGCAAAACAGGACTTTTAATAAAAAGATAATTGTGGGTATATTTTCAGCAAAATCAAAATATATTTCCTGGTATTATATACACGAAAAATTTTATTTAATTTAATAAAAGCAACAGCTTGAAGGATTTAATTTGCAAAAGCCCTGAACTTCTAAATGAAATATTTTTTCTTCCAAGGATTTTCTTTTATTCTTTCCTCTTATTCAACACTTCAAATAGTTTGTAATATGAGCCAGAGTTTCATAACTCTTCCTCACCTCAAATGCACGATAATTGAAGCTATCGCTACCTTCTTCTCTATGAAAGTGGTTGGGTGCCCTTTAGTAGTCTCTGATACATCCGAAGTCCATCAGGGTGTGAATCTACCAGAATGTTTATTAAAAAAGTTCTTTGGATTAGAGTTTAACCAGAAGTTTTTTATTTTATTTTGATCCTAAAACCTTAAATACTTGTGGTTTATCGATTTAGAATGCTATTAATTTATTATTATCAATCGCCTTTAAAAAAATTTCCCTGATTGCGAATGCTGCCAACTTACACCGTGCCGACACCAGCAAACTACTTTTTGCAAGGATCTGATCTTCAAAGACAGCAAACCTTGCTCCAAATTCTGCAAGTAGCACAAAGCCAAGAAGCCGCATTGCAGAGCAGATATCAAACTCAGCTCATGCAATATAATTACTTCCAACAAAGGCCAATCCATTTTCCCATGCAAAGCGTGCAAAGATATACAAATAATCTCGCTAACGTCTCGCAGTTGAATCGCCTCTCTTATCAACCTGAGAGGGTCAACCCTTACAGAGCACAGACTCAACCATTTCAATTCGACTTTAATTTAATGAAAAACTTATCCGCGAGTCCACTTGAACAAAGGCAACCTATTTCGAAGATCGAGGTTAATAAAATTTTTACTACGCAAACGAGAGAATTGAAATCCAATGAAGAATCATCAAAAATAAATCTTGAATCAAATCTACAGAGAAAAATCAAACAAGAGGAACCAGAGGAAAGAGAAGATTCGCCTAAACCTTCTACTTCAACTCTCATGCCTGAGAAAGTATCAACAACGAAGAAAATTCAAAAAAAGTAAACTTTTTTCTCATATTTGTCCTGAATCACCCTTTTGCTGTAGTGAAAAGATAATAAACACATGCGGTCATCCGGAGAGAAAGCATTATGCTAAAGCAGCTTGCAACAGTTGCTATCATATGTATCGGAGGTCTTCTAATCCAGCGACTTGCGGGCATGACCCGGCTTATGCGAAAGGTCTCTGTCAGAGATGCTATTTGCTGAATTACTATCAGGTAAATAGAAACTCTTTAACAGAATTTTAATCTCTCGTTCTAGAAAAAAGGTGCGAATTTAAGGAAAGCAAGAAGAGCCAGACAGAGAAAAAATGAGCATGCTTGTTAATCTCAACCGGCTCAATTGATTCAAATTAAACTAATCAATTTTTTTGTATAGTAGCAGCTTTTAGGTGCTACACTAATCTATCTTAGTTTGTATCATTCTATAAGCAATATCGATAGTGTATCCACTCATTTTCTAAAACTCTTAGAAATAACACTAAATCCTCCTTTGTTGCAATATCTGAAGGGCTCCATGTTCTTAAGAGACTAGAAAACTCCAAAGGAATCCATTTCAAAGAAACTTTGATATTGGAGCCCCATATATGCAATTTTTATTGAAATATGTCTTCTTTTCCAAGTTTTGGCTTCAATAGCGATGTGTTTTCTCATGGAATCGTCTCATTATATCCCTAGGGGAAAAGAAGCATCTTGTTTAACTTTTACACATCCACACACAAGAAACTTTGAGTCTACTATTTAATTTTCGAAAAAGTGTGAAATTTTATTTCAATATCCAAATGATAAAAGAAATTAAAGATATCGATATAGAACCCGAAGAGGAAACAATCAAAACTGATAATGAACCTCCGAGACTTTGTCTAGTGTAAACTTCAAAAGCTCCTTTAGGCCACTAACGACCCAACCTTTCTAGATGCCAGAAAGCTAAATGTCCTTATCAGTGTCCCAGATGCCAAAAATTTTATTGCTCACTCGAGTGCTACCAAGTAAAATCTACTCCTTTCTCATGCCTCAACTGATTTTCTTCAAACAGAAACACAATTTGAATTGCACGGAAGAGTTTTACAAAGAAAACGTCATTCAGCACCTCAAAAATAAGCGTGCTACACCAGAACAGCAAAAAAAGATGAAGAAAATTCTTGAGGAAAATAAATATGACGAAGAGGACCGTAAGCCAAGCAAAAGCTCGAGTTCAGTGCGCTTATATATTTCCCTAGTGATTGCTCAAGAGCTCAAATTTAAGCGAGCGAAACAACTCGAGGCTGAAATGCTTAAAGGAGAATTATCTCTAGAATCTCTATCACTCGAAGAGCAAAAGCAATTTGCTGAATTCTTAAGCGACACAGCAGCTATAGAGCAAGTTTTGAAGCAATGGACTCCTTGGTGGACATTTGACCTCGTAAACTGATGCCTTTAATAACCCTATTATAATGAGAAATTAAGAATGCGAGTAGCTTGGACATAAAAGAACTCGATAAGAAAAAGCCTAATGATCTCACTGAAAAGGAAAGCAAGCTCTACGACTACAGAGAAGAGATGCGGGAACGTTATGATAAGCTAGTGGAGCTGAAAAAACTACTCGAGAAAGAACCGCATCCCTCGCTTCCCTTCCATTTAGTCAACCTTTGGTATGTGACGAATTATTATTGCTTCTCACTCTCATGGATGATGAATTTAGTTATGGATTTGTGATACTCGCAAGATTCTACAATGGCGATTTTAAGACAAACCCATCTGAGTTGGTGCTCTGGTGGATTCAGGTCTCCGATGTAAAAATGAAATCTGCCCTTCTTTTCTAATTTGAAAAAAGTCGCTCTTAAATGTCAAAAAACCGATTCCGAATCTCGAGCTCGCATTGAACTACTGTACTGAAAACCTTCTAAGGGTAATATATCACAAATAACGAGTTCATCTGATCCTGCTATCAAAAACAGCTTGAAGGTAGTAATATTAAATTTTTCCTGGATCTTGGCCTTGAAGATTTGCAAACTGTGATTAATTCGAAGTTCTATGTCTTCGAACTGTTATTCCACGCATACGATTTAGTGCATGCTGGTAATAACGCAAAGTTCTTTCTTGGGATCTAATACTTTATTTCTTGAATAGCTCATGAGGCAGTAAGCGCTGAACTGGTGAAAGTCGACGGAGAGGCGAAAGTGAAGGAGTTGAAATCATATCAATCGAAATTCGCCAAATTGAAGCATAAAATAATTTTTTTCCTTTCTTATTGCAAAGAAAATAATCACGATTTCTACACCGAGCTCGCTCTGAAGGTAGGACATGATATTAAGAATTCATGGCTTATATCATCTAGATATATGAGTTTTCACAGAAAAAAAAAGCTCAAGGCGATGCAAATAATGAATTAGAGCATATTTCAAAGATGAAGCCTGGAGAAATTCTCTTGAAATGAGACCCCTAAGAGTTTATTGCAGCCAGAAATATGGCAAGTTTTGCTATATTTTTTTTTGAGAGTCTTATATCATCTCTGGTTTAAATAGTTCGAGAAAACCATTGTTAAAATCTAACTGTATAAAACAAATAATTATGGGTAATTTCAATGAAAAAAAACACGTTTGCTAATTGTTAGAAAGAGGGCAATTTCCAAGAGTTGAGTTGAGAGTGTTAAAGTTGTAGGAGAATTACAATTTTCTGAGGTACTAATGGATCTTGCGTGTTACTGCAAATTTTCGCATTTGCTCAATTTGAACTGAGATAGTTTTGGATAATTTCTTTGGCTTTCAAATGAAGTCAAATGATACATTCAGTTTCATACAAGTTTGATACTCGAAAAAATGAACATAAACTGCTTATGATCAAATAATCGTGAAAATATAGTTATTTATCCTTTAAAAATTGAATAGAGTAACTTTCAAACAGAATTTAGAAATGACTATTTACAAACGAACCCGATGAGCTCTTCTGTCTCTGCCATTTGCTCCCGAACTCGTTAGGTGGCTTTTATATAGGTTAATAAGACTTTTGATATAAAATACAAACAAAAAAAAAATTTCGTGATAGCCTTCTGTGCTCTCCATCCGTTTGGAGGGATTATCAGATCCATTATAGCATGAATGTTCGTTGAGGTTTGCTTCTCATAGGTAATGAGACTTTAAGGAGATTCTTTCTTTGTTGACCTTCCGATATCTCGTCCATAAGAGCTGTGTGGTCTGACTCATCATCATCCCTTGGGACTGACCTTCGAGGATAAAACGATCCGGTTTGCGCGCTGCTGGATTCATCGAAGGAAACTTCAAGCGCTCCCACGGAAAGGATACTCTCGCGCAATGCAGGAGACACGTCCGCTCGAACACTGCCTCTGTTCGGAACAGAATTCCTTTGGCTTAGCTGGGCGGTCAAATATTTTGTTGGAGTTACAATAATTTCGCTCTTGATCCTGTTTCTTTGAGTGCGAGGTTGTTCTTCTTCTTGGGTCTTTCTCGACAAAAACGATCCGGCAATTTTTCCAAAGAATCTCATGAATGAGCTTTCATTTTCAATGACAACCATACTTTGTGTCATTTGAGGCTTCAGCAAGTTTTCTCCTGCTTGGAATGCGAGGAACTTCTCCGCTACAGGTCTCACGTCTGGGATTTGAGCAAGAGTCTCAAGGAAAGGAAGGTGATCAAGGAGCTCGGAGTCGTTTTCATCTCCATTGAACGACGGGATTTTTATCGCGTTCTCGTTATGAGCGTTCGTTTGCAATGCAGAGTCATCAATAAAAACGATGTTTTCTGGAGACTCTCTGAGCTTATCGAGGTCTTTGAGAAGGATAGGTCCTTCGATGACCTGGCAGTCTTCTCGACCGAAAACATTCTTAATGTACTGTCGGACATTTAATGTCTCAAGGACTGCATTCGTGAACTAATCCGAATTGTTTATTAGCAAGAATTTTTATATTAGCCGTTACTCTCATAGAGTGAGTGGTAAATACACAAATATCGTAATATCTCCTGAGCCTGGACAGAAATTGTCTCAACCCGGGTCTGCGGGCTACGTAGACGATACTTTCGCAGCCATCAAACTCCAACTAACAGTGAAGAGTTATTTCCAACTAGAACTTATGATGTCTCTTACCAATACACCGATGTGTGGATATTCTGGAATCTCAGTGTCAATTGTGATCAGAGTTTGGTTTAGACTGAGAACAAGAGTTTTCTTTTTGATAGGAGCATCGTTCGCCGAGCCATCTAAGGTAATTGCTGACATTATTTCAGTTCTAGTCAGTGTGTTATTTTCAATGAGAGAAAACATTCATTTACCTTGAAAGAGTCGCTTTCGTTGTTGGGTTGAGTAGTAGAGAGCAATGACGAGACATATCGCATCTCCAGCCTGCAAAGGTAGGGTAAGAGAGGGCTGTTATATGGTAGTAGTTTACTTTTGTTTTGTGGAACGAGATGTTGTAGACTCATAGCTTGCTTCTGATATTGAGTTTTAATTAATCACTAATTACAAAGAAGTTCGTACAAATTCAAATGATTAGTTGCCGTTCAGTCTATCCAGTCAGTTGGAACAGTTTATCGAACAACTACTGAACAAACGAATCAAATTAAAGTTATGAAATTAAATTCATCACAATCAGAATTATTGTGAATTCGCATTGAGCGATTCAATGAAATCATTGATTCAACCTACCTAGTGAATTTTTCGGTGCTTAAAATAATCATTCACACCTCTGTAATTGACAATAGAGTTTGAATAGAGGATGTTAAGCATATAGAGACTGATATAGAGCAAAGGAATCAAGCAATCCGATCTCAAATGTATCAGAAATTGAATTTTAATAGTCAGGCCTTTGGAATTTTAAGTAAATTAATCAACATATTTTGGATGGGATTACCGTTGGTATGATTAAAGAAAAGAAATCTTACTAGCTGAGGAAAGTTCATTTCTTTCTAATATAAGCTAATATAGATTATTTGTTGGAATGCAATAACTTTCTAAAACCTTGTATTTGAGTTTGGCAAAAACAAAAGATGATAGATTATATCTAATAGATTGAGGAGAGAAAAAAAAAAGTGAGGAAATTTGTGCTCAGTTAACAGATAATTGACTCGTCATTGATTGCAAAAACTCACAATGGAATATCAATATATTCCATCATGTTTATTTGCGATAGAATTCTGCAAAAACTTGAAAAGTACCGCCTCATTGAGTTCGATTGTGTGTAGTTGGAGTAATATTGACGAAAAAGCTGATTCTTGATTCAAGAAATCCACACAATAGGTACTTAGACGTGATGGACACATAATATTCATTTAAGCATATCTAAGGTCATAAAAATTATGCTTCCACGAATCACTTGACGACCACGATACTTAGTACAGCGAAGATACCACTACGACTACACTAACCTGCTCGAAAATTATTTCAGATGAGAATAAAACTCCTGACAGTATCAATCAATCAACAGATTCATACGAAAGAAATTTTATATAAAGTTAATTGATACTAACTTGCATCCATGAAATTAAGGAAAGTTTAGTCATTGTTGACCTTAAAAACTTAAGCGCCAGTCTTTATAGCTTTGGAGCTATTTTTCTTAGGATAGCGTAGTGGATATGAGTATAATTCTTCAGGAAGCCTTGCTTTTCGAAATCTTCTTTGATATTTTTGAAAACCGCCTCTCCCTTTGAGTTTTTGTACTCACGTAAATTGAGCGATTTCTTCGTTAGCCATCCTTGTTTATCAATAATGGCCTTCGTTCTTGGATGTGAAGCCGTCATTTTAATCACTCTTGATTGTGACAAGAGTGGATGGTACCTTGGCATCCACTCAAGGACGGCTTTTGCCAACCCATAACCTTGGAATTCTTTGGAGCAAGCCACGACCCACAAGTCGATCAGGTCATTGAATTTTTTCGGTGCGACAGAGTCGTCTTGCTCGGCAGCAGCGAAGACCTCGAATAAGTTTACCACTCTTGGGTCGGTAGACTCAGGGAAGACTGGGTTGATAGACGCGTTATAGGCGTCATAGGCGATGGCGACGAGAGCGACTTTGCCAGTCTCGATATCATAGCATACTACTCCCAAATTTTCTTCGAAACTGCGCTGGATGACAGGGCGCATTAGCTTGTAGTACATTTCCTTCGTGAAACCCAAATAGACGCCGATGGGTTCACCTTCAGTAAAAACTTCAACAGCTTGGTCAATAATGTCTTCCAAACGGTCTTCTGTGTAGGGTCTGATCACAAATTTGCGTGTTTTATTGGTACCAACCTTCACCTTGTATGAGAAGTCTTCAACTACGAAAGTGGTGTTCATCACTTTGCTTTTTTCAAGAATTTGAGAATTTTATAGATTAGAATAATCGGAGCGCTTAAATAATGCATGGTTTTTTTTCCTATAAGAGCGTTTTTTCTGTTGTTTAAATAAAAATCGCTCAAATGACCAATGACGATGAACTATGTCGAAAGGGAACCTTATTGAACGAGTTTTGATGCAACAAGGGCTTATTTCGAAAAGTTCGTTTTTTAGAATAAAAGTGGGAGGCTTGTTAGTACCCTGGTTTTAAATTATTCTTATCAGCTTTTTCCAAATATAGACTCGGTACTAAAAAAATTAGAGCTCTTTGTTTCGAAGAGAGGAGACACATTTTCTACTAACTATAGCTCTCGCGAATATGAAAGAAATCGCGTCGTAAGAGAATTCTTAGGAAAACCTTTCGAGGTCTTTTTAATTTCGTAATTATCAGAAATTAATCGAACTTATTAGCTTTTTAACTTCCAAATTAGAAACCTCAGCTTCCTTTTTTCGAATTTTGGAAATTAAGCACTCTCAAGACTGACTTCTCCGGTAAGCGACACAGTCCGAGCCCAGCAAACTGGCGTCAGACTCTTTGGGTTTCTTAGCTCTACTCCTGAACCAGGATTGTGATGAATGGGATAGCGGCAGAAGTTTTCCATTATGAGTGATACGAGGCTGCCTTGGCATATGTCACACAAATTGAAAAGTATTTTTGCCGAATCTCTTCTTTCAGAGAAGAATAATGATAGAAAGTACAATGAAAATTCCGAGCCCTATTCATTTAAAAATGATTCCTTCTAGCCTGCTGATGGTCAATAAGGGCTTTGGTAGTGATTGAGGCTCAGACATATTTAAAAAAAGGGTGTTTGGAGAGGCTCTTGACTTACGAATTTTTAAAGGTACTTAAATTAAAGTGCAAATATTCTGTCGAATGAGCATAATTTCGTTAATTAATTTTTTTTTTCAAAAAGCCCTTTTCGTAAGGAACTTTTTTCTATACAAACGTCAGCAGTATCCCCTGATCCTGAAATGCCAAGAATCGTCCCTATTCAGATTTCCGTGAACACATTATCTCTTGATCTCTCTCTCGATGTTGTCATATGTTCAACGAACCAAACAAATTTACAATGTGGTAGAGGGGACCACTGAACTCTCAGAGAAAAGTGGTTCTACAAAGAATTAAAAAAGATGCTTTAATTAGTTAATGACAATAATAAAAGATGCGCAGATTCAAATAATGTATTCTTAAAATTCTCCTTTAGTAGTGGCTTTTATAGTCAAATTCTCAGTTCTTCCTTAAGATAAGAGATCAAAGGATCTTCTTTTCCGATTACTCGATATATTTACATCAGATTCGATAAAAATCAATATTGCTGTGAAAATAATATTCAGAATTCTCGCTCGACCCTAATCAGCTCAAGCCTTTTAAAATGACAGTTAGCAGAGTGCTCGTTCGAGGGATCGTGGCAAAATGAAATAAACTGTGAAGTTCTTCAATTTGTTAATTTTTTATTTTATTTTTATAAAACCAATATCAGAATTTCAGATTTTGAAACTGTGTATTGATCTCACACCCAAAATTGGAATCGGAAGCGGGAAGGGTTTGAATCAAAAAAATCAAAATTTGGCAGACCGAAAAAGTTTACTAAAACAGCCTCTTATCTTGACTTTTCGAGCTAAAACACCTCGATTTGACAGCTTTTATACTTATTTTTGGGACCGTATACTGATTTTCAAAGTCCCTTCAGAAAAGATGATGAAACTGTTGCAAGATTGAATATGAAATTGGAGAAAAGTCTTTAGGATTACGAACCCGCTTCAAGAGCTGGCAATGAAAGGCTTCAAGCGAAATATATCAAAAAAAAGGGTGGGCTTTAGAAACTCTTTTTTTTGGTTTGTTTTATGCAAAGAACGGTATTGATCATCTTATTCTTTCGCAGACTCCTCGGATTTCCATGCGAAAAATTCAAACCTACCATAACGAAAATACTTAAATAGATCAGAAGATTTCGCTGGGTTTTTGGAATGATGAGTATCAATGATGGATAAAACCATTGAAAAGAAAAGCTTAACTTCGAAGAATTTTGATACTTACATGAAGAATTTTCCTACAGCAATATTACGAGTTTCTGTAAGGGTACGTTCAGCAGATTTTTCACCATTAAACTGGCCATAAGTTATCATCGATCAGTGCTGATCGCCATTTTTGTTACAGAAAAATGACTTAATGCTCAATAAATAATGTTCCTTACTTGCTATATACAATTCGTTGTTCTCTATGTTTTGTTTTTTTTTTGGATTTCACTCCTTTTTTGTAAATGTTTCTCGCATGGAAAATAAAAAAGCTGTCTCAATGTTTGTTTAACGATATTACTTAATATTTGGAAGAATCATGCGATTTTTCTCTACGATGTGGTTTTTATAAGTATCAAAATCACTTTCAAGTCGTTCATTCAGGACATAAATATTCACTTATCTTCCATTGGCGAGATATCTTCTTTCCCTTTTTACCGTTAGAAAAGACTTTACGTGTTTTAGTGAATATTTCTTGGAGTAGAATATTATGTCTTGCTTCATAATCCGACGGATATTCTCTCATCTATGCATTTCTTGTTATTTGAAGTATAAAATTGTTGTTTTTCCACTTTTCCAAGTCAAACATGATCTTCTGTATGGCTTGTAATCCAAGTGTACAATCGCCACCGCAGTCGCCCTAGCGGTCACTCTAAAGCTAAAGCAGATTCAATGCAGTCCTTATTTTCGATCGTCATCTCGCGAAATATCGAAACTTCTTGATAACCTACTCCTACTACCTTGGGTACATGCTCTAATACCGCTGTAATACATGTTTCGTTCCTGATATTCTCTCTTTGCTATCACAGCAGTGAGTTTACTATAAATGAATTTACCAAAAGCACTAAAATACGGAAACATGCTGTTACTTGGCTAGCTTTTCTGTAACTACCTAAGACTAACAAATTTCTTAGTTCCTGAGGGGTTTATAGATACCCTTATGCGTCAGCTTATTGTTTAAAAGCTTATTTGAGCTCTGCATAAGACTGAAGTTTAATTTCATTTCAAAAAGAGAGCTTGAAATTTCCTGATTTATTTATTTAATTCAAAATTGGCATGCATTACGCTTGTTTTGGTTGTAGATTATTCTTCGGAAGCTGCCTCAGAGCCTGATTAAAAAAATAAAAAGCTAAGCTTTGCTCTCCAATCTCCAATGGAAGTTCTATCGGGAGCCCTTTATATTTAGAGCCTTAAATTGCGCGCTGACCAAATAATCCTGAAGGGGAACTTTCAAACATTTAGAAATGTTTTGAATTATACCATGAAAATAAAACTTTATCAGGCAAGACCATCAGCATTTGCATAAAGAGGGAAATTTTAGCAAATGAATAACTTAATATAGAAGCGCCTAAACAGAACTTAGTTCGCGAAAAAAGAAAAAAATGTAATCACTTACAGACTCACAGACGCAATATCTTTCATTGGTGCCAATCCCACTTCCGCTTCTCTTTCAACTCCAATCCTCTCAGTCCATCTATACTTTTTTCAAAGAAAGACCTCTCCTTCCATTTCACTCACCTTTTTGTCAAATAGGCTGTAGGAACTTAGAACAGTTCTTACTCTTCCTCGATTCGCTATCAGAACGGTAACAATTAGAATTCCTGGATCTATTAATTATTGTCCAATAGAATTAAATCAGAATCATTCTTCGAATAAAGGATTTAACCGACTTAATATCGTCGCGATAAAATGATTGTACGTTTTTCCTGCTAAACTTGCCTCTCTCATTCGATCAGATCCCCCTCTAAGAAATGAACTTGGATGAGAAAGCCTCTTAGCACTGAGAGCTAGAGCACCTTATGTGGTGTGTGGTAGAGCGTGTTGATGGGAGTAGAGTTAATTATACAGAAGAGGGCATGATATTCGATTTAAATTCTGAAATATTTTGATTCTCCAGAACTCAGACGCGTTCCGTTAAATATTTATATTTTTGATCAAAATCCTGCATCACAGTTTCTTTCGATTTATATCGGGCTTAATGTGATTTTTTTTCGAAAATATCTCAGTCCAAGCAAATTATAAAAATCATTTTCGAATTTAGTTGCGTTTAACTAAACGGTCTTCCGGAAAATTCTGCTTCGGTATTTATAAAGAGCTAGATCCTAAGTAAAATCAAGTATAGAACTTTTATTTAAATTGGCTCTGCCCGCGAGAATGTTTAACTTCGCTTTCATGGATCGGTTTGAAAGTAAATTTGCTCTGTTGCAGAAAATGCAACTCAGTCAAATGATTCCTTTTACCACACAGCAAACCCTGAAACAAATGAACACAGTTTTAGGTAATATCTCATTACAGCACCAGCTGCTAGGCGTCCCTGCGATTTTCACAAATTACACTCCTTTGAATCAAAAATCATGTTTTCCCACCGTTCCTCAACTAGCAGAAACTCTGCTGACAAAGAATCTCAGTTATTTGAGCTCAGAAACAAGCATTAAACCGGCTTCCTTCCACCCTTCTATAGAAAGTGCGATCAGCACACCTGTAGCAATTTCAAAGAGACCAAGTGAAGAGAAATGCGAATTGCCAAAGGGATTGATTAAACCAAAGGAAAAACTACTTCCATGTAAAATTTTAGCCCCGAGCAAGAAAGTTCGAAGGCAACCTATGGAAAAATCAGTCAAAAAGCCCAAGGACGATGAAACAGACTCCAAAAAAATAATAGCACCCAAAGAGGGTGTCTCTAATGTCAAGAGGAAGCGAAAGTTAGCCTCAGAGATATCCCGAAAATATACTTGTACGTTCAAAGGGTGTTCAAAATCCTATGGGTAATTTTACTATCTTTTCCTTGAAGCTAAAATGATATTTATTTCAGGCACTTAGCGTCTCTCAAATTTCATTTCGAGAGGAAGCATCGATGGTTCTTAGATATTGAGCAGAGGATCTAAAACTATTTAATTTATTTTTATGTCCTACTTCTGTTCCATAAGTAATTGATTAATCAATATTATTTGTAATCCATGAATCCTTGCTAGTTAATACGCAGTAATAATTAGTAGGTGAAGCAGCAACAATTTTTTCTATCTTTTCATCCGCTTTAATTTACTTAATTACTCAATGCGTTTATTATCGTAAGACTAACTTAATAATGATCTTCAAACGAAAGTAATTAATGGAGCGACTTCAGTATACTTGACTCCTTGAGCGCCCAGCCACTGTTGACCTTTCTTGTGGATCATTGCCCAGGTTGACTTCTTATCCTGGTAATATTTCTCAAGCCAAACTAGAACCGCCACTGTTATCGCCGCGTTTTCTATGGATCCCTTTGCGTTTTTAACAGGCTCGGGTATTTTACTCAGCAGGTCCTCTTTGATGATTTTAATGAGCTTAAGTAGTTCAGGAGTGAGCACCCAAAATCCAGCCATCTTTTGCTTTTGGATAATTTCAAGGAAGGAATCCGCCTCACCTGTCTTGGTTTGGGAAGAAGTATCGGTTACATCTTGCTTTTTCTTTTTATCATCTGATTCGTAACTAAAGGACACGTATTCAGCAGGCTTTTTCAAGGCTTTGGCACCCTGGAGTGGCTTGGATTCTTCTTTTCTCAGTGCGTCTATTCCCTTGATACTCTCTGAATCACGATTAGCTTTGTATCTCATATCAGGGGCACCCTCTGAAACACAATTAACTGTATATCTCATATCAAGGTCGCTCTCTAGAGTACGATTAGCATGATATCTCATATCAGGTATGTTCCCTGAAAAACTAGTAGTCCCACATTTCACCATGGGACCACTTGCTAAGCCCATCATCATATTTTGAGGCGCGGTCCTATTTTCTACCTCGAAAGAAGAAGTTTTGCATGCCTTGCTTGAGTAATCAGCAGAATATACTTGAGGGACAATCTCTTTCACCAGCTTGAGACTGCCAATTTGATCTTTACTATTCTCCTTGGCTATACAAATGAATGCAGTCTTCTTTGTTAACACTTGGTTTTGTACTGACAATTTCACGATTTCCTCATTAATACTCGTTTTTCCAGCCCAGTACACGTCAGGAATTTCTGGTGACAAGCCACTCTCTCGTCTTGCAAGTGTGTCAGCGACTTGCCAGATACCTAGCTTGAAGACATCCAAAGATGACTCATAATTCTCCAAGTCAAGTTTGATAACATTTTTCGTATAGTCATTTTTATGGGTGTCAAAGCAACTCAAAGAAACGTCGAAATAGCGACCTTGATTGATAGCTTCATTGTGCAAGAACACATAGAAAGTAGCCCTTTCATTTCTAAGCAAGTATTTGTGGGCAGAAGGTTCTGGAGCAACCATCATGATCATACTCTTATCGGAGTATTCAAGTTTGAAATCATCACAAACAGGTACGACAGCAGCCGTGATTAGAGAGATCACATTGCCAGAAATGTCTTTAGGATCTTTGACAAAAGCTGCCTTTCCTTTTCCTCTATCAGCACATCCTTGTACGAGTGCTGTGGAGCAACCGTTACCTATTCCAAGTGCAAATACACGATTACGGTGGCTGTATTCTTCAATCGTGGACAGAATTGTGGAAGTGTTGCTTACTGCTCCATCAGTAAGAAGAAAGATGGATCTTGGGTGCTTTTTGCGTCTTGGCTCGGTCATAGCCTTCAAAATCGGCTCTAAAATGTCAGTCCCTCCCATATCAGCCCTGAATTCTCTCACGAGCTTGATGGCATCTTCGACATTTTTCTCTGAGCTCTCCATATTGGTTGGGAAAAGGAGAGAATGCCAGGATCCAAAGCTGTAGATATTAAAATAAGAGTTTGGTGGCAACGATTTCAACGCGACTATGAGAGCTTCCTTTGCCATGGTGATTCTCTCACCCATCATTGATCCGCTGCGATCAATGATAAAGATGTACTCTCCCGTGGCCGTCATCAAGTTTACATCTTCGTCTTCCGCATTGCCAGCGGTAAAAGTGGCTTGTTTTATTTGCTCTTTGCCTCTTGCCGCTTTGATCGCATCATCAAGAGGCTCATCGCTAAATTTCGGGATAAAATCGATCATAGCACAGTACCCAGTCTCATTCTTAGCGAGTCGGTAGCTTGGCAGGTTGAAATCCGATTCAGTGAAAAGAACCACAAAGTCCTTACCAAATACGAATCCTTCTGAATCAGATATCAACCGAATCTTCTTGTTGCAAGGACCGTCTACTTCTTGAACCTCTGCTTTATGAGACTTGCATTCAAGAAGAGAGATTGGAGATCTGCATTCGACAGTGGCTTCAATGTTCCAGAAGTACCCTTTCTTGGCTGGAAGTTGAGGGTAATGAGATAAAAGCTCGACGCCACCACTATAGAAAGTGCTCGTTTTAAATTGTGGGTTTGGGTTATATCTCGGAGTGATTGTTGAATGGAAAGCAAATCGATAAAGGCTATTCCTTATCACTTCTAGTTGCTGCAGATATGAAAAGGATATCTCAATGACCGTAGATGGTTTAATGTTTCCAACAAGGACTTTCATGATGTCTCCAGTCTCTTCGTTAATCTCAGCATATGCAGCAGTGTTTCCTTCTTTAACATTCTCGGTATATTCCGTCTTTGCCACTTGTTTCTCCTTGATGATACCTTCAATTACGGTTCCTTCGTAAGTTGCCTTGAAAGAATCGAAGCAAGCGTTGTGTGGGATCGGGAAGAAGTATTCTACTTCCAGAAGGTCTTCAGTGTCGTTGATATATGTTTGGGTAAACTCAATCTTGGCAACGGAAGTTTTAATGTGTGCTTTGATATCAACTTTTTCAAGTGGAAGGGGTTTTATTGCGGGTTTATTGGGAATAGGGACCGGATAAAGTCCAAAACAGCGAGGCTTTCTGGAGCTTGAAAAAATGGGGGGATAGTACGCTGCGTAATCAATCATTGGGAATGAATTTTGATTTGTATCTTTAATTAATCTTTATAGAATATGTTTGGAGTAGTTTAATAAATAGTTGAGTGTTAATGTGCCAACAAAAATTGTTCAGTTCAGTTCAATTCTGTTTTGTTGGATTAACGAAGTAACAGATTTACAAATTTTTATGTGAACTGACCAGAAAGATGTCAGACTTTCCATTATAATAAACTCAGTACAACACTGAGTGCCCAGGAGGTCCACCTCGACGGAGGTCTGTAGGCGCTGCCCAGAACTCAAAGAAATGGTTAAAAAATAAGCGAGCATGGTACACAAACATTAGTTTCTCCTTTAACTATTGAGTCTTCGCTTTTGGGAAGAAGAACGAGAGTAAAAAGCTTAATTACAAATAAACAAGCAAATGAAGTTTTTCCTGAAGATTAGAAAGTCTTCGGAAGAGAAATAAAACTCATATTCGACTAAACTCATCAAGTTTTTCAGCAATCTGTGAGCTTATGCTGACATTTCCATCATGGATATTGCTCAATTGACTTGAAAACTTTGCCGGCCAAGAGTTGCCGAGGAAATTTGTGATATCACAGTCCGGAAAGGTTATGAATTCAAGACATATCAATTTTTTTTTTAATGTTTGAAGTTGAAAACTAAAATCTTTGTTATTCTTCAAGGTATTGGTAACCTGCATTATTCGCACCTAGTTCGTTTTTACAAAGCCTCTTTCAAATGCGAATATCAATAAATTTTGCATATTGTATGCCGATATCTTTGCTGATCTATTAGAAACACTCGCCACTACTGCTTTCAGAGCAAACTTCTCCTAAATACAACTGAATCGGCAGCCAGTAAAGAACGAGTTTCGAAATGTATTTTTGGAGTTTAGCAATCTCTAGTAATTGAAACGCTGAGATGAGATTCAGTAAGAATTTTCTGAGAAAAGCAAATTTAATAATTGACCCGAGCGAATTTGCACATCTGAAACTAATCAATGGAGTCTCTTAACTAGAAGCGCTCGGATCACTTACATATTTCAGTTCAAGTTATCAATTCAGCATGGAATATTTTATTATTGAGTAATTTAATACAAATAGCTTTGTGTACATTACTGAGCTACAATACACACAAAAAATTATGAAATATTGAAAGCAATGAAGGAAGGTATTCGTAGAATACTTTCAAATCATGCAAAAAGTTTATAGTGATCCCTCAGAGGGATATATCTAGCATAATAAAGGAATCAAGAGTTTCTTTCCTTTTAGCGTCTACACTAAAATACTTATTTTTGATATTAACTGTATTGCCTTATGCAACAGAATTACGTGCTCTGTACGAACTGAGCATTAAATAATTAAATCAATTCACTATTATTCAAAGACGATAAGCGGAGCGACTTCAGCATACTTGGCACCTTGAGCACCCAGCCACTGTCGACCTTTCTTATGAATCATTGCCCATGTTGCCTTCTTATCATGGTGGTATTTCTCAAGCCAAATAAGAACGATGATTGTCACCGCAATATTCTCGATACATCCCCCTTTCGCTTTTCTAACCGATTCCGGCATTTTGCTCAATAAATATTTCAAGTCAATTGCAATGTGTTCAAAGAGCTCAGGAGTTGGCTCCCAATATCCACGCATTTTTTGTTGTTTTATAACCTCAAAGAAGTCGTCTTCAATTCCTTCAGATTCGCCAGACTCCTCACATTCATCAAATTCATCTTTGCATGCTTTGAAGCCTGAGAACGATCCGAACTCCGATGCTTTGATTTCGGAACTCATTGATGCTAATTGGTTGTACCCTTCTGAAACAAAGGTTTTTTTATTGTTAGGAATAAGTTTTCCTAGTTCCTGATCTTGTCTTTGTGACTGTGACTGGAGAACAGATCCGCCGGGTCTTTCCTTCATTCTTTCAAGAAGATATTATTGGTCCCTCTGACTTGCGTGGAAAATTTGTGGTTCAATTTCTCTCACTTGCTTTAGACCGTCAATTTCATCTTTACTATTCTTCTTCACGGTGCAAACAAATGCAGTCTTTTTTGTTAACACCTGATTTGTTACGGATAGTTTCGCAATTTTTTCGCTAATGCTCACCTTTCCAGCCCAATATACATCAGGAATTTCTGATGGTAGTCCTGCTTCTTGTCTTTCAAGCCCTTCAGCAACTTTCCAGATTCCCAGTTTGAAAACATCTAATGAGGTTTCGTAATTTTTCAGGTCAACTTTTAGAATGTTTGTGGTGTAGCCGTTGGTGTGAGAATCAAAATATCTCAGCGATATATCAAAAAAGCGATCTTTGTCCACGGCTTCGTTGTGTAGAAACACGAAGAAAGTCGCTCTTTCATTTCTCAGGAGATAGTCCTGAGCAGCGGGTTCTGGAGCAACCATCATCACCATACTTTTATCAGAATATTCTAGAGAAAAATCATCACAGACAGGAACTACAGCTGCTTCCATAAGAGAGATTACGCTACAAGAAATATCTCTCAAATTGCTAACAAATGCTGCTTTGCCTCTTCCTCTATCCGCACAGCTCTGGATGAATTCAGTGGAGCACCCACTGCCGATTCCCAACGCAAATATTCGATTCTGAGGGTTTTCTGCCACGATAGTAGCTATAATTTCCTCATTTGCAGCTCCAGGCGTAAGAAGGAAGATGGACCGAGAATAATTTTTGCGAGGCTCTTTCATCGCCCGCAAAAGGGGCTCGAAAATGTTAGTTTCTTCTTGGCAACCTGAGAACTCGTTGTTAACTTCTTTAATAGCATCTTCTACATTATTCTCTGTGCTTTCTACATTATTTTTGAAAAGGCTTTTGAGTGTTGAACCAAAACTGTAGACATTAAAGTAGGAGTTTGGAGGTAGTGGCTTCAATGCAATAACCAGAGCATTTTTGGCCATCTGTGCCCTGATATCTTTCAAAGAAAATGTACTTTCATCCATTAGAAAGATGTATTCGCCTGTGACCGTCATCAAGTTCACGTCACCTCCTTCCTCAAGGCGATTAACTCCTTGCTTCACCTGCACTCTTTCTCTAGCAGCCTTGACCGCATCATCAAGAGTTTCATCGCTTAATTTGGGGACAAAATCGATCATCGCGCAATATCCAGTCTCATTCTTGGCAACTCGGTAGGTTGGGAGGTTAAAATCTTTCTCGCTGTAGAAGAACACAAAGTCCTTATCAAACACAAACCCTTCAGAGGAAGTAACCAGCTGGATTGTCTTCTTGCAAGGGTTATCGATTTCTTTGATCTCTGTTTTATGAGACGTGCATTCGAGATATGTGATCGGAGAAGAGCATTCAACAGTGGCTTCGATATTCCAAAAGCTCCCTTTCTTTTCTGGAAGTTGAGGATACTGACAGAGAAGCTGAAGGTCATCATTCTTGATCATTTTTTTGCCTGGTAGGTTAAAACGTCTGTCTGAGAACCACGTACGGGCGGGATTAATCTCCGAGTGAAAAACAAAACGATAGAATTGGTTTCGTATCACTTCGAGTTGCTGAAGGTATGAAAATGATATTTGGACAGCCGTTGATGGCTGTATATTTCCAATAAGAACCTTCATTATATCTCCAGCGGCTTCAGTAATCTCGGCGTATGCAGTTGTGTTTCCTTCTGTGAAGTTCTCTAAGTACTCCTTCTTTGCCTCCCTTTTTTCTTTAATGATTCCTTCGATCACTGTTCCTTCAAATGACGCTTTGAATGAATCAAAACAAGCGTTATAAGGAATCGGGAAATAGTATTCCACTTCCAGAAGGTCCTTAGTGTCATTGAAGAATGTTTGAGCGAGCTCAGTTTTGGCAACTGAACCTGTTATGTGGGTCTTGATGTCAATTTTTTGAAGTGGAAGAGGTTTATGAGCTTTCTGGCTTGGACCAGATCCAGCAACGGAATAAAGTCCAAATATGGGTTTAGCTCTCTCGATTTCGTGTTTCAGTTTGACGATCATGTTCTTGTGTTTCCACATTTCGTTCAGATAGAGAGCTTCTTTAGCAGGAGACAACTCTAACAGCTGGATTTGGCGATTTGAGCCTGCTTCCCAATTGACTGTCTTTGTGTTCGCGTCATAAAGCCCGTACTTATACTCGATAAGCCGTGAGGCGCTATCTTTCAACATTACAGCGCCTTTCCAATAATGTTTCTCGTTCCAGGCAAGTTTCACTCCCTTTTCCAAGGTCCAATTGCCTAATTCTGAGCAGCTGCCAAGGACATAGAGGTCTTGTCCGGGTCGAGTGTGATAGTTAATCCCGAAGAATAGTGTTGACTTCGAAGATGTATTTTCCAATAGTTGAAATGTAGTGATATATTGAACCTATTAGTGATGATTTTTAAATTTTTATCTTTGCTTCAAGAGCTAGAGAAATAAATATTTGAGTCTTGTTTATCAGCCAATTGCTTTCCAACAAAATTGGATCCAATTGGAGTGATAAGAATATGAGTAACAAAATGAGTTCGCAAGAAGACAAAAGGTAATTCTCGTCTAAGAGCAAACTTTCAAGGGAAATTGAGAAGCCGTACCCTTAGAGGAGGGTTTAATACCAAAAAGTGCGTTCTTTTTGTCAAGCTGTAAAAAAAAAGTCGTTCTAGGCTTGCTATGAGAGTGATCTCTCATTCAAATGAATTGGACCCATAATCTAAAAGAAGCTCTTAGGTAAATGATGAAAAATCTAAAGAATTCACAGATTTGTTGGCTTTATTCATTCGAAATCGTTCAGCTTGTTTTGCTACAAATTCTAAATTGTTAAGTGATGATTATTGTTATGATATCTTAGAATAATTCGCGGGAATGCAGGGATTTTTTCAATGCTTCTTCTATATATTTATGAAATGAATACTGTATTCTTACTTTAGTGAATTCAAAACGGTCAAAACATCGTTTTTTGTGAGGTTGGCTAGATGAAGTGAAAGTTATGAATTTATGTAAGAATAGACTGTGGATCTCTCTTTTAGTGGATCATAATTCTGAAAGAGGCCATATCTCTCGCAATTTTCTTGCTTCTTCTACACCGATATTATTCTCAGATAAGTCTAGTGTCAATAGGTTCGGCCATGAAGTATTCTCATTCAAGGCTTTGGCTCCCTCGACTTTGATCTTATTGACTGATAAGTTTAGTGTTGTGAGGTTCTTCCATAAGGTATTCTCAATCAAGGCTTTCGCTCCGAGGTCACCGATATTATTACTTGATAAATTTAGTACTGAGAGTTTCTTCCATGGGGTATTTTTACTCAAGGCTGCTGTTCCTTGATCACGGATACTATTGACTGATAAATCTAGTGTTGTGAGGTTCTTCCAAAAGGTATTCTTGCTTAACGCTGTCGCTCCTTGCTCACCGATATTGTTCTGTCGTGAATTTAATGATGTAAGATTCGCTCATGAGGTATTCTTGCTTAACGCTGTCGATCCTTCATCTCCGATATTGTTCTGCCATAAGTCTAGAGTTGTAAGACTCGTCCATGAGGTGTTTTTACTCAAGGCATCAGCTCCCTCTGCACCGATCTTATTGCGTGAAAAATCTAGCGTTGTAATTTTGTCCATGAGGTATTCTTGCTTAACGATGTCGCTCCTTGATCCCCATAGAAAGACTGCTTTACCAAACAGATTAGGGAAGCTCGAAAAATTTGTAAGCCTTAAAAATTGAAGTGTATAGTATTTTTTTCGGCATAATTTATTATTTTGCGACAACTGCGGTGTTTTAAGATTTATCCATGAGGTATTCTTGCTCAAAGTTGTCGCTCCCTGATCACCGATCTTGTTGACTGATAAAATTAGGGTTATAAGATTCGTCCATGTGGTATTGCCGCTTAACTTTATCGCTCCCTGTTCACCAAAATTATTGCATGATAAATCTAATGTTGCGAGATTCTCCCATGAGGTCTGCTCCCTCTTCACTAATATTATTCCATGATAAATTTAGTGTCGTAAGGTTCTTCCAATAAGTGTTGTTGCTTAAGGCTGTTACTCCTTGATCACCGATATTACTGTATAATAAATCTAGTGTTGTAAGACTTGCCCATGAAGTATTCTTGCTCAAGGCGGTCGCTCCCTCTGGACCGATCTTATTGCCTGGTAATTTGAGTGTTGCCAGATTCGTCCATGAGATATTCTTGCTTAGCCCTGTCGCTCCCTGGTCATCGATCTTATTGCACGATAAATCTAGTATTGTAAGATTTATCCATGAAGTATTCTTGCTTAAAGCTGTCGTTCCCTTTGCACCAATGTTATTCTTTCGTAAACTTAGTGCTGTAAAGTTCTTTCATGAAGCATGGGAACTCAGCTTTGCCACTCCTATGTCACTTATCTCATTTCCATCTAAAGATAATTGTTCAATTCGAGGTAACTGAAACTCTAATAAGGCTTCAGCACCTATATCTCCAATTTTGCGCTTTGATAAACTCCAATTCTTAATCCTCATTCCGGGAGGTTGATCATCAAACACAATTTTCTGGATGTTTAGCTTTCTTTGCGATTGATTTATCCATCTTTCTATCAGATTAAATCTCTTCTTATTGATCTAAACAGCACCACTGGGAGTTCCTGCTCCATCTCCTCCCAAGACATGAACACCGATAACATAATATTCATTCGAGTTCTTTACTTGATAAAACACCCCGCTACCACTTTGACCAGGGGTCGTTATAGTTATATTAGACTCCACTGGTCAGAACAAAACCGTTAATTCATACTTAGAAATCGATTTTCTCACTGAAATTTGCTTTCTGGTGAAAAAGAGCGTACGTCATTAATGTAGTTTGCAGAATTGTTATCTTGAAGTTGTTTCAATTTGCTTGTGCAT
>ENA-UOUE01000723-UOUE01000723.1-compost-metagenome-genome-assembly--contig:-NODE-723-length-25261-cov-25.895648_pt1 | contig 25261 bp, 13 predicted proteins | sample MGYA00238146_ERZ747223 | MGnify/ENA primary metagenome ERZ747223 (study PRJEB28781, sample SAMN06268865) | compost metagenome | isolation source: single cell | place: USA: California, Emeryville, Joint...
TCCTTGACAACGGATTTGTGATTATTTGAAACCGACTTCCTTTTGATCTTTAACAGAAGATCCCTTGATGAAGCCAAGCAAATTAACTTTTTTCATAAAAAAGCTGAGACTTACTTTCTGCCTCTTCGGAAATAATCATGGACAAATACATTTTCGTACTGTTCAGTCTTCCACTTGCGGAAATCGTACATATTCAACTAAATCTCAATGAATCTCGAGAGAATAAGCCAAGGTTACCTGCCGAACGAACGATGCCAGTTTGCTATGTTTGAAATAAATCGGCAAGAGTTTCTCAGCGAACTCGGTAGGGTTTTTTATAACGATCGCGTCTCCAGTGTCATTCCAAGAGACAATCTCATTATTCGCCTCATCCTAACCCAAAGATTAATTCTGAAATTCAACGCATCATTACATCTACGATTTCGTAAGTCTTCCTCAAAAACGTCGAGATAGAGAGATCTTCGAGACGTTTGCTGCCTTGGAGGTTTTCTTTTAAGCTTTTTTCAACAGAATTTTCCATTGTAAATTGACTGGGATCGTGAATATTTTTCTTCGAAAATAAATTGCAAGAACTGTACGATTTGCTGCTATATTGATTTTAGAATAATTGTTCCCGAAAAAAATCTACTATGCTATTAGACTGATTAATCTCGAACATTTTTCCTAAAATAAAGCGTTTTTCGAAAAGAGCGCTCTCCATTTAACAATTTATACGGCTCTTAAAATGTTCTGAATAACTAAAGGCAGCATTAGCTTCGATCGGTTGCTTGATAGTAGCGGACGAGATAGACGAATAAAGGCAATTTGTGGAGTTACAGGCACAGAGGAGCTTTTAGAGGTGAAGCAATTTTCTAAATTTTGAGGTTCATGATGTGTTCTTCAATTCGAATTTCGGAAAAAAATTTTCAATTTTGGTTCCGCGTTATTTCATTCTAAATATTCTTGAGCGCTGGAATTGGTTTTTGGATTTTATAAAAAGTTCAAAATTTTTGGTAAATAAATGGCTAGCAACTCAGATCGAATTTAATAAGTGGGTTCATATAAAATCTCACTCGTATCCGACTCCTGTTCTGGCTCTCGAAGGAAAACTTGGTAGATGAAATAGATTTGGTTAAAAATCAGGCGTCTGGTGGCTCGGACATGGAGCTACACTGTGGGCCTCGGGTCTTCGAATGCGGTAGTGTTGGTTATTTAGCTTTTAATCTATTTAAGAACAATTGGGAGAAATTAAAAGAGTCCTTAGATTGCTTAAATTCAAAAAAAAAATTGATCTTCGAATTCTGGAAGTTTTTTCTTTTTCTTTCTAAAAGTTTATTGTAAATTTTTTCTAAAGACAAGTGATTCACTGATCCTTCATTATATTAAGTTTGAGAAAACTGTTTCTGAGATACCGTCTAAGGAATTTCAATCGAGAGGAGCTCCTTTATTACATAGCATTGAAGAAACAACGGTAGACTACTAAATTGAAGCAGCGTAACTTGAATTTTGCCTCCCATCTATACAATTAGTGTCAATTTCATACGTTATTTTGATTGCTTTTTTCGGTAGTCTTTGAACTTTCGCCAACTTGAGAGAGTAGGCCTTCCTCGTGGTTTATCAACAGGAAGATTTCGCTGGATCAATAGTTTTGGATCGTTATTCTACTTTATCCCTTTATCTAGCTAATATTTATAAGGAATGGCTTTATATGGGGGTGTTTTTCTTATGAAAAGCAAGGATTTAGTGATGATTTATCTCAGAATCTTACTCTCGGGCCAGAATTTTAGACCCATTGCAAATTTCACAACAGATAGAGTCGTGTCTTTGTCGTGAATGAGCCTTACACAGATAAATGGGGTCAGGATCTATTAAATGTGATGGAGTTATTCATATCTTAGAGCAGAAAGCGTAGTCAGCTATAAAATTAACAAATTAGAGTTAATTATTAGTTCTTTGAGTGCAGTTTTAAATAAAAATTGTTTTTACCATCATTCGTGAATTTCGTAATAGCTAAGCTACGTAAGTGCAAAAAACTACTAACATAAATTCTGATATTGTTTTAACATCCATTGACAGTTATCTTCTTACAGCTTGCTTGAAAGTAAATTGGGCTTCATACGGCTCGTTCCGCTTATTTGAGTTTTTTCCTACTGAAGAAAAACCCAGAGAATCTTGCTGATGTTTCCTTGAAGATAAGAACTAAAAATTTTTATGAGAGTAGAGCGTGGAGCGTTGGAAAATGAGCAAAACTTTTAACAGGAGTTACAAACCATTTGTCACAGAATTAAAAGCACTGTAAAGTGGCTCTTGTACAAATCAATTGAAAAATTTAACGGTTTGCAAGGAGAAATATGCCTTTGAAATGTAATACTCATAAATCCACGAATATGTAAATTACAATTCAATTGATTCAAGAGTCACTAGAAATACTCGACTTGAGAAGCAACGTTCCTTTGCAATACGCCATCGAGCCATTCAACGGTGATTTGAATCGGGTTTTTCATCTTCAAACAATTCAGTAGGGTAGTTCGATCTCTATACTCAAGAGATTCAAGTCGTAGAGTCACCTCGAACTGTTCAAAATAAAGCAGTTTGAATAATTGTTCACATAACTTGTCTAATTTGTCAATTGTATCAGGTGTCAGCAGCCTCAATTTGAAAGTTTTCAACTTTGTCTGCCCTTGAGTCATTTTCATAAACCTATCGAAGGTCACATCGTTTGTCTTTCTATACTCCCATTCCACCTCAAAATTAATCACTAAATGCTGCAAGCCTTCCATATTTCATACCGCTACTTGGGGTAACTCCATTTCCTTGCAATTTACACCCCGTATATCTATGTCGAATCTTTCTATCGTATACAAGCTGTCCGAGTTCTTCTGAATTTCCAAAAATAAGTCTCGAGTAAACTATTAAATTACTAGACAATGAAACGGATTCCGAACAACTACTAGCCAAATGTTAGTGCCTCATTTATAGCTATTATTACTGTCATGAAGCCATAAAACTTTTCTTTTAAACACCTTTTCATATTAATTCTAATTATCGTAATCGAAGAATGTTCACAAACAGTTCAATGAAGCGCGTTTTAGATCCATTTTATCCTCAATAACCATTGGCACGCCTTAATTGATGATAAGAAAGAGACCTCTTTCATTTTTTTGGGGTTCTAGCTCTTTTAAATGCTTAATCTAAGTCATCAGATGATACTTTCGGATATCCATACACAAATGAAAAACATATACATCAAAATGACAAAAATTTATCAGTTTCTGAAAAATCATGAACTAACAATGGACGTTATCTCAATACACTAGTTTTTTATTAATCTGATCACTCTTTCGAAATGTAATGCTTATCAGCCCTTGAATAGGAAAATCTTCCTCCATTTGCTCGTCGTCCAACAAAATTTGTCTCAAATATTCAACTCGAGATGCGGTACTTCCCTGCATTGACTCATCCAGCGATTCAACGTGCAAACGCGTTATTTGGACTGGAGGCTTCATCGCCAAACAATGCAACAAACTGTATTTTTCTTCCTCATCAAGAGACTCACAGCGCACAGTCACCTCAAACTCTTCAAAATCAGGTAGTTTGAACAACTCTTGACACAACCTGTCCAGTCTATCCAAGAACAGAAACGTCAACAACTTCAATTTGAAAGTTTTTAGTTTGGGTTTTCCTCTCACCATCTCCACAAACTTGTCGAGTTTCTGCGTCTCTGTAGTTCTAAAACCAACATCATCGTCCCATTTCACCTCGAAATTAATCACTAGATGCCGCAGCTCTGTCATTCTACTCACTACTTCAAAAGGAATCACTGATTCCTTGCAATTTATGCCTTGGATATTTATCTCTAGCCTCTCAAGAATATGGAAGTTAGAGGCGTTCTTTTCAAAGTCAATAGCGAACAACTCAGCGTCCAGGCACTCCCAATCTTTTGCTATATAATTAATCGCGGTGATTTTCGGTGCAAGCGAGAGGACCTTGCGATGAATGTCCTGTTTTTCCGAGCCAACGATTCCCAAAGAGTTTAACACAAATTTACCTTCTTGCAAAGTGAAATAAAATCTTATCTTTTCCTCAGAAGCTCGTGATTCGAACCTGAAATGCACAGAAAAGCCCTCTTTATTCACCTCAGGAAAAGCTTCCCATAAGGTGCTTTGGACTGCCTTCCTCGAGGCAAAGCCAGACCGGCCCTCTGGAATTTTGATTTGGAAAGAGAACTTTGTTTCATTTTTTAGATTCGTTTTCGCGTCCTTTTGAAGGTCTTGAATTAAAGTTTTCCAATGATATGTGATAAAGTCGGAAAAATCGAACAGAACGACGATATTTTCAAGAGAATTCATACTCAACAGCTCCTTTAAGAAAATTTGAGGGTTGACACTACCTTCGCCTTGGTTGGATATATGCAGAGCTAACGAATTCAGAGATTTAACCGAACTTAAATCCTTCCAAAATCTACTATCAAGGCAATCTCCATTGGCTCTTAGATACAAGCGTGAAAGATTACTCAAGCTTTGGTAGGTCCTTCTCGTCAGGTTAATATTTTTGATAAAAGGCACATATGCTAACAATCTTCTCGTAATTTCTGAATGTTCAGGAGATTTGGTCCGAAGACTCGCTGGGAACACTGTAAGTGCATCGATATATTCAAAGTTTTTCCGAATTCTGAAAATGAGCTTCTGAGCGGCGATTGAGAGGAAACTTGCTGCATATTTCAGATCTGAAGGCAGAGTTTGGTCTAGGGTATGCTGAATGGTAACAATCGCTTTCTCAATGTTCTTCGCTCTTTTAGCGACTCGTTTCAGCCCTCGTGTCGTGCGAGATGATACTTTCATCTTGAGAATCTGAGTCCTTTGGATGACGGAGGAAGATGCGAATTTAGAGGAGTTGGAGCGATCCAACCAGTATATACTACTGACGATTTGCACGCTTTTGTACCTCAAACAAAAACTGTCCATGGAAGTTTGATTGAAGTAGGTGTAATATCGCCGAGGCAAGAGTCGGTTGTGCAACGTGATTTTATCTTGCTCCGAGCCTCGAATGGATTTCTGAAGTCGAACGATTCGAGATCGCTCTCTGTCACTGAACGGCTGCACTGCAGCAGTGTCTTTGATTCGTGTCGCCATTTGATCAATAAAAATGTTTATGGCATGAAATGCCCGACTTTCTGCAAATTTTATCGTGAATAATTATTTAAAACCAATTGCTCTGCTGAGTAAGTTGAATAAATGTAATGCGCCAAAATGTGCCGGTATAAGTTCCAAGGAATATCATAAAAAAAACTAATTGCCCTTTCAATTGGTGTTTTTTCGAGAAAATAATACATAGTTCATTTCATTCTTTGAAATATCCAGATATAGACAGGCTATCTAAACAAATATACAATATAATATTACAAACTATTCTTAAATAATTTCACTTAGCACATTTACTCTGATCTATGAACAGCGATATTTCTAATTAAAATGGTAAGAATGGTCTCCATTTGAGCTCTTCTGCGATTTACGCTCTTTTTTTCCCACCTTGATTGTACCTAAATCATTCATCTTGCTCGATCTCCTCCTCAACAAATATTTTAACTGGTTCTTTAACAAACGCCTCTACTGACTCAACAAACTCTTTGGTTGGCTTATTGAAAAAGACACCAATCTGTGTTTCATTCGGAATATTTTTTAGGATGCTATTGACTTGTTCACTGAACGAAGCCAGCAGCTGATCAGTCTTGTCCAATAGAAGAAACTTTAGAGTCTCTAAAGACAAATTCTTCATCTCCATCAAATCAGTAATGACGTCTGGTGTTGCAAGGACCAATTGCGCTCCTGATTTCAATTGTTGTAAAGAAAAGTCCAGGTCTTTATCGCAAAGACAAGTTGAAATCGGCATATAATCGCCTAATTCTGAAATCACCTTAAGTAAACCACATGCACGCTCTTGTGTTGGCACTATCATAAGGATATGGAAGAGCCGCAGTTTAATGTTCAGGATCTGGAGGGCAGAAATGGCGAGAAGTGTCCTCATACCTGACTGGGCTTGGACAATCACGTTTTTGCCATTTAGAATTGGAAGCATGACTTCCAATTGAAATGGAGAAGGCTTAGCGAACCCAAGCGCATAAATTCCTCTAAGCAATGACTCTTTGAGGTCGAGATCTTCGAACATACATTTGTGAAAGGCGACGAGCTGGTTCCCGTCTGAATGTTTGGCACTCTCCATTATTTGGTTCTGGTGATTCTGAATGAATTAGATTCCTAATTCAAACTGTCCCTAAGTTAAAAGAATCTTAATTCAACGATATCATAAGGTAACCCCACCCCCAAAAATGTGTCCATTATTTCCAAAAATTCGACAGCCATAGATAGGTAATGTAATGGATTGAGGCTAGAAATGAGAGATATCATGTGTAGTTAGGTGTTACTAATCAAATTCATATTGATTTGATCAAGTAAACTTTATGAAAACATTAAGATGGATTTATACAGATTTGCTAATTACATTCACGATTGCAATAGAGTTAAATACTTCAAATAGCATAGATTCAAGTGTTCCAAGGCAACGATAAAATTACACACGGAAAAAAGGCATATCATGGGGCTTTGGTACAGCTATGAGCATTCCTCCGTAAAAATTTACAATTATTTTGTGCGTCTTTTGATAATATTCAGGAATCTCTGCTAAAAACTCTCCTTCGATAATTTCTTCTTCAGAATCATCATCTTGCTTACCCTCAGCCGAGAGTTCGGAAAGCCAAACGCATCTCGCTTGCTTGTGGTGACTAAAATCTTCATCCAAATAGATTACAGCGTTTTTCTCTACACTATAACTAGTTTGACCAGGCATTTTACCTTTCAGCACGTATTTTATCCTCAGTTTCGTGCCCAGATAATCAACGAAATAAACGTCTTCTTTATTATTCGCCTGTCGACATGCATAGATAATTAACCCTTCTGTAGGCAACCACTGGACAATGTTTAATTTTTGTCCCATGAGAGGATTCTGAAGAATTCTACTGCCACACACTCCCTTGTCATCAAAATCAAACATCACAATCTGCGTCGATGATTGCGCAAATGCCTTGTTCATTGCAGTGTGAAAATATGCGTTGAAAAAAGTTTCTCTTTTGTTCTGCTTTTCACTCTTATAGATAACCTGCGAGGTGCCTTGGCGGTCAGAAAGCACAATAATGCTACCTAAGCATAACAGCAGCTTCGATAGGCTAGAAACATACACAGTATCAAGAGAAATTTTCAATTCTTGATAGTATTGAGTTAGATTCAATCCATTGCATATGGTTTCCAAATTGAATGCGTATTTTTTCTTCAAAGAGCATGAATTTCGGATTTCGATAAACGGGGTGGACTCGTGATAGAAGAGGATATCTGAATCTCTCTTCCCTGAGAGTTTGAGGATGACTTTCAAATGAGAGTTTGTATCAGGCACAGGAACTCGAACCGATTTCAGACGTTTCATGGTCTTCCAATGGAAAATACCCAGCCTTAAGGAGCTAGAGCTTATTCTTTTGCAGCAGATTGTTGTTCGATGATATCGGTTCTGAGTAACCGTGAGTGGAGCGCCTTCGGCTCCTTCTGCACAGCGGCCGAATTGGGTAATTGTTTTAACTTTTGTTCCGGCTGGATTTATCAAAAAAGGCATGTGGTCGTGCCAGCCAGCGGGCCTGTCGACATGAATGTTCAAATTATTTCGGATCATTAATTATTAACAAACTTTTGTTCATTTAGCATATAATTTTGAGATTGTATAATCAACTTTCATTAGTCATCGAGGCTGTGTGCAAATAATATGACTTGCTTATTTGTATGGTGATAAATTGGGTGAGATGATCAATATCCCTCATATTGAAGTTATCTATTCACTCTTCATTTTCATATTTAAACTTTATTCACAAAGTTAGCGCTCTAAGGCTCTTTATCGGAAAACAATACTGACAATGTTTAAATATGGCAAAATCTGAAAGGGAAAATATGCGATTCAGAATGGATGCATGAATCTAATTACTGTAATTTCAATTAGTATAGAAGAAAAAAAAATCGTCTGTGACGGGTTGAACCCGATTTTGGCCAAAAATTCTCCTCTTTATAACCAGTTCTAAGCAATATGCTTTTTTATTTTTCAAAAAAGGAATCTCGCGAGTTCATTCTAGGGAAAGCAGAATGATGAAATCAGAGCCCGGTCAAAAGAAGATGTGTTATAAAAAGTACACAAAATATAACAAGCAAAAAACGGAGAAAATTTTTTGGAACTATTATTGATGAAAATTAATTTATTCAAGGCAGAAGGCACTTTTCATGGTTGAAACATTAAGAAGAGAAGAAAAAGAATACGTCATGGGGTAAGGGTATGGCTACTAACATACCTCCATAATAATTTACAGATATTTTCTCGGCCTTCTGGTAACATTCGGGGATAGCTACTAAAAACTCCCCTTCGATTTCTTCATAAGAGTCATCGCGGTGATCTCTTTCAAGTTGGAACTCATTCCCTTCCCTCATATTGGAAAGCCAAACGCATCTCGCTTGCTTTTGATAACTGAAATCTTCATTCAAATAGATGACAGCGTTTTTCTCGACACTATAACAAGTCTGACCAGGTAGTTTATCCTTAAGCACGCATCTTATCTTCAGTTTTGTGCCCAAATAGTCAACGAAATAAATATCATCTTTGTTATTCACCTTCCTCGACGCATAGATGATTAACCCTTCAGAAGGCAGCCACTGAACAATGCTTAACTTATGGCCAATGAGAGGATTCTGAAGAATTCTACTGCCACACACTCCCTTGTCATCAAAATCAAACATCACAATCTGTGTGAACGATTGCGCAAATGCCTTGTTCATCGACGAATTGTAATACGTTCTCAAAAAGCTCTCTCTTTTGTTCTGATTTTCACTCTTATAAATAACCTGCGAGGTGTCTCGGCGGTCAGAAAGCACAATAATACTGCCTAGGCATAAAAACAGTTTCGATATGGCAGAAATATACACTGGATCAAGAGAAATTTTCAATTCTTGATAGTATTGAGTTAGATTCAATCCATTGCATATGGTTTCTAAATTGAATGTATGCTTTTTCTTCAAAGAGCATGAATTTCGGATTTCGATGAGCGGAGTGGACTCATGATAGAAGAGGAGATCTGAGTCTGTCTTTCCTGAGAGCTTGAGAATGGTTTTTAAATTGATATTCGTATCAGGCACATGAATTATAATCGATTTCAACCAGGTAAATCTCTTCCAATAGAAAATGCATATCCGTAAGGAGTTAGATCCCACTCTTTTACAGCATATAGAGGATTGCTGATGACGATTCTGGGTAACATAGAGCGAAGCACCTTCAACGCTTCGGCCGACCTCAACAATCTTTTTAATCTTAGTTGCGGTTGAGTTTAATAAACAAAAAGGCATGATGTTTTGCCAACCGACAGGCCTGTCGACCTGAATGTGAAATAATTCATCTCCGATCATGAATAAATTTTTTAAAAATTTTTATTGAACATTAGAATCTGTTGTAAAAGTAACAATCGAAAATATCCTTAAAAATGCGGCAAGCAGAATCCAATAACGTTTTTGAAATATTCACCTCTATATACAATGAATTAATGACAATGAGTTTGGAATCGCGGTTAAATCTCAAACTGTTATCTATCTCTCTATTATTGTAACTTCATTTTTATTGTAAGTTTTTTTAGAAGAGGAGTTCCTATCCCAACGAAGTAGGAGAGCTTACAGCTTAGACTTGGTAAATTATGAAAGTAAAATCATGCAGAAAGTATAATAATACTGTTTATCATTCACTTAAATTCACTATAAATTACGAACTAAAAAAACTCACGTCATGAGGTAAAGGGATAGCGACAAGCACCCCTCCATAAAAATTTACGATTATTTTGCTGCATTTCTGATAGCTGTCAGGGATCACCGCTAGAATTTCTCCTTCGATAATTTGTTCGTAAGTCTCATCCTCTTGATTTCTTGCACCTTGAAGTTCATCACCATAGTCCTCCCTGATAGTGGAAAGCCAAACGCATCTTGCTAGCTTTTGGAGACAATAATCTTCTTCCAGATATATTAAAGCGTTTTTTTTGACACAATAGCACACCTGGCCAGGTAGTTTATCCTTCAACACGAACCTCAGTCGTGGCTCGGCGCCTAAATAATCAACGAAATAGATGTCTTCTTTATTATAAGTGGTCCTTGACGAGTAGATAATAAACCCTTCTGAGGGCACCCAATCGACAATGTTTAAATTTTTCCCTACCAGCGGATTTTGAAGAATTCTGCTGCCACACACTCCTTTTTCGTCAAAATCAAATAACACAATCTGTGTCGACGATTGCACAAACGCCTTATTCATTTCCGAATTGTAATACGCTCTCATGAAGCTCCCTCTTTTGTCTTGCTTTTCACTCTTATAGATAACCTGCGAGGTGCCTTGACGATCAGAAAGCACAATAATGCTATCTAAGCATAACAACAGCTTCGATAGGCTAGAAACATACACTGGATCAAGAGAACTTCTCAATTCTTGATAGTATTGACTTAGATTCAATCCATTGCATATGGTTTCTAAATTGAATGTGCAAATCTTTTTTAAAGAGCATGAATTTCGGATTTCGATATGCGGAGTAGATTCATGATAGAAGAGGAGATCTGAGTCTCTCTTGCCTGAGATCTTGAGGATGGTTTTTAGATTGGCATTCGTATCAGGAACAGAAATACTGACAGATTTCAGCCACTTAAAGTTCTTCCAATGGAAAATGCAGATCCTAAAGGTGTTGGAGCAGACTCTTTTACAGCATTTAGAGGATTTATGACATCGAGTATGCGCAACAGCGAGAGTGACACCCTCAACACCTCTGCCAATTTCGACCAGTTTTTTAATCTTCGTTGCGGGTGGGTTTATCAAGCAAAAAGGTCCGTTGTCTCGCCAGTCTTTCGTCGTCCCGACCTGGATGTTGAATTCGCTGCTTATCATCAATAGACTTTAAAGAATTTTAATGAATGAGCAGATAATATTGTAAATTTGTAAATCACCTTTGAACGCAATACGTAAATAAATTTTCTTATTAGAAATAAAGGCAATAAAGAAGCGTAATAGCTAATACGATTCGAATGGTCGATAAATTAAAGTGAAGGGAAGCCCGCTCAATGGCTAGTCTCCATTGTAATTTGATTTTCCTATAAAGCAACGAGTTACCTCCTTACTCTTCAAGAGAAAATATTTGAAGGTAATTGAAAATGTATATTATTTGTGTCAATAATTATTCACGTCCATGGAATAGATGTCATTATTATATACATTCACATCAATTAATTAATCAATCATGAAGATTTTGATTATTTTAGCTTATTTTCAATTACTCAATCGAAAGCAGTGGTACAATAAGAGATAATGCTAGGCACAAACTTCACGAACTCTTTCATCTTTCTCTCTTTATCAATAAATTTCACAGGATCCTCCGCCATATCATTCAGGAGGCCAACAAAATCATCGATGTCTTCTGCACACTTCTTGTTGTCTTGCTTGTGAATATGCAACTTGAGCTCTTTGTCAACGCACTTTTCTGAAATGCGAGGCAAGTGAGCCAACACATCAAACAAATCACCAACAGCACGTTGAGCATGATCCTTAGATGCTTCGTATCCAAAGGCATTCAGAGCAGGCAGAACTGGTTTGAGTTGGAAGGCGCACTCAGGGTTCTTAGTATCGTCAGCCTTCAAATCTCCGATAGGTTTCTTGAATTCGATCTTTTTAAGTTCAATCTTTTTGTCCTTGTCCATGATGTGGTCAATTCCGCGCAGTCTCTTCTCAATCGCGGCTTGGATTCTCTTGTTTAAGTCAGAGGTCTGGCTCCTGAAATCCGCAGCATCGTAAGCAGCTGAGCCCTTTACGTTCCCTTTGTCCCAGAACTTAACTGTTTCTGCCCAATCCTTAAAGGAAAAATCTTCAGAAGAGGCTTCGCCGTGTTCCTCCTCTCCTTTGCGCTTCCAGAACTTGATGGAATCAATCCAGCTGTTATCATCTTCGTCTTTCTTCTTATCTTTATCTTCGACCTTGTCTTTGAATTTGTCCCACATTTTCTTGGCTATTGCGGCTTCAGCCATCTTTTTGAGCTTAGAGTCATCATCATCCTTTTTCTTCTCCTTCTTCTTATCTTTTTCCTTCTCCTTTTCTTTGTCCTTTCTGCTCTTCCAGAACTTGGCAAACTCGAGCCAGCTTTCATCGTCTTCGTCTTTCTTCTCCTTTTCTTTCTTCTTCTCTTTGCTGTCGTGCTCTTCCCTGAATCTGTGCCAGAGATTCTTAAGCATTATAGACTCAAGCAACTTTTTGGCTTTCGAGGATTCTTCGTCTTTCTCATCCTCTTTGTCCTTGTTTTTCCAGAACTTGACAAAGTCATACCAGCTTTCCTCATCATCTTCATCATCATGTTCTTTCTCAGCGTGTTTCTCTTTATATTTGTGCCACAGTTTCTTGAGCATGTGGACCTCGATGAGTCTTTTTGCTGGAGAGTGATCCTCTTCCTCTTCCTCTTTTTTCTTCTCCTTTTCTTTTTCTTTCTTCTCTTTCTCCTTCTCTTTCTCTTTCCTTTCTTTTTCCTTTTCCTTCTCAGCCTCTTTCTTCTCCTTTTCCTTTTCTTTTTGCTTCTTCTCCTTTTCCTTTTCCTTCTCTTTCTTGTCTTTTTCGCTGCTCTTCCAGAACTTAACAAATTCCATCCAGCCTTCATCATCATCTTCATCCTTCTTCTTTTCCTTTTCTTTCTCTTTTTCCTTCTCTTCGTGTCTTTCCTTGAACTTGCTCCACATTTTCTTAGCAACTGCAGCTTCGACCATCTTTTTAGCTTTAGACTCCTCTTCATCGTCGTCTTTGTGTTTCCAGAACTTGGCGAACTCGAACCAGCTTTCATCATCCTCATCCTTTTCTTTCTTCTCGTCGTGATGATCCTTTGCTTTGTTCCACAATTTCCAAGCGGCTAGGCCACTGAACCATCCCTTAGAGTCATCATCATCGTGCTTTTTCTTCTCTTTTTCCTTTTCCTTTCTCTCTTTTTCCTTCTCCTTCTCCTTTCGCTCTTTCTCCTTCTCTTTTTCCTTTTCTTTATGTTCCTTCTCCTTTTCTTTTTCTTTCTTCTCCTTTTCCTTCTCTTTCTCCTTCTCGAGTCTTTCCTTTTCTTTCTCTTTCTCGAGTCTTTCCTTCTCCTTTCTAGCAGCTTCTTCCTTTTCCTTCTTCTCTTTCTCCTTTTCCTTATGCTCTTTCTCCGCCTCCTTTTGCTTTTGCTTCTCTTTCTCGAGTTTTTCCTTTTCCTTCTTCGCCTTCATTTCCTTTTCCTCCTTCTCCTTTCTTTCCTTTTCCAGTTGCTTTTCTTTCTCCTTATGCTCCTTTTCCTTTTGTTTCTCCTTCTCTTGTTTCTCTTTTTCTTTCTTCTCCTTCTCCTTTAGAGCCTCGATCTCTTTTTCTCTTTTCTCTTTCTCCTTTTCTTTTTCCTTCTTCTCCTTTTCCTTTTCTTTCTCCTTTTCCTTATGCTCCTTTGCCTTTTCTTTTTCTTTCTTCTCCTTGTCTTTATCGTCTTCCTTTCCCCAGAACTTCAATTTGCTGAACCAGGAGCTGTCGTCCTCTTCCAACTTGATTGTTTTCTTCTCATCTTCATCCTTTTTCTTCGATGCCACATGAGCATGAACTTTTGCTTCCCCTTTAAGTTTATCCCATCCATCTTTGAGGGAATCAGCGACTTTTTCCGTGTTAGTTTTCTCTTCCGTTTTGAACATGTCACCAATCTTATCGGCCATTTTTTTAACGGTCGATCTATCATCCTCCTCCGGTTTCCCTTTCAGTATATCGACATTCAGGGAAACCACCAAACCTATACACACAAGAATTGTTAGCGCTGTTAAAAGACGCATTGTTGCAATTTATTTTCAATGAATTTTTCTTTCGAAAATGATTATTACCCTTTAACCGCAATGAGCTTAAATATTCGTAAAGAAGGTTAACAATGCAGTAGTTTTCTAAAACTTGCCTGATTTTAGATTCTAGAATTAATATCTTTCCTTAACGCCCAGAATTATAAATCATTTCGTCAGTAAAGCTCAATTATTCACAACCAAATGCCGGTGTAATCCTACTCGTCAGCTTTGTCCTCATAAAAAGCTCATAAAACCTTTTTCTCTCTCTGAGACAGGTGAGGCGAAGAGTAACAATGTGCTCTTTGCTTGGAGGGGCATGAGAAGCAAAGATATATTTGTTATAATTTTTGGTCAGTAAAAAAAAGAATAAATTTTTTTGTCGAACATACGATTTTTCAGTTAAAAAAATCTTTTTCGAGTGTTTTGTATCCAAAGCTGAAATACGTGTCGATCGGGAGGAAGGAGAGCTTTAGTTGATGGAACACAAGAGATCTTGTTGTCTGTCAGTAATTAGAACATAACGTGATATGGAGCTCAGATTACGAAGGTTTTATTTTTGAGTACTAAGCCTATTAACACGAATTATTAGAGCTCATCGATTCCTTCTAAAAGGATTTATCAACCATATTATATATATAAGCTCTGCTATGTCTTCCATCTTATAGAATTCTGATAAAAAGTGATTTAACAATAGGAGAAATGGTTGTCTACTATAAGCCACACAATATTCCTCTTGTTCATACCTAATCTTGAAAAGTAATTTACACGTTCTCTAGATGCTCTTAAGTTCAGTTTTTGCGGTCAATATATTATATGATGTATCAAAACTCCAAATTATGTAGCTTAACCTAAGAATTCGACTGTCGGTTTCATTTTGAGATCAAATAACCTAACACAAGATATTTTTTTTTTGAGCTATCGTTGAGTAATCTTTCAAAAGTTCTCAATGTTGAATGTAGATATGAATATATATATCTCTATGCACATTAATTAATTAATCATGAAGATTGGTTTCTCATCATCATCTAATATTTACTTTCTGCTTAGATTTTCTCAACCTCAAATGCCGTGGTACAGTGAGAGATACACAAAGGAACCAAATTAACCAATTTCTTCATTCTCTTATATTCACCAATAAGGTTCCAAGGATGTGTTGCTAAGCCAGAGGCTAATTCAGTGAGCGCTACGATGTCCTTCACACATTTCTTATCATCAACCTCGGTCTCAGTCAGTCTGATTTCCTCACCAAGACAATATCTTGAGATATTTGGTAGTCTCTTCAACACCTTGAATAAAGAAGATACAGCACGAGTGCTATGATCTCGAGAAGCGTGATATCCAAATGACATAAGGCCAGGAAGCGCTGGCTTAAGAGAGTGAATGCACTGCTTGAACTTGATATTTTCAAGTTTAATATCCTTAATAGCGTCTGGGAACTCATCGATCTTTGGGAGATGAACCTCCTTCATTATTTTGTTGATTCCCTTCTTTTGCTTGCTAATCGCTCTTTGGATTTTCTTATCAGTTTCTTTCACCTTTTCCTTCAACTCGTCAGCTTTAGCATCAACTTTCTTTTCCATTGAGCTCTTCTCCCAGAATTTGAACGTTTCAGCCCAATTCTTGAATGAAAACCCTTCACCCTCTTCTTCTTCGTCCTTGCTTTTCCAAAATTTAACCGAGTCGATCCAGCTCTTATCATCTTCTTTGTCCTTACTCTCTTTCGTTTTTTGGAATAACTTCCAGAACATCAGTCTTCCAAGCCACTTGGATTTGTCGACGTCATCTTTCTCTTTCTTCGCCTTTTCCTTTGCTTTCTCTTTGGCCTTAATGTCTTCATCCTCATCGTCTTTTCCCCAGAACTTTAATTTCTGGACCCAACTTTTCTCGATTTCATCCTGGTCGTCGTCATCGTCGTCGTCCTTTTCGTCCCTGTGCTTCGTAGCATGGATCGCAGCTCCCGCACTAACTTTGAGTTTGTCCCACCAATTTCCGTCTTTCATGGCTTCGGCCTTGTCTTTGTCTTTGACGAAATAGTCGGCGAGTTGAGCGGCCATCTTTTTAATGGTTGATGGGTCCTCATCTTGGACTTTGGTTTTCGCTTGCACGAGGGTGAAGGACATCACCAACCCGACGCATGCGAGTAGCATAAGCGCTGTTCTAGCACGCATATTGATAATTTCTCTTTTTGTGCTATGAAATTTGATTTTTTCTTTCGAAAATGATTGTTATGTTAAGAGTTGCTTACTTGAAGCTTAAATACTCACTGATGGCTTATGTAATGCAATATTTTCTCAAACTCCCCTATTATGGTATTCTAGAATTATTTTAATGCAGTAGTTCCATAAACAGCTTTGATTTTCAATCATTTGGCTAGTAATAGTTGACCAAGCTAGCGCAGATTTATTCTGGTTGTTCTGATGCTGAAAAAGTAATGAAAGGAGGCTCATTCCTGTATTAAAGCTATTGATGAGAGAAAGGTTGGAAATGGATGATCCAATATCTGAGGTCTCTGGAAAGGGTGCTTGTCGCGAAGACACTGAGAATGATTTTAGGCAGTGAATGAAAAAAAATTTTAGAATATTCGATTATTTCAGTTAAATTATCTTTTTCGAGTGTTTTAGCTGCTGGGATAGATGCCAGTAGGCTGTGGAGCACACTACAAAGAAAGTTCAAACAATTTGGTATTCGTTAATCAGCTGATTAGAGCCTGGAAGAATTTCTAGAGACAAAATTGTTGAATCCCTTCCAAAAGTTCAAATAATTTTCCTTAATGTTTTATTCGAGAAGCAAGGTTCAATCAATTGACTTCTTCGGCAATAACGAGCAATTCGAATGTAGCAGTAAAGCATTTGGATAATGCATCAGAAATGTTATGAATCAGGAAGAAGTAGCGATGATAGCCAAATCAGAGAAGTTATTTCGAGTCAGATCCTCTATCGACATATCTGATTGTGTCAGTGAAAGGAAATTTTTTTCGAAATGCTTTGGCCATGTGAGGGCTAATTCTCAATAGAGGATAAAATATTTTGTGGGAAGTCAAGGAGCAAAAGAACAGAGATAATCCCAACAAAAACCGAACTGCAAAATATCAATGCAGGAAGAGTCCAGCGGCTGCCTAACTATTCGAAAGTGCAATGCAGTTGAAGATTAGGTAAGAACTCTGAAAAGCATTTGGGGATCTAGGCTGATGATTGGGAGTGAATCTCTTCCTCATTCAAGACCACTAAGCCAATTAGAAGTTAATCTAAACTGGTGCAAGAGCACCAATATCACTAAATTCAGAGAGTATCAACAACTGTCATGACAATTATTTGTATCCCTTTCCTCTTCATAAATTCAAAACTGAATAAGTCATAAATGATACTCATTGCTTAGTATCGGAAATACTCAGATCATCCTACTTGAAATCAGTTGACCTGAACGGTCAAAAAATTTCGATCATATGATCAAAGTCAATTTTTCTTAACGGAGATTTCCACGATCAGAACAAAGATTTGCCCGTTAATTACCCTCACAAGTGCTGGATGTTAATTTTCTACTGAATTAGACTTTCTTACGTGATAGTTTTAGAAAATTCACTGCGTTGAGACAATACGAGCATAATGTAAATCCAAACTCTCTGATTTCACTCCCACACTCCTGATTACATGAAAAAACCTCAATTTACTTAAAGAGAGGGCGACTTAAATAATAGGGGTGTCATCGATGCAATTTCTACCTCCATTCCTGTCAGCATCCATGATATGAAGGAAAGTCTTCTCTAGATTTTGAAATACTTTGTGGGAGGTCTAATGCTCATATCTAAGTCCAAAATAGGTATATATTCGAATTAAAAAAACGAACCTAAACGGCTGAACTATCTCCCTTAATCACTAACTCCCTAACAAGATTTCCACTCTGCAAACCATAGATACAAATAGCACTTCTTCAAGCCTCTCATAAATGAATCTACCCGATAAAAGTCTCTCTAAGCATTGATTTTGATAATCATTACAATTATACAAAGTCACCATTGATAAATCGAATTCATTCATCAATTACGCAAACTATGCAGTATCATCACAGACTGTATTTCGTAGTAATACAACAAATGATGCTAATGCAAGAATAGGGGAACTATTTGACAATAGATTCACGCTCATTTTGAAAAAATTAAATGAAATTCTGGCAGCAAAAGCAAGAAGATTTCTTACAATTTATCAAAGCTTCCATAACCTTTATAATCCTCGTCATCGAGGCATTTGCTATCACGTCGGCCACCTGTGCTCACGGTCTCTTCAGACCATTCATCTCCTGATCTAGCTTCCTTATAGGCCACCACGAGCGTCTCTTGGTCTTGATTATCCTTGTCTTTGGCTAAGAAATAAATGCCCACCATGATCATTAGGAACCCGATGCACCAGCGCGGTTTGATTGGATCAAGGAAATAGAAATATGAAATTAAGCCCTAGATGCATTGTCAGATCTGGAATTCACTCGAAATCATTACATTTGCAAAGAAAGATATCGAAAGACTCAAAACTTTTGCCAATGTGGCACCATTTCTCTTCAGAGAGTTGATAAAAAACTTCAACATCAAGCTGTTCAAGTACAGAGTAATGATAAAAAGCAGTGTCCGGATTCCGAATTCTGCATATTTATTATCCTTAGGAAGCGATAAGAAATTGCCGATGAAAGGAGGCTTACGTGAGTGATGGCTAAGATATCTTTGTTCCAGCCTCCAAAGTCCGAGGAGAACGTGTGTTTAGCTGTAGATAGGGTTGAAGAATTAAATGGAAATTAGATTTACCAATTAATGAGGCCGCTGAACCGAATAAGCCTGAGAGAAAAGGGTGGACAGAAGTATGAAAAAGCCTATCGAGCGTGGATTCGGGGTAAGCGCTCTGCAAGCGCTCACGTTTGGCAGAGTTTCTCATGTGTTGTGTTGAAATTAACTCAAGGGAGATATTATACTCTGCAATTCACGTTTGAACTATAGAGTATTAACTAACCGTTTCTTCAAGAAAAAAATCAATCAACTAGCTGGTTGGACGCCCGATCAGCGAACAATCCATACTGTACGTAACTTCGAGTTCGTTAAGAATTATAAATGTGATGATTTATTCATGCTTCAGAGAATCATTAGCGGTATAGTTTCCTCTTAGGACCTGTCCATGTGTGGATGTCTTCTGGTTGAGCAGCAATAAAACCTCATATGGTTGGAAGAGCATAATGGTTTCTAAAATGCTTGCGTATCTGAGAGAAAAGAGGGAATGTCCCTTAATGACCTTCTGGACCACGAAATATAAAACAACAACTATAAAACTTTGGTATTCACTATTGTTTATTGAAATGCTGAGTTTTCACATTAAATGAGGAAGTTTACAAGCAGATATCATGAATTAAGGTCTCTTAGAGTGGCTCAGCTGCTGTACTGGAACATATAAGCAATAAACAAACAGGGAAAAAGAGAAGTCGACACCGTTTGACTTTTGATTTAGCTTATTTACTTTGAAGAAGTCATAATAGTTACGTTTCTTCGCAATTGAAATGAACTTAGGAATAGAAGAACTACTGAAACAGTAATAATCAATGTGATCGAGGGAATCTATGCATCAGATGTATTACTCATTCTCATGCTCATGAGATAGTTGGTTTTTGAGGCAAAAACGGCCAGTCAATTTAAATCAATTCAATTCTCAGATTTTTTTTCAGGTTTGAAAACCATTACGCACGTGATAAAACTGACTCACAAATCATAAATATCAGAGAAAGAGGCGAGACCCTCACAGATCTTCTTGCCAGCTTTTAACTTAGATTTGTTCTTTTTGTCTTTGTCTTAGTTAATCGAAAGAACAACTCGTCTTCTCTGAAATTCATGTGTCGAGTGTCTATAGCTCTAGATTTATGGGACCAATTCTATAAAATGTTATTACGATTTGAGGTCTTTCGTTCATCAATACAAAAAATAACATGTTGAATGAAAAAGTAAAGATATATCATTTCAATAATGAGGAATAAGCTCAACAGAGAGATAATTCTACTTCTGATTGTTCTCCTCCTCCTTTGAGTCTTCATTCACTTTCTCTTCTTCTTGCTCCTCCTCGACAATCGATCTCGGAATCATTATCGGTCTATAAGGAGTGTTCACCTTCTTTGATAATTTTCTCACCATCTTTCTGAAATTCGTGCTCTTGCTTCTAGGCTCATCTTCTGAGGAACTTCCATCTTGAGGCTTCACCTCAGCTGGATTTTCAGGAATCTGTATGGCCTTATAGCCCGCGTGACCTTCATCTTCGCTATCTTTTCTCAACACTGTACGGTCTCCTGTGAATTCATCGTCATCAGCGTATTTCTGGACTCGTCCCGTGATCTTCATAAGAACCTCGGGCGATCGATATATTCGAATGAATAGTTCGTATAATTGCTGCTCTTTCTCGAATTTTTCCTCAACTCTCGCTTGGGATATCGCTGTGTGCAGAGAAATAAGGTTACTGTTGGTCAGTCAATAAATTTTACCTTCAATAAGTTCACGGAGTTCGGATGGATCGGGCATTTCTTCGTAAATAACTCTTTGGGACAGTTTATCGAAGAGACCTCGGATGATTCGACCGATTGCGAGGACAAAAGTCGCATAAATTGTGATAATACCGAGATTTCCTAAGTTAGTTCCAAACACAACACCTTGCACTGCCTCGCTGTAAGTGTAGAACGAAACAGGAGTTCCGTCTTGACTGTCGTCAAGTTTCAGCTGCTGACGCGACTTGGCTATATAGGAGGTTAAAGATAGTAGCAAAGAACCACAGTACCTCCTTGAGCAGAGCTATTTGGCTGTATTATTTCCCAGTATTTCGTTCCATCTTCATCATAATATTGCAAAACTCCATCGCATGTGTAAGAATAGCCAGTTGCTGCTGGAGGTTGAAGGAATGAGATAGTAGACAAGGCGTTCAGCTTCAAAAAGTTAGGGAAGAGATCTAGATGGAAATATTATGGTTATTATTTCACACGCCAGAAAAATTACTTTTGATTTGGAAGCTATTGGTGGATCCATTTGATGAATTAGACGAATTCATCATAGCAGCAATTTCATTCTTTTGTTTAGTGTCCAAATAAATCGCGTTTGAGCCGGACACCGTTTCTTTGCCTACAGGAAGCGGCCTTATGATATTTGGTAATGAAAATGATTAGAGATGTGGTTACCTTGTCAATTGGAAATCAAAATTCAAATAAAACGTAAGGCTCGAATTCTGCAAATCTGTGGTTAATTTCTGAATACTTGGAGGTGAAATATCCCAGAAAGTGTCTGGGAAAGAATTGAGCTGTATTTTCTGTGCCTTTTGGATATCCGTCTTTCCGAGATTTGTGAAATAATGGCTTGTTGCAGTATCATACTGATTAAATTTTGATAATTTTAGTGCATGTATTTTTTGGAGGAATCCTTACAGTATTATTGGGTATCTGAGTAATAAGTAGATTGCTTAGAGTGAAAATCGGGTAAGTTGCGGCTGACCCTTTTCCAGCGTAGAAAGAAAGCGTTATTTGACCTGAAAAAATAGTGTGAGCAGAAAAGAAGGAATTTTTTATGCGTTACCTGAATAGACGTTGTTAAAGACTGTGGAGGGATTCAAACCCGAGAAAACAACGAGAGGGCCAACGATTACCAGTAGAATGACGAGTACAAATGAGCCTCCCATCGAGCATTTCTCTACCATGTTTCTCGGTTCGCCTTAACGTTCATTTATTATGAGTTCATCTCTGACAGTTGCAAAATTACCAAATTTGTGCTGCTTCTTGCTTTGATTGTCAACCTCTTTGTCATAGAGGTAGCCCCAAGCGTCTTCTACCTTCATCCATTGATACAAATCCAGACTGGTCTTTGTGACCGTCCAGTCCAAGATGCTTCCAAGTTCATGCAGGAAAGGAATTGCTCTAAATACTATCAAATTTTATAAGCAATTACTATGTACTATTTGAAAAAATCAATTACCTCGGTAACTCAAACTCGTGATGAGGTCATAGGAGTTGAATGCGTGAGTGTTCGTCAGTAGAGGATAGCCGTACTTTACTTGCAGAGCTGAGTAGTAGAGGTAGATGGCAACGAGTCCAAAGAAAAATGAGATGTAAGGGACACTAGGCGTATTGACAGCATAGATCAACTTTATGAGAACATATCCCATGAGGAGGATTGTCAAGGCGTAATGCAGGATGACCTTTTTGCCTGATGAGTACGTGAAGAGCTTCCAAAAGGTCTTGCTCTCTGATCGCAGCTGCTCCGAGAGGAAATCCTCCTTGGAGACATAGAGCGTCCTGTCAACAAGCATCAAAATGAATGTAACAACGACTGCAAGCACCATTCCGCCTGAGAAAGAAGACTGCTGTAATGACTCGGAGAGACTGATTCCACTGCCGTCCATAGAGGTGAAGAAAAGCACGAGGAAGACGAGGATGATGATTGACATTACTGTTGAACTGTTGTAATAATCTCTTCCAGGTTTCTTAACTGAGTTGAATTGTGACACCTCCTCATTGCTAATGTTATAAGGGAAAAGGTTCCATGTGAAATTTTTAAGCGTTTTTTTAACTCTAGCACAGAATTTTCTCTTTTCCCTCGAGTGCCTGAATGATTGCTCTTCGCTCATAATGCTGCTCTTAAGATCTTCGCTATGTTTTTTAAATTGAGGGACGTACACAGGATCGTTTGTAAGAGCTACATGATGCCAAATTCCTCTCTTCTTGAGCACAAACCGAGAGATCATCAGCGCGACTAAAGTCAGAAAATCTGGAAGGAGCCCCCAGATGATTCGGTCTGGCTGAGTCGAAGAGGTTTGCGTTGAGCTCTGTGTTGAAAACTTGTACAATCCAATAATCTTATCGATGTTAGTCTGAAGTGGGTAGTTTGGACCTGGCTGACAGCCTGGCTCGTTTCCAAAATACAAAGTGATTCCAGAAGCGATTCCTCCGCAGAAGAAAGGCAATTGGATGGTAAACTTCGCAAAGATCACAATGATAGTGTACCACATGGCCGTCTTCCAGTAATAGGTCGAAGGGACAGGGTACTCGACAGCAGCGTAGCAAAACACGCCTAAGGCGGGGAAGAAAGTGAGTATATTTGGGGATAATACGAACCGAAGCAATAGAATAATATAGGCTATTTCCACCCAGTACGTGAGAATATAATAGAAAACTAGGTAGACAATGGATGTATCAGCATTGAGGTTTTTGGCGTCTTCGTTTAATGAGAAACATTCTTTTATCTCCTCAATAACGCGCATTTTAACCTCCCAAAACCAAACCTTCACTTTGGAACCCTCGGGTTTCTTCTCCTCTTCATCACTATCAATATTGTCTTTATTGAGTTGAATCTCCACTGCCGCCTCCGTGTTCTTTTTCTCAGCTTCAGTTGACTCTGTATGCTTTTTCTCGGCTTCAGATGACTCCGTTTTCTTATGTGCGACTTCAGGTGACTCCATGTTCTTTTCCGCGACTTCTGGTGACTGGAGCTTCTCTGGCGCAGATAACTCCAAATCGACCTTCGATGGTGATCTCAGAGATTTCTTCTCGCCTGAAGAGGCCATCTTGTGAATTATTTCTTTGTGTTTGAGCTCAGCTGCTTCAATTGAAGCGAGCGATTCGGACCTTAGAGGCGGAAGACCGATCTTAGGAATGTGATGCAACTCTGCCTTGAGCTGATGCTTCAGCAGCTTGCATTCAAGGCGAACTCTCTTCAGAGTTTCTTCGGGGTTATAGTCGCACTCATGCATGTACATGAGAAGATCATCGTACATTATCGTTGTATTTTCTGCGAGTTGCGGCGCGATTTTCTTCAAACATGCGATTTTTCTAGGATCTTCTTGAAGAGTGGGGCTGTTTCTCGACACATCCCTCAATTCGACGCTGGAGCCTTGTGTAATCTCCTCCCAAAGTTTTACTTTTTTATCGATTTCTTCTTCAGAGGCTTTCAGCAAGCTCTTTCTCAGCAGCAAATTGCGGAAGACATTGATTCTTTGAATATGCGTTTTTTCGACGTAATGAATGCCTCGACGCTCTCTAAGCGCGATTTCCCTATTCAAATAAGGTTCGACGTAAGCTTTCATGTACACGTGATTCCAGATTCGTCTCTGGAGGATACTGAATAAGAAAAAGAACATTAAACTGAGCATTTTGGAGCTCGAGAAAACTTGACTGACAGTTGTTTTATTCAAGCCGACCAGCAAAATCAGCTTATCGAAAAACGTATTCGAAAGCACAACATTGGGAGGAGTTGCTTGATAGTATAGACATTCAGCGTTCGTGTAGTATTCCCATCCTTGCACGTTAATCGGGCAGCCAAAGAACGGCGCATCATACACCAGAAAAGCGATTAAAACCGCGCAGTTCACTATTTCGATGATTTTCCAGAGCTGGTTTTTCCTCTTTAGGATGGACTTGCTTCCATAGAGCAACAGCACTCCAAGTACAACATAAAACACCGAGATAAGATCGGCCTTTGTTCCAGTCACATTACCCATGATGCCAGCCAGCACGAAAACACCCAGAAATGCTTTATACGAGTAGCAGAACACGAAATATTTTAATGTGCTGAGAAGGTCAGTTCGGTCCCTTGCAGTAAAGTCATTCTTGTCGCCAGCGATGTAGTTCCTCTCACTCTCTTCTTTAAGTGGGTAGAAGTAATTGTCAAATGAAATCATCAAAAACAGCGTTCCGAAATTCGCAGCAAGTGCTTCATTCGTGAAACTGTCCAAAGAAAGCCAGCTTTTGTAGTTTGTAACACAGATCTCGTAATCTGACTTCGAATTACCAGGTTTAACCACCGTCGCGTTGGGGTCGCAGCTGAAGCTCCAGCTACTGAGCGGCTTATTGATATTCCAAGTGCCGGGGAACCAAAGAAGGAAGAAATATTGTCGGACCATGTCAATGCTCAGCAGGACGTAAATAATTCGCCAAATGCGCCTCAGTATCCTGAGCCTATTGAGCCAATACTTCTCACGGCTATTGAAGAAATGAGTGCAGAAAGAAAGCGATGTCGCGATTATGATGTAGAGTGCTGAAAGGATATTCAGTCTGCAAAATGCAGACACGACAAGGAAGAAGAGGGAGAGCTCGTACCCATGTCGGTGATAAAACGTTCTGAACCCGCGAATGAACTTTTTGATTTTGAAATATGGCCGAATTGCCTGAAATGCTTTATATTCAGGTGAAGAAACATCGAACTGGCCTTCATTGGGACTTCCGGGTTCATCTTTGCTCATGCGGGATTTGCTCATTCTTTGTGAGACTCTTACAAAGGACTTGTATTGCTCTTCGATTTTGTGGAACTCCTCGTTCGTCATATGGTATTTATCCCACTTTTGGGTCCATCCAACCAATCCACAGAGAACCAG